>Ga0172367_10007433_pt1 | contig 12560 bp, 3 predicted proteins | sample Lak10m_FD_114542 | JGI IMG/M metagenome (GOLD analysis project Ga0172367, IMG submission 114542) | Freshwater microbial communities from Kabuno Bay, South-Kivu, Congo - kab_022012_10m | ecosystem: Environmental > Aquatic > Freshwater > Lake | place: Democratic Republic of the Congo: South-Kivu...
AGGAACATGTCGGCACTGCCGCCGCCGAAGAGCCGACGGAACATGCCGTCGGTCCCGCCGAAGTTGGTGCGCACCGCGTTGAAGGTCTCCTCGAAGCGGACGCGGCTGATGCGGTCGAGCTCGCCCACGAGCACCTCGAGCTGCGACTTCGCCTGGTCGATGTCGGCCAGCTGCGTGCCCAGATCGTTGAACCGCGTCTCGAGCAGCGTGAGCTCATCGATCGCGTCGAGGTTCACGTTGCCGAGCCGACTGATCTCCTCGCGCAGGCCGTCGGCCTCCGCGCCGGCTTCGGTGCGATCCGGCGCGGCGAACGTGCCGGCCTCGCGCTCGGCGATGTGCAGCGCGTACCCGAGGGCCAGATCGAGCCCGAGTTCCTCGAGCGTGGACGCCACGAGGTTCTCGATCTTGATCGTGGCCTCACGACGGGAGAGTTCCGCGGCATTCCACTGCCGCTCGGTCTCGTGGCCGGCTTCGCGCTCGGACCGCAGGGAGTCCGAGGCCTGCTCGTTGGCCAGCGTGGCCTGCGTGAAGCGCTCCGCGATCGCCACGAGCGCCGTGGCTGCGGCACGCTCCTGCATGAGCGCGGCATCACGATCCGCCTCGGCCGCGCGGATGGCGGCGGCGAACTCATCGAGCTGGCCATATCGACGCGCGTGCTGGTCTTCGAGCGTGGCACGGCGTGCACGCAGGTCATCGATGGAACGGCGAAGGATGCCGCTTTCGCGGCGCGTTGCGTCGAGCACCGACTGCGCCTGGGAGGCCTTGATGCGCGCTGCGTTGAAGGACTCGCCTGCCTGGTCGGCCTCGACTTGTCCCTGCTGCAGGGCGGCCGCTGCCTCGACGGCGGCGGTCTGTGCACGGGCAGCATCCTCCGCAAGCGCAGCAAGGCGTTCGCCCGCCTCGCGCCGCTCCGTGGTGATCGTGATGCGGCGCGATTCGAGCTCGCGACGCTCATCCACGAGCCGTGCGCGGTCGCGCTCGACGCGGGCCAGGAGCTGCTCGACGCGGTCCACCTCGAACTGCGCCTCGACGGCATCGCGCCGAGCGGTCTGCAAGGCTTCGTCGAGGCTTCGATGGCGCGCACGCGCCTGCTCGCCTTCGCTCGCCAGGGCGTTGCACTCGCCTTCGAGACCCTCGATCCGCCGGCCCAGGGCGCGCGTGGCTGCCACGAGCTCGGCCATCTCGGCGCGTCGGCTCAGCATGCCACCGACGGCAGCGTCGGCGGCACCCACGGTCACGACGCCGTGGCGGTCGATCAGATCGCCCGAGGGCGTGACGATGCGCGCGCCGCGCAAGCCGCCTTGGGCCAGCAGGAGCGCTGCATCGAGATCGTTCACGAGCCAGGTGTCGCCCAAGAGGCACTCGGCGACCTTGGTCGCATCACCAGCGGCACGCACGAAGGACAGCAGCGGGAGAGCGCCCTCCACGTCGCCGCGCTCGGTCGCGGCATGGCGCTGGATCGAGGCGGTGGCGAACGAGATGCGTCCGCGCTGCTCCTTGGCCATCACCACCGTGGGGCGGACCGACTCGGGTGCATCGAGCAGCAGCATCTGGAGCGATTCGCCCAACGCCGCTTCGACGGCGGTGGCATGCTCTCGATCGCTCTCGAGCAAGTCGCCGAGCATGCCGCGCACGCTGGGGAAGCGATCCGGCGCGCCGAGCACGGCCTTGACCGCACCGGTCAGGCCTTCGCGTGCATCCTGCATCTCACCGAGGATGCGTCGGCGGCTTTCGATGCGGGTGCGCTCGTCACGGAGTTCGGCGAGCTCTTCGAGCATCGCTTCGCTTCGATCGTCGAAGTGTGCCGCAACACGAAGCTCCTCGGTCGCCTCGCGCTGCAGCCGTTCCTGCGCATCCTGCGCGGTCTGGCGGCGCACGATCGCCTTCACGCGGGCCAGACGACCCGCATCGAGCTCCTCGGCGAACGGTGCTTCGCGCGCATCAAGGCGCTCGAGCTGCTCGACCAGCGATCGTTCACGCTCGTCCGCGGCCGTCGAGCGCTGGGCAGCGCGCGAGCGCTCGCGCTCAAGGCCGACGACCTGCTCGCGCAGGCGCTCATGGCGCGAGCGGGCATCGGTCAGCGTGCGGGCGATCGATGCCCGGCGTTCGCTGGCAGCGGTCGCTTCCGCTTCGGCTGACGTGACGGCAAATTCATGGGCATTGAGCTGCTGCTCCAGCGTGCCCAGCTGCGCCTGCACCTCGCCCATGCGCTCATCGGCCTGTGCCAACGCCACACGATCCGTCTCAAGATCCGCCTCGGCCCGCGCGAGTCCTTGCCGCGCCGCGTCCGCACGCTGCTGGTGCTGGCCGACCAAGCCCTGCGCCTCGATCCGCTCGCGTTCATGCGCCTGCTGCTCGTGCATGACCTGGTCGCGTGCCAGTTCAGCGTCGCGCTTGGCTTCCTCCGCCAGGCGGACGCGCTCGATCAAGGCATCGCGCGTGCCATCAAGCGAGGCGACGAGCGCCTCGGCCTCGGCCAGTCGCGTGCGATGCTCGTGGTAGAGGTCGAAGGCCAGGGCCGATCGGATCGCGCGGCGCCGCGTGTCGAGTTCCTGGAATCGCTTGGCCTTCTCGGCCTGTCCGCGCACGATCCGCAAGCGCCGTTCAGTGCTCGCCAACTGCTCGCGGATCAGGATCAGGTTTCGCTCGGCACTGTCGAGCTTGCGCTGGGCCTCGGTCTTGCGGGCGCGGAACTTCGCCACACCAGCGGCTTCTTCGAGGATCGCGCGGCGCTCGGCGGGATTGGCTTCGAGCAGCGCGGCGACCTTGCCCTGCTCGATGATCGAGTAGGCATCGGTGCCGATCCCGGTGTCCATGAACAGCTCGCGGATGTCGCGCAGGCGCACCTTCTTGCCGTTGATCAGGTACTCGCTGCGACCGTCGGAGTAGAGGCGGCGCGTCACCTCGACCACGTCATGGTCGACCGGGAGCGCACGATGGACGACCAGACCGCGACGGACCTGGGCCGATCCCTCGGCCTCGCTGTCATCGACGTCCTGCTCATCCTCGATGGTCTCCATCGCCGGCGTGCTCGGGGCCACCTCGACGGAACGGTCCATCACCGGGTTGTCGAAGGTCAGCGTCACGCTGGCGCAGCCGAGGGGCTTGCGCGTGGCGCTTCCGGCGAAGATCACGTCGATCATGGCCGAGCCACGAAGGCTCTTGGCGCTGCGCTCGCCGAGCACCCACTTGATGGCGTCGACGACGTTGCTCTTGCCGCAGCCGTTGGGCCCGACGATGCCGATGACCGGCGCGTCGAAGGTGAACTCCGTCGTGTCGGCGAAACTCTTGAAGCCGCTCAGGGTGAGCTTGGCAAGGCGCATCGTTCTGACCTCCTGTCATCGCGCGGACCCATCCATGGGCCCGGCCGCTCACGGCACGCGACAACCACTTGCGTCAACGGGGAACAGTATCGCGGGAAGGGCGCTGGGAATCAACCGGGCTGCCCACTGACGCTCGGTCGAGGTCCGTGCCGGAGCCCGAGCCCGATCGCTCCTTCGCCTCGGCGGCGAGGTCCTTGTCGTCTTCCGGCACATCGAATTCGGGGCGATCGGCTTCGGCATCCTCTTCCTCGGTGCGCAGCAGCTCAGCGAGGATGCGATCCTGCTCGACCTTGAAGTCACCCTTGAAGTAACCGTCCTTCCACAGCCGGTGCAGCGTGCCGATCGCCTCGCTGTAACTCATGTTCAGGCCGGGCGATGGATACTCGGGCGACGCACGGTGCCCGAGGAAACGCGCGAACTCCGCCAGTTCGGGCCGAACCTGCTCGCGCAGCACGCCACCATCGGGTGCCTGCCAGAAGACATCGAGCAGGGGCTGGTCGTAATCGCCGCGAACCACCAGCCGCGAATCGAATTCGGTGAGCGTCATCGGGCGCACGACCTCGGCCTCGTCACCGAAGATCACCACGCGCGGCTGCCCGCTCTGCGTGACGTAGATCATGGGCTTCTTGCTGCCGATCGTGTTCAGCAGGTACTTGCCGTTCACGTCGACTTCGCCGATCGAGGCATCACCGCGCTTGAGCAGGGCATCGAACGCCGCGAGGCGCACGTCGATGTCCGTGTCGTCGACCAATGGACGAAGTCCAATGTTCACGCGGGGGTTGCCCTGCATGTTCGCCAGGAGCTTGATCGCGTCGATGCGCAGCGCCGATCCGCTGTCATTGGCCATCGTCAAGAGATGCGGCACGACCACGGGATCGTTCAGGTACGCGCCGGCCTGCAGCCCGGCAAAGCGCGGCTGCTCCTCGGCATACTCGTAGAGCGTCTGCACCGTCGGGATCGCCTTCTTGCCCAAGGCCTGCCAACGCAGGCTTGCAGCGGCGGCGGCCCCGGGATTGGCGATCAGCGCGCGCTTGACCTGCAGCGCCGTGGCCTCGATGGAGGCCATGTTGAGCGGCGTGTGGCGCACCAACTCCACGAAATCGTTCGTGCGATCGAAGTACGTGGGGGGGATCACGACATCGACCGCTTCATCGCTGCGCCCACGCGCGGTGTCGCCGTGCTGGCCGGGCTCACGCGGGAAGGAACTGTTGATGGCGCTTGCGATCAGCTTCGCGCGTGCATGGCTCGGCGTGGCCAAGCGCAGTCGCAGCACCATGTCGTCGGTGACGACGCCACCGTTCAGGACACGACCGCTCAGGCGATTCACGGTGTCCGTGCTCACGCCGACGGGATCGGCGAATGGATTGATGACCAGGTCACCCATGCCGCGCGCCAGGATCCGCGGCTGCTTGCTGCCGAGCATCAACGGGCCGGGTCGAAGATCCGTGAGGATGAGGCGACCGCCCTCGAGGCTCGTCGCACCCGTTCCCGGCGCCGCGAAGACGCGAAGGTCGAACCGAGTGCCCTTGGGCGCAGCCGGGGGAATGATCCCTTCGACGACGACGATGGCCGTGTTCTCCTCGCCGAGCAATCGATCAAGCTCGCTGGAATCGGGGGCCTTGCCGTCGGCACCAAGACGCAGGCGCTGCAGGTCCTTGAGCACCTGCGCGCGAACTTCCGTCGGAGCAATGCGACTGCCGGTGCCACGCAGGTCAAAGACGAGCCCGTACCCACGCACGACGGTCGGCGTGAAGCCCGTGACGATCGTCTCGGCGGCGATGGTGCCCCGCATGATCGGATCGACATCCATCGGGATCACACGACGATCGGCGCGCGACTGCTTCGGGCGCTCGGGAGCATCCTCGACCAGCGACCCGGCGCACGCGGCGAGCGCGGCAAGCAGGGCGATCGCCAGGGGACAGCGGATCATCGACAGGAGATCATGGGCAGTGCGGGCCATCGGGGAGGTGGTTGGAGGATAGCCGCCGCGACGCTCGGCACGAACAGCAGGTCACCCACGGTCCGGGCCCCGTCCATGGCACAATGCGGTCATGACCACCGTGACTCCTCCAACCCGTCGCTTGCAGCGTCGATCCACCATGATCATCCTTGCGGCCTTCGCTGCGGGGGCGATCGGTACGAGCATGCTTCGCCCCAACGCCGCCAGCGACGCTGTGGCGGGCAACCTCGCCGATGCGCCTGACCGTTGGCACTTCGCGCGGGGCCGCGAGGTCTGGACCCTTGCCGGTGCCGGCAACGCCTGCGAAGGTCGCACCTTCGAGTCTCCCGGCGGTCGCGCGTCCTACGGAAGCGATGACCAAGGCCGCTTCATCTGCAGGGGCAGCATCGGGCCAGCATCGGCGCCGAAGGCGTCGTGGGACCAGGAGTTCCCGTCGATGGCTGCGGCGGGGGCATTCTGGCAGGAGAAGGTCGACGAGATCTGGTACGAAGTCGGCGGCGAGGGTTGGCATGTCTTCCAAGTCGATACCGAACGAGGCACGACCGAAGCCAGCGGAGCATGCGCCAACCTGCCGACCAAGGAGTTCACGTACTTCCTTCGCAAGGGCGAGTGAGGCTCGCGCGATAGACTCGGCGCGCCGGGCGCTTAGCTCAGTTGGTTAGAGCACCGCTATTACACAGCGGGGGTCACAGGTTCGAGTCCTGTAGCGCTCACTGCGTGAGCTCTTGGATGCGGCAGAGCCGCATCCGCGCGGCTGCGCCGCGCACAGTCCATCGCGCCTCACGGCGTCGAGTCCTGTAGCGCTCACTGGTCGTTCGGCCGAATCACTCGGAAACCGATCATGCCGTGTGCAAAGGCCGCGGGGCCCTCCCCACGCGCCGAGATCCGGCACGAGTCCGCGTCGTAGCCGCAACCGCCACCACGGATCGGTCGATAGCCGCCGCTCGCCGGACCTGTGGGATCCACGACGGGGCTGTACGAGTAGTAGTCAGCCGCATAGCGATCACGGACCCATTCCCAGACGTTGCCGGTCATGTCATGCAGGCCAAAGCCGTTGGCGAGTTTGAGCCCGCCGACCTGCGTCCCGTACACCGGATCGCCCGGGGCCATGCCATGCCACGCGATGCTCGGAAGGATCGAGGGGTCGTCGGAACCGCCAGGTTGCGATGCGGTCCCGTGATAGGTGGTCGTCGTTCCCGCACGCGCGGCGTACTCCCACTGAGCCTCGGTCGGAAGGTTCATCCCGGTGATCGACAGGAAGGACTGGATGTTGTTCCATGACACCCAGTCAACCGGACGATCCATCGAGCCCGGAAACTGTGGCGGCTGGAAGTAACTCGGGTTGTAGTTCATCCGGGCCACCCATTGCGCTTGGGTGACCTCGTAGCGACCGATGTAAAAACTGCTGCTGATCGTCACGGGGTGGAGCGGATACTCATCCGCGTAGCACCCGGTCTCGGTGGGGCAACCCATCTGGAAGGAGCCTCCCGGGACGAGGATCATCTCCATCCCGGTCAGGTTGTCGCGAACCCGCCACGCCGAGCCCGTGGCGATGATGGCTTGACGAATGCCCGCGTCGTAAATGACCGCGGGATCAGGCATCGCCTCGATCAACGATCCCCACTCGGGTACCGACACGCACGGGCCCCATGAACTCAGCAAGATGCCCAGGTCAGCTCCATCGACCACCCCATCCTGATCGATGTCCGCCGTCCTACCACTCGCACCCCAGCTCGACAGCAGGATGCCAAGATCGGCACCATCCGCGATGCCGTTGGTGTCGAGATCCCCCGGGCAGCCCTCGCCGAAGGCTGAGGCGGTGGCCAGCAAGACGGCCATGGCAGACTTCCGACATCGAATGTTCAGCGCCAGTTCCATGATGGGAAGGTACACCCAACGCACGCCATGGCAACGCTGAAAGGCATCGATGTGGCTCCCGGCGACGCTGCTGGACATCCCGGGGCGGACGGGTCGTACCCGGGTTCCTAGACTTGGGCCGTGTCCAGCGCCCTCGCGATGTTCCAGGCGCGCCTTGCCGAGTGCCTGCGCGCGGACCTGCCGCCGCTGCGCCGGCAACTGCGCAGCTACGAGCGCTTGGTGCGCGAGGGCAAGCCCCACAGCCAGCTCCATCGCGCGATCGAGCTTGCGATCCAGCGCTCGAGCGATGTGCGAATAGGCCGCAGCACCCACGCGCTCACCCTCGCTTACCCAGTTGAGCTGCCCATCAGCGCCTGCCGCGATCGGGTCCACGAGGCGCTCCGCACGCATCAGGTCCTGGTCATCAGTGCAGCAACCGGCTCGGGCAAGACCACCCAAGTGCCGAAGATGCTCCTCGAGGCAGGGCTCGGCATCGACGGCACGATCGCCCACACCCAGCCACGGCGCGTCGCTGCGCGCAGCGTCGCCGCGCGCATCGCGCACGAACTCGGCACCGAACCGGGCCAGGCCGTCGGATTTCAGGTGCGCTTCGAGTCGAGCGCTTCGCTTCGGTCCCGCCTCGTGGTCCTGACCGACGGCGTGCTCCTGGCCCAATTGCGCGAGGATCCGCTGCTCCTTCGGCACGACGCGGTCATCGTCGACGAAGCCCACGAGCGGAGCCTGAACATCGATCTCCTGCTCGGCGCGCTCCGGAAGATCCTGCGTCAGCGGCCGGAGTTCCGCGTCATCATCAGCAGTGCCACCCTCGACGCCGCCCGGTTCGCGGCGCACTTCGATGGCGCCTCGGTCCTCGAGGTCGAGGGTCGCACCCATCCTGTGGAGATCCGCTACGCACCGACGGTGGCCGGCGCAGAGAGCGATCTCGTGCAGGCCTCCATTGAGGCGGTCGCGGGTTGCCTCGATGAGGCACGCGGCGATGGCCTCGTCTTCTTCGCAAGCGAACGCGAGATCCACGAGTTCGTCGAAGCCGCTCGCGGCCGATTCCACGGCGTCGAGGTGCTGCCGCTCTACTCGCGACTGCCCAGCGACCAGCAGGACCGCATCTTCGCACCGGGTGCTGCGCGCCGCATCATCGCCTGCACCAACATTGCAGAGACCAGCCTGACCGTGCCGCGGATCGGGTGGGTCGTCGACTCCGGCCTCGTGCGCCTGAGCCGCTACAGCCCGCGCAGTCGACTGCAGCGCCTGCCGATCGAGCCGATTTCGAGGGCCAGCGCCAGCCAGCGCGCAGGTCGCGCCGGGCGTCTCTTCCCGGGGCTCTGCGTGCGGCTCTTCAGCGAAGCCGATCATGACCTGCGCCCCGAGTTCACCGTGCCCGAGGTGCAGCGCGCCAACCTGAGCGGCGTCGTGCTGCAGCTGTCGGCTCTCGGGCTCGGCGCTGCCGAGCACTTCCCGTGGATCGATCCGCCCTCGCTTCGACTGGTGCGCGAGGCCCAGGAGACGCTCATCGAGCTCGGGGCGTTCAGCAACGAGCTGCGGCTGACCCGGCTCGGCCGTGACCTTGCGCAGTGGCCGCTCGATCCACGCATCGCGCGCACGATCCTGGCTGGTCACGCCAACACGTGCCTGGCCGAGGCGCTCATCCTCGCTGCACGCATGGCGATCCAGGATCCCCGCGACCGACCAGCGGCTGCCACGGCGAGCGCTGACCTGGCCCATGCGCTGCTGCGCGATGAACGCAGCGATGCGATGAGCACGCTCAAGCTCTGGCGAGCGTGGAGGGTCGCGTGCACCGAGCTGGGCTCCAGCGCTCGACGGCGCTGGTGTGCCGAGCGGTTCCTGAGCCCGATGCGCATGCGGGAGTGGGATGAACTGCACGCTCAGCTGAAGCGCCTGGCCACCGAGCGGCTGACCGGCACGGTCCCGCCGCTCGCGGAGGAGAGCGACCCCGAACGCGTGCACCGCACCATCCTCGCTGGCTTCGTCTCGCATGTGGCGCATCGCCAGGAGGATGGCACGTATCGCCTGCCCAGCGGCCAGATCGCCGAGCTGCATCCTTCGAGCGCACTCGCCAAGGCGCAGGCCCGCTGGATCGTCGCGGTCGAGGTGGTCGAGACCGCCCGACGCTGGCTGCGCGATGCGTCCCGCATCAGGCCGGAGTGGGTCGAGGCCGTGGCCCCGCACATGGTCGAGCGCTCCGTCAGCGAACCGCACTGGCGCATCGAGACCGGTCACGTCGCCGCGTGGGAGCGAGCCACGATGGGCGAACTCACGCTGATCCCCCGGCGCCGCGTTCCGTTCGGCCCGATCGACCCCGCGGGTGCGCGCCAAGTGTTCATCCAGAGCGCCTTGATCGACGGCGAGCTGCCGGGAGGCTGCACCGTCATCGCCGACAACATCGCGCTGCGCGAACGGTTGCTCGCCCGGCAGGAGCGCGAGCGGCGACATGACCTGGTGGCTGGTCGCGACAGCGAATTCGCGTTCTACGACGCTCGTCTGCCAGCCGATCTGCACGCCTGGCCCAGCTTCCGCTCATGGCTGCGTGACCAGCGGCACGCCATCAGCCTGCGCATGACGGAGCGTGACCTGCTCGCCGATCCCGAGCGAGCGCAGGAACCGAGCGCGTACCCCGACACGCTCGATGACCACGGCCTGCACATCCCGCTGCAGTACCACCACGAGCCCGGAGCCTCGAACGACGGCATCGAAGCCGAGCTGCCGCTGGCGGTGCTGGGACTCGCCGATCCGGAGGCCTACGACTGGCTCGTGCCGGGTCGCCACGACGAGCTGATCGAAGCGCTGATCCGAACGCTGCCCAAGCGGATCCGCACGCGCTGCATCCCCGCGGCAGATGTGGCACGCGAAGCTGCCGCGGACCTGGCGGATCGCACGGGATCGCTCAGGGGTCGCCTCTCCGCATGGCTCTCGTCCTACACCGGACTTGCCGTGCAGCCAACCGACCTTGCGCTTGATGCCCTCGAGCCGCACCTGCGCATCGCGTTCATCGTGCGCGGGCCCACCGGGATCATCGACCGCTCGCGTGACCTGCGCACGCTGCAGGCCAAGCACCACCGCGCGGCGCGATCGGCCTGGCACGAGGCGTCCATGCACGCCGTGGGCTGGGGACCGTGGCGCGGTCGTTCCTCGCACGACTGGCCGTGGCCGGAACTGCCCGCGTCGCTCGAGCTCGACCTTGCCGGGCACGCCGTGACGGGCCACCCAGCGCTGCAGGCGACCGCGGCGGGCGCCACGCTCCTCATCGAGTCCGATGCCGCGCAGGCGTTGACCATGCATGCCGCGGCCGTGCGGGAGCTCGCGTTCGATGCCCTCGAGCCGCGATTGGCGGAGCAGGTTCGCCATCATCCTTCGTTCCACGAGGCCTGCACGGCGGCGAGCCATCGTCTGCTCGAGCCGCATGTCGTCGCCGAAGTCAGCCGACTCGCGATCCTCAAGGGCGTTCCGAACGATGCGCTGCCGCGAGATCGCGATGCCTTCCACGCCAGCGTGGCTGCGATCGGCGAACGGGCGTGGGCCTTCGTCCATGAGGCGCTTCCGCTCGCGATCGCGGTCTGGCGCATCGACCAGCGCATCACCCGCATGCTCGATGCGCCCGCGCCGGCAGCATGGCAACGGTCGATCGACGATGTCCGCGCGATGCACGCGCGCGTCCTGGCCGCGGATGCCGCACGCACCCTGTCGTGGCGCGCCTGGGAATCGCTTCCACGGCAACTCGCGGCGCTCGAGGCGCGCCTGCAGCGCATCGAGGACCGCGGTGCGGCCCGTGACGAAGCCAACCTCGAGCGCGTCCTCGCCTGGCGCGCTCGCGCGCTCGACGTCTCATCGGGCGCTTCGGCGACGGCGGCCGGGGACACGTTCCGCACCGCCGAGCTCGAATGGGAACTCAGCGTGTTCGCGCAGGATCACGCCGCGCCGGGTCATTCTGAACAGCGGCTCGAGCGGTTGTGGGATGACGTCGTCCGTGCTCAGGCGCCCGCGCGCAGCCGCGCCGCGGTGGCCTCGAGCCACGAGCGCTCGGGCCAGGCGTAGAAGCGGAACTTCTCCGCGATCCCGAGTTCTTCGTTGTAGAGCATCGCGCGCTCGGGCCCGAGTCGCGATGCGGCCGGGGAATCGACCATGGTGCTCGAATCCGTGGCGCTCATCTGGAAGAGCACGCGGTTGTCGAACTCGCGCAGGCCGTTGCGATCGAGGACGCGTCCCATGTTCGTCGCGGTGTCGACTGTCGCGAGCACATGCACGCCGACCGCCGGGCCCTCGCGGGCGAGCGCGATGAACAGCTTGTCCGGCGTGGGCGGACCGTCGCCTCCGCCGAAACCGTAGTCATCCTCGTTGCGCCGCAAGGCGCGCATGCGGTGCAACCCATGCGCGATGAGGAGGATCGTGGCGCCGTCCGCCGCGCCGGACTCCTGCCGGCTCGCGACCTCGCCCGCAAGCTCCTGCAGCCGCTCGGGCATCTCTCGAGGCGTGGCCGTCACCACGTCCAGCCCGAGCGAGCGACCGAGCGCCTCGAGCGCACCGAAGGCAGGATCGTCGGCGGTCGTGCCATCGAGCAGCAGCACGCGGGCACCCGGAGCCTGCGCGGCCAGCGACAGCAGGCTGCTTGCGCAGATCGCTTGCGCCGCGTCGTCGCGCTGGCCGACCACGATCGTGTTCGCACCCGACATGCGACGCAGGCGGATCGCCGTGGGATCCTTGATCGCGATCGCTTCGCCCAGCCACAGGCTCGGTGCCAGCGGGCTCGTCCCGGCCGGCGCGCGGCCGCCGAGCACGGCGTTCGCCTCGAGCGAAGCGGGGGCGTTGCCCTCGAAGATGATCGTCTCGAGCGGCCGCTTGGGCGGTTCGGCCTGCGCCTTGAGCTGCGCCAGGTTGAGCCACTGCTCGCGCACCTGATCAGGCAGCCACACCACCTGGAACGGGCTGTTGCCCTCGAGCAGGCCACCTGCATCGTTGTAGATCGCCTCGCCGGGACGGCTGAGCAGCCGCGCCGCAAGGTTCTCATCGGACAGGATCACCTGGCTGTCGGACTCCGAGCACTGCAATGCGATGCGCACGCCCATCTGCCCCATGGTCGTGCGCGCCAGGCTGAACGCGCCGCTGAGGGTCTGCGAACCCAGCACGACGTGCATGCCGAAGGCGCGGCCCTGGCGCACGAGACGGTCGAGCAGGAGGTTGGCATCCTGCGCGATGCGGTCATCCTCGATGAAGAGCTCCTGGAACTCATCGATGATCAGCAGCACGCGCGGCAGCACGTCGGGGTGCCCCGTGCGGCGATACGACGCCAGGTCCTGCACGCCGAGCTGGCGATAGAGATCACCGCGCCGCTTGAGCTCGCCATCGAGCCCTTGGAGCACCGAGAGCCCGAACTCACGATCGCTCTCGAC
>Ga0172367_10007434_pt1 | contig 12560 bp, 17 predicted proteins | sample Lak10m_FD_114542 | JGI IMG/M metagenome (GOLD analysis project Ga0172367, IMG submission 114542) | Freshwater microbial communities from Kabuno Bay, South-Kivu, Congo - kab_022012_10m | ecosystem: Environmental > Aquatic > Freshwater > Lake | place: Democratic Republic of the Congo: South-Kivu...
ACCCGTGCCCGCTCGATCTTCCAGATGAACGGTATCCGCCAGTAGAGCCCGGGCATCAGGATATCTGCCTGGACACCCACCTCCCCCTTCGTGGCAATGATCTGCCCCTGGGGGAGCGAATTCCCCAGCATCTTCCGGGTTACAATGCCGACTTCATCGTCCCGCACCAGCCGGAAGCCCGGCAGAATGAAGACGATGAAGATGAGAAACAGAACAATCAATTCGAGAATCACGGTAATCTTGCCGATGTACAGTTTATAAACCAGTTTTTTATAATATTATGGTTTTATGAAAAAAAGGTGCAGTTATCAAAAAAATTATTTCCGCGCGATCGTCACATATCCCGAGTGGCTCACGGATGTCGACGGCCGTGTACCCCGCTTGGACCGCGTCATCTCACGCTCGATGAGTTCGTGCGTATGGACCTCACGGAAGAGCGGGGTTGCTGCGTCGACAACGATCGCCATCTGCTCCAGGAACGGGGTGTAACACGCGAGATAGCCCCCGGACTTTAAGAGCGAGAATGCATGAATCACGTGCTCCGGCTGGATCTGGAGGTCGAGGTGGACTACGTCAAAGGATCCTTCAGCATTAAGGAAGTCCTTTGCCACCGCTTCAACATTGGTGAGTTTTGATTCAGCAATGTTCTTCATAGCGAGCGTGGAGAACTCGGGACGGATCTCGTAGGTCTTTACCGACCCGGCCACACCGCCGAAATAGATCGCTGCAATCCCACTCCCGGTCCCGGCATCGAGCACGTCATCACGGTGGTTCATGCCGGTATAGGCGATAACGAGGCCGATGTCCTTGGGCAGCATCGGGGCCCCGGACCGCTTGCCGTACGCAAAGAAGTCGGTTGGACGCGGGATGCGGATAGTAAACTCCGCGCCACTGTGGGTGGTGATGATATCCCCGCCCTCTTTTCCTACAATCACTTCGAAATCGATCTGTCCCTTGTCGGTGCCGAGTTTCCCCGGCCCGGCTTTCACCCAGAATTCCCTGCCCTCTCCCGCAAGAAGGACCCGGTCACCTGCCGCGATCACGATGACAGCTTCATAATGGCTTCAGCAATATCGCCTTTGCATGCCACGAGTACAGCCCGCGCCTTCTCTTCGGGCACGTTAGCCTGGGCTGCGACCATCGTGACATCCTCATTGGGAATATCCGGTGCGGCTTCCTCGAAGCGCGGGGTGCCGTTGATCTGGTATGTGGTCTGGCCCTGCATGGTCATGGCCGAGACTTCAGTACCGGCATCGAAGACCCAGTTGCCCTTCGCCGTCTTGATCACAATGCTCTGCACGTCGTCAATCTGCTCGACATTCATGCCGAGCTTCTTCATCATCGCCTTCATCTGGCGCGGGTTGATATTTCCCGGAAGCATCCTTAAGACTCCCCTGCCGTACTCTTACCGCTACTCCGTAATTAAATGCAAGCATTTCCGGGCCGGACACGACAGCTGCACCGCAGGCAAGCAGCCGGTCGTTCTCTGCCACGACAAGAACCTCGTCGCCCGCGCGGATCTCGGGGTCAGCGGCAATAACATGCTTGGCGAAAGCGTTCTTGCCCTGGGCGAGGAACTCTGCCACGTCTTCCCGGATCACAACCCGGAACTTCGGGGCAGGAAGGGCGGTCTGCACGCGCTTTGCCCCCTCGATCCCGAGGGTCAGCCGGCCATCCGAGGCCCGGACCGTGGCCAGACGAGTCCCGGCATAGCCGATCTGTCGTATCCGCCCGGTGGTCGAAAAGATGAACTCGCACGCTTCGGGAAAGAGCCCGACCCCGACACCGCTGCCGAACTGGAAATCAGCGATGACCTGGACCCGCCGCAGCGAACTGTTCTCCGAGTATCCTGTTGACACGAATAACAAACTCCTGTTCTGCTGTTTTCGGGATGTACGCGCCCGCCGCGATCTTATGCCCGCCGCCTCCGCCTCCATATTCGGTGGAAGCTTCATTGAGGGCCTGCTGGAGGTCAATGCCCCTCCCTACCACCCGCTCATTGGTCCGCATCGAGCACTTGGTGAGGCTGGTGTCCTCCGGCACCTCGCACATGATGAGGATGGGTTTGTCGGGGTTCAGTTTCGAGAGGGCCATGCCAGCCCCGATCCCGACAATGGTGTCGGGGTGCTTCCCCCCGACATGGAGCCACTGGAGGTTTTCCATCTCCTTCACCCCGGTATCGATGATAAACTGGAGGAGACTCCGGATGATGGCCCGGTGGTTATTGAGCATGTGCTCGGCATCGCGGTATGCCTGCCCCCGGTCGCCACGGAGGATCGCCCCGCCGACGGCCGGTTTTGCCCACCGCCCGCAGGCATTGAGGAGCGTTGCGTACTCCTGAGCGTTCCGCATGGGGGTCCTCGGCGGCTCATCGGGAAAACAGTAAGTTTCCGCAAGAAGCCGGTCCACTTTCTCGCCATTGGCAATGAGCTGCTCGGCAAGCGCGGAGATGATCCGCCGCCGGTCCTCGATTTCCAGCTCTTCCCAGACATACCAGCGCCCGTCCGGGGTCTGCTGCCGGATCCCGAGTTTTTTAAGGAACTGGCGGGCTCCCTCGGGGTTGTTGCTGATGCCCTTCACGAACGGGTCATCGTTGTACGCGAGCGAGAGATGGACCGGGCGTGTTGCCGTCCCATAGCAGTTGAGGTCTTTCTTCCGGACCTCAACTGACTTGTGCCGGATCCCGTCCTCGACAATGATCTCCCGGGCCGGGCCCACGAGTCCGCACTTCTCCCGCGCCATCATGTCCCCCACGTTGCCGACAATCGCGAGCTTGGCGAGGTCGATGTTGGACCCGTCCAGCTGGCGTGCGATAAGGTACGAGACGCCGGCAGCGCTCATCCGCGTATGCCCGTAGGGGAGGCCGTTTACCTGGGTGTACTCCCGCTCGCACGGCTGGCTGATGTGGTGGTCGACGATCAGGATCTCCTTTTCCGTAAAGCCCCGCTCCATCATCAGATTCTGCTGGCCCGCCCCGAGATCGGCAAAGACCTTGAAGGAGTCGTCCTGCGGGACCTGTTGCATGGTGAGCGGTTCGAGTTGGCGGACAAACACCGATTTGACCTTTATCTCCTGCCGGGAGATGGCCTGCGACAGGATCGCCTCGCAGGCGATCCCGTCAGCATCGATGTGGGAGATGATGGTAATTTCCGGTGCTGCCGCGATCAGTTCCGCAGCTGCCTTCACATCATCGCAAAAACCCATTGCATATTATTAGGGAGTTCCTACAGATGAATTGTACGAACATGCTGCCGGAACTCTTCAGTGAATTCGTGGAGACCGGGCCCGTTACTCCCGCCCGGATGCGGGCCGTTGACGCGAATGCAATGGCCCTCGGTGTCACGGAGCTCCAACTGATGGAGAGTGCCGGCCGGGCGCTTGCCGACCAGGTCCTTTCGTTCAATCCGGCCCGGGTGCTTGTCCTCTGCGGGAAGGGCAATAATGGCGGCGACGGGATGGTTGCCGCCCGGCATCTCCAGCGCGGGGTGGAGACCTCGGTCCTCTATCTTGATACCGGAAAGCGGAGCCGGTCCTGCGAGCACCAGCTCGCCGCCCTCCGGCACACCTCCGTCTCCATCCACCCGTTCGGGTGCCGGGATGCTCTCCTTCCGCTTGCGCCCCTTTTTGACCGGGCCGATGTGATTGTCGACTCGCTCCTGGGGACCGGCATCTCCGCCGGGATCCGGGAACCATTTGCCACCTGCATTGCGATGGCCAATACCTCCCCGGCGAAGATCCTTGCAGCAGATGTGCCGACCTCTGGCATGCGGGCCGACCGGATCTGCGCCTTCCACCGCGCCAAGGTGCCAGGCTCGACCGTCATCGATATCGGGATCCCGGCAGAAGCGGAATGCAGTGTCGGGCCCGGCGACCTGACACTCCTCCCGGCGCGGAACCCGAAGGTGCACAAGGGGATCGGGGGCACGGTGCTGGTCATCGGCGGCGGCCCCTACCAGGGAGCACCCTGGCTGGCCGGCCTCGGAGCGCTCCGGGCCGGAGCAGATATTGTCCGGATCGCCACGCCGGCTTTCGAGCCGGTCCCCGATCTCATCTACGAGCGGCTCGATGGTGAGCGGATCGGTGAAGAACACACCGAGCGGCTCATCGCGCTTGCGGAGAAGTCCGATGTCGTGGTCTGCGGGAACGGGCTCGGGACTGAGAGCCACGCAGTGGTACATGCGATTGCCCCGCACTGCCGGAAGGGGGTCTTCGATGCCGAGGCCCTCCGGCTCCCGCTCCTCATTGCCCGGGACGAGACGATCTATACCCCGCATGCCGGTGAGTTCACCCGTATTACCGGCAAAGTCCTGCCGGAAGATACGGTCGGGCGTGCCCGGGTTGCCCGCGATGCAGGGATCCGGGGCACGGTCCTCCTGAAAGGAAGGACCGACATCATCACGGACGGGACCCGGGTCCGGTTCAACCGCACGGGGCACTCGGCCATGACGGTCGGAGGGACCGGGGATGTGCTGGCCGGGATCGCGGGAGCGCTCCTGCACCGCGTCCCGGCATTCGAAGCGGCCTGCATTGCTGCGTACGTGAACGGGATCGCGGGGCAGCAGGTGGCAACCGTGCGGGGTGAGGGGATGCTGGCTTCTGACCTCGTGGACCGGATCCCCACAATACTCTTTACGAAAGGTGGATGAATGGCAGAGTTTTCGCATATTCGGGATGGCAAGGCACAGATGGTGGACATCAGCGGGAAGGGGGAGGTGACCCGTGAGGCGGTAGCGGCAGGGAAGATTTACCTGCGTCCCGAAACCCTTGCAGCTATCCGGGAAGGGACGGTGGTCAAGGGCAATGTTCTGGCCACCGCCCGGGTAGCCGCGACCATGGCCGTCAAGAACACGGCAGGCCTGATCCCGATGTGCCACCCCATCCCGATCAGCTCGGTGTCCGTGGACTTCTCGGAAAGTTCCGGATTTATCGAGGCAACGGTTGTCGTGAAGATGACCGGCAAGACCGGGGTCGAGATGGAGGCGCTGACTGGGGTCTCAGTTGCTTTGCTGACCGTGTGGGACATGGTGAAGTCGGCGGAGAAGGACTCAGCCGGGCAGTATCCGGTCACGGTGATTACCGATATCCGTGTGGTGGAGAAGAAGAAAGGGAAGTGAATCTTTTTAAGAATTCAAATTTTTTATCCCGGGCCCGGACGGCTCCTGACGCTCCTTCAGCCTCCGCCACCGGTAACCCCCGGTTAATCAACATTTTTCCTGTTTTCCCATGCCCGAAAGACCGTCACCGGCAGGTTCTGGCGGAGAAAATTTAGGAACCCGGGCTATACTGGGTTAAAAAAACGGGCCCTCCGGAACACCGAAACCGGGTGGACAGCCTGGAAATGATTCACGGAAAATATCAGGCGTAGCACCCGGGTTCTGCTCGATTGAGTGGATACCATTTCCACTGGAAAAGTGTCCACCCCATGGGATGCTGGTAAACGGAGGCTGAAATGATCCTGTACGGGACTGGGGGAGATGAACTCTATTGATTATTGGGATCTACCACGTGTTCGAAAACCGGGCAGCCGGCGCGACAAAGAGATCTCCCACTCCTTTATTACCCCTACCGTCCTATATATACATGCACACGGGATCCGTCCCGTCTGAAAGAAAGGAATGTAGCCCGACTTTGGGCCGAACCTTAGGTGATTACCATGGTAAAATCAATGTACGCATTCGTCAGGGATGCATGGAAGAGACCTGACAAGAGCGAAGTCAAGGAACTCCTCTGGAATCGCATGCAGGTATGGCGCCGCGAGGGCAGCGTTGTCCGTATCGAGCGCCCGACCCGTATCGACCGGGCACGCACGCTTGGGTACAAGGCAAAGCAGGGAATTGCTGTTGCACGGGTCCAGGTCCGCCGCGGTGGCCGCCGGGCATCCCGGTACGTCCGCGCACGCCGGTCCGCACGGATGGGTAAGAACCGCCTGACTGCCGGTAAGTCCATCCAGCGCATTGCCGAGGAACGCGCATCCAAAAAATTCCCCAATATGGAAGTCCTCAACTCCTACTGGGTAGGACAGGATGGCAAGCTCAAGTACTACGAGGTCATCCTCGTTGACGGGCACCACCCCTCGATCAGGGCCGACAAGAACCTTGCATGGATGGCAAACCCGACCCACCGTGGCCGGGCCGAACGCGGAAAGACTTCAGCCGGTCTCAAGGGCCGGGGCATGATGACCCGCGGCAAGGGTACCGAGAAGACCCGCCCGAGCATCCGCTCCCATGCCAACCAGGGCAAATAACCTTATCTTTTTTTAACCGAAGTTATCCTCATGAAGATCACCGATGCCGCTGTCTTTCCGTACCCGAACGGGGACACCTCGGTACGCCGTCTTGCGCTGGAAGCTGCAGCGCTTGGATTTGACAGCCTTGTTGCCATCGATACCCCTCCCGGTACGTATGGAGACATCGAGGTGCGGTCCGGCATCATCTTCCGCGATGTTCCCGTGCGTGATATCGTCAACCGCATGAAACGTTACCGCGGGACCGGGACGGTCATCTCTGTCCGGGCCGGTGATGCCGGGTTCAACCGTGCGGTGATCGGGATGAAAGGGATGCATATCCTCCGCGGCATCCATGGTGCTGAGAAGAACGGGTTCGATCATGTCACGGCAAAGATGGCGGCTGACAACCGGGTCGCCATCGATATCGACCTATCAACCCTCATTGCCATGCGGGGGAATGCACGCCAGAAGGCGATCGCCCGCTACCGCGATGTCCTTGTCCTTGAAGAGCGTTTTGAGTTCCCGCTGACCGTTTCCACGGGTTCAGGTTCGGTCCTGGACCTGCGCTCTGTCCGGGATATCAGCGGACTCTGTTCCCTTCTCGACATGGATATCCCGCTTGTGGAAAAAGCCCTTGCCGGTGTCGGGACGGTTACTACCCCTCTGGTTCCACCCGTGCGGGTGATCTCATGACCCCCCGACCGCCCACCCTCCGCGACAAGCGGCGGTACCTGCTGGCCCGTCTTGAACCGGCCGGGACTGCCGTGGACCAGAAGGAACTCTACTATGTAATTGCCGATGCCATCACCTCCCTTTTTGGTGATGCGGCTGCTGCGGTCATGATCCAGGCGGTGGTTGCAGCCGAGGGAGACTTTGTCTTCCTCCGCTGTCGTCGCGGAACTGAGCGGGAGCTTGCGATTGCGCTCTCCACCATCACCTCCCTCCGGGAGACCCGGATTGTCCTGCGGATCATTGCCGCATCCGGGACAATGGAGAGCCTGCGTGAGCGGATCCGTACCAGGAAATCCCCGGAACCTGCCCCCGCGGGATCCGAAGATCGCATCTTTGACCAGAAAACGGTCACTCCCGTTTACTGTAACGGTCAGAAGATTGATGTGATTGAAAAGGGATTTAAAAATGCACACCGATTCTTTTTAACAACCGAAGATTTGGAGAAATCATAATGCAACCACAATACCAGATGGGATACGACCGGGCCATCACCGTCTTTTCACCCGACGGCCGGCTCTACCAGGTAGAGTATGCCCGCGAGGCTGTCAAGCGGGGAACGACCGCAGTCGGCATCAAGGCAAAGGACGGCGTTGTCCTGATCGTGGACAAGCGTGTCAGCTCGAAGCTGCTCGAGGCATCGTCAATAGAGAAGATCTTCAAGATTGATGAGCACATCGGCGTTGCCTCCTCCGGCCTTGTCGGGGATGCCCGCGCTCTTGTTGACCGGGCACGTGTCGAATGCCAGATCAACCGTGTCTCGTACGACGAGCCAATCGAGGTCGAAGCCCTCTCGAAGAAACTCTGCGATCACATGCAGACCCTTACCCAGTACGGCGGTATCCGCCCGTACGGCACCGCCCTCCTCATCGCGGGAGTCAGCGACGGGGAATGCCGGCTCTTCGAGACCGACCCCTCCGGCACGCTTCTTGAGTACAAAGCAACCGGTATCGGTATCGGCCGCCCCGCGGTCATGAAAGTGTTTGAGGAGGAGCACAATCCCGAGGCTGAGATCAAGGACGTTATCATGCTCGGCCTCAAGGCGCTCCACTCGGCAACCGAGGGCAAGTTCGATGTCGACCAGGTCGAGATCGGGGTCATCGGCAGGGAGAACCCGGTCTTCCGGAAGATGAGCCGCGAAGAAGTGGCGACCTACGTTGGCCAGTTCAAGCCGTGATATCCCATGATTCCCCTTGACCATTCCGTGGTTGCGCGCCTCGAGAGTCACGGGGAGCGTTTCGAGATCCTCGTGGACCCGAACATGGCAGCGCTGGTCCGGCAGGGGCAGGCAGTCGAGATCGAGGATGTTGTAGCCGCGCTCAATGTCTTCGGAAATGCTTCAAAAGCCACCAGGGCCTCCGATGAAGCCCTCCTGAAGGTCTTCCATACCACGGAGTTCGATGCTGTGGCGCGGAGGATCATCGAGAAAGGCGAGATCCACCTGACCTCCGAGCAGCGCAAACACATGGTTGACGAGAAGCGCCGGCAGGTCATCACCTTCATCGCGCGCAATGCGGTGAACCCGCAGACCGGCCACCCGCACCCGCCGACCCGGATCGATATGGCGATGGAAGAGGCGCGGGTGAATATCGACCCGTTCAAGCATGTTGATGAGCAGGTCAAGGAGACGGTCAAGGCCCTGCGCCCGATTCTTCCGATCCGGTTCGAGGAGCTCCGGCTCGCGATCAAGATCCCTCCTGACTTTGCGGCACGGGCCTATGGTGATATTGCTGCGGCATCGACCATGGAGAAGGATGAATGGCTCAAGGACGGCTCCTGGGTCTGCGTAGTCCGTATCCCGGCCGGTATCCAGGGTGATTTCTATGACCTCATCAACAAGCTCACCAAGGGTGAGGGTGTTGTCAAAATCCTCAATCAAGTATATTAGTTCAGACGTCAAATAAGACAAGACAGATCAGTGGGTATCCATCATGGCAAAATCCTCAACTCACAAAGCAAAAGGAAAAGTCACCGGTAGCTCCGGTCGCTTCGGCTGCCGGTACGGAAGATTCGTACGCAAGAGAGTAAACGACATCGAGAAGATCTCCCGGGCACTCCACCGCTGCCCCAAGTGCGACATGGAATCCGTGGCACGCAAAGGGACCGGTATCTGGGAATGCCGCAAGTGCGGGTTCAAGTTCGCCGGCGGCGCATACCAGCCCATGACCCCGACGATGAAGATCGCCCAGCGTGCTATCGACCGAACGGTTGAAGAGATCAGGAAGTAATCGATCCCTATGGCAAGTACCTACAAGTGTGCCCGGTGCAAACAGAAAGTCGAGATCGACGTCAATGTCCGCTGCCCTTACTGCGGACACCGCATCCTTTTCAAGGAACGCGGCGCGGCGATCAAGGAACTCAAGGCACGGTAACACCGTTCCGGGTTTCTCCCGGAAAATAATTTTATCATCACTGTTCTTCCATACTGCATGAGGTTTTTTCGTGGCCCGCCACACTGCAGTCTTCAGGATCACGTCCGACCACGCGGACCGGATCTACCGGGCACTCCTGCCGGAAATTCCGGATGATGTGAACCCCCGTTCTTCAACCCGCTGTACGCTTGAAGGTACGGATACGCTTGTGCTCACCACTGAGGCACAGGATACCGCCTCGCTCCGGGCTGCACTGAACATGTACCTCCGGCTCGTGAATGTGGCCGACGAAGTTGCAGATCTTGTTGAAAAACCCTGACCTCCGGTGCCCCATGGGTACTATTCCTGTTCCGGCAGGGTACGAAGGAATAACCCTTTTTATTCCCGGGCACCGATACTGTCTACAGGAATTCCTATGAACAATATCTCACCAAAAGTCCAGAACCAGCTCGGCATGCTCCAGCAGATCCAGCAGCAGCTCCAGACCATCCTCCAGCAGAAGGCCCAGGACGAGATGGCAGTCCGCGAGGCAAACCGGGCAAAGGAAGAGATCAGCGACTCCCCTGCCGACGCGGTCATGTACATGAGCGTCGGTACCGTCATGATGCAGAAGAAGAAGGAAGTCATCGACGCCAAGCTCAATGAGAAGGTCGAGACCCTCGAGCTCCGCATCAAGTCCCTGGAAAAACAGGAGAAGATGCTCCAGACCAAGTTCGAGCAGCTCCAGGCCCAGATCAAGGCTGCAATCGAGGGCAAGGGCGCCCCGACTGCCACATAATTTTTTTATTCATCGTGTTTGGATTTCCCCGGTTTGTAAAAAAATGCCCGGGACCTGCAAAGGAACTTTCCTTCCGGGATTTGGAATTACCCCGTTTCGTACGTGATCCGGTAAATCCTGCCCGCGTAATCGTCCGACAGCAGCATTGAGCCGTCAGGCAGGATCTCGAGATCGACCGGCCTCCCGTACACTCTTCCTTCGGGGCTCAGGAATCCGGTGGCGAATGGTACGGCTGTCAGTGTTTTGTCGTTTTCAGGCCGGACGAAAACAACCTGGTACCCGATGGGATCCCTCCGGTTCCACGACCCGTGTTCCGCAATGAATATGCCTCCATGGTACTCTTCCGGGAAAAGAGTCCCGGCATAAAACCTCATGCCAAGAGGTGCCACATGGGCGGGCAGATCCAGGGCCGGTGGTGTACACGCCGTCGGGTGCCCTTTTCCTGCATATTACGGGTTCTCAACACAATCTCCGTAATAGAAGGGAAAACCAAAGTCCATGCCGGCCAATGGAGCGTGGTCCAGTTCATCGGGAGGGAGGTTGTCTCCCAAAAAGTCCCTGCCATTGTCCGTGAACCAGAGGTCACCGGTCCCGGGATCCCAGTCAAACCCGATCCTTTCCGGGTCGTGGATTATTTCCCGGCAATAATGAACCTTTGCACGGCGAAATTGTGTTTTGTCCCGCCGGTTATCCGGGTTTTACCATCTTCCGGCCGTGCTGCAGGGAAAATAAATCCAAAAAAACCATTACGTTTCCGGCCTCAGATAGTGATCATGCCAGGATGTCCGGGATTTATGGATAAGGACCCGGCAATGCGGCTCCTTGTCATCAAGACAGCGGCAGATCATGCCTCACAGGCTCACCGGGGCCAGTTCCGGAAGGACCGCCGGACCCCGTACATCACTCATCCTGCCCGTGTGGCAGGACTCGTCGGGTCCTTCAATGGATCGCATATTGCCATCATCGCCGCGTGGCTGCATGATGTGTATGAGGACTGTTCCCAGGAATGGATCCTGAAAACCGACGACCTGATCAATGCGTTTCCGCTGCCGTCCGGTGAAAAACGGGAGATCGCCCGGATCGTGGACGCGATGACCAAGAAGAACACGATCCCCGGGAAAGCATCCCGCCTCTCTGACAGCCTCAACCGGATCCTTGATGCCCCCCCTGAGGCAACACTCGTCAAGCTCTGCGACCGCATCGACAACCTCCTTGACTCGGCGGACCGCAACGGGGGGTTCACGAAGCGCTATCTTGCATCAACCGATGAGCTCATCGATAAACTCTCGGTGCGGGCTTCGCTTCACGGGTACGATGTCCCGCTGGATATTCTTGTGCAGATCCGGAACTCAAACCTGAAAAAATTGTAATTTTGTTATGCCCGGTTGATGGTGTTCACGGCATTGACCATGGCCTCGACCGATGAGAGGACAATATCGTCTCCGCTCCCGCTGGCATCGAAGATCTTTCCATGCTCGTCCTCCACTGCGATCGTGACATGGCACATAGCATCCGAGCCTCCTGAGATGGCTTCAATGTTGAACTCCTTGAGCTGGAGTTTTGTCGGGGTGATGCCGAGAATGGCATTCAGCGCTGCATCCACGGGACCGTTCCCTACTGCGGAGAAGACATGCTCCTTACCGTTCACCCTTGCCTTGACGCTGGCGGTCGGGATGACATGGTTACCGGTCATGATCGCGATGTCCTCTAAGTCGAGCACCTTGTTGTTCAGCTCGATGCCCATGATGCTCTCGGCGATTTCGTAGAGATCGGCGTCGGTCACGCGCTTGCCGCGGTTGGCAACAGCCTTCACCTTCTCGATGATAGCTGCGAGCTGCTGTTCGGTGGGATCGATGTGGACATCGGTGAGCATCTGGCGGACCGCGTGGTGACCCACGTGCTTCCCGAGGGTCAGCCGCCGGCGGTGTCCGACCATCTCCGGGGTCATGATACCCGGCTCGAAAGTGGCAGCGTTCTTGAGGACGCCATGGGAGTGGATACCGCTCTCGTGTGAAAAGACATTCTCCCCGACAACGGGCTGGGTCGGCGGGATGCCGATGCCGGAAAACCGGGAGATGAGACGCGAGGTCTCGACCAGGCGTGATTTTTCGATCCCTGTTTTTATCCGGTACATCGACTCCATGATCATCACGGTCTGGGCAAGATCGGCATTGCCGGCCCGTTCCCCGAGCCCGTTGATGGTCACCTGTACCTGTGAAGCCCCGGCCTCGACTGCAGCGATCGTGTTGGCAACTGCGAGACCGAAGTCGTTGTGGCAGTGGACATCGATCGGGCACCGGACCTCCCTGTGGATACGGGTGATCAGGGTCTTCATGGCCGAGGGAGAGATGACCCCTACGGTGTCGGGCACGTTGATGATCGTTGCCCCGGCATCGGCAGCGGTCCGGAAGACCTCGATGAGGTAGTCCCAGTCTGTCCGCGTGGCATCCATGGC
>Ga0172367_10007437_pt1 | contig 12554 bp, 11 predicted proteins | sample Lak10m_FD_114542 | JGI IMG/M metagenome (GOLD analysis project Ga0172367, IMG submission 114542) | Freshwater microbial communities from Kabuno Bay, South-Kivu, Congo - kab_022012_10m | ecosystem: Environmental > Aquatic > Freshwater > Lake | place: Democratic Republic of the Congo: South-Kivu...
CTAAGAGCCTGTCCCGAAAGTGTATTCATGATTCCAATGGCATCCGGCGAGCCAGTCCATCGAGATCAAGGCCCGCAGCCCGTAGCAGCGCTACGGGCAAGGGACTTGATCCGATGGATGGCCGCCGGGGCCAAGGCGAAGCCGGTTGGAATCATGGATAGACTTTCGGGACAGGCTCTAAGCTCGTTGGTATAATATCGACGAGGTGAGGCGAAAGGGAGGGGCTATGACGGACGGCAGGCCTGGGCTGGCGGCGATGGTGGCGTTGATCACCGAAGAACTCACCCGCATCGTCGCCGAAAAGGGCGAGACGCTGCCGCCGCTTGCGGTGGCGACGCCGTTCCTGGGCGGCAGCCTGCCGATCGACTCGCTTGACCTCGCCACCTTGCTGGTGGTGCTGGAGCGCCGCCTCGCCCTTGATCCGTTCCGGAGCGGATTTCGCCAGTTCACCACGGTCGGTGAGTTGGCCACCCTTTATCTGGCCGAGGGAGACGGCCGCTCCATTGCCCCGAACGGGACGACGGGGTGACGATCAGCGCCCATCCCGGACGACCGCAATCGGGCTCCGAACTACCAGGCGAATTGGTACCGCCCATGGAGCCGCCCGCGATCGGCTGGACGTCAAAAACGCTCGCAGCGGACTCAGCGGACGCACGGCGGCGGCGGCCGGCGCTGTTTGCCTGCGACCAACTCCTCGTCAATCTGAGCGGTCATGTCTTCAACCTGCATGCCGGCTTGGCCCGTCATGCCGTTGGCCGGGGCTGGCACTATCGCGCCATCTTGCCGCGAGACGTCGAGGACCCCCGCATCCTGGAAGAACTGTCGCCGCTTCCGGCACTCGACGCGGTCTTCATAAAGCTGTTCGATAATCCAACCGTTGAAATCGGCGCCGCCAATCTTCAATTTTATCGCGACCTGACCGCCAGCCTCACTCCTGAAGTCACCCAAGGCGATCTCTGCCTGTTCCCCGCCGTCATGCACCGCAACATGTACGGGCTGATGAAGTGGTACGATGCGCTGGCCGTCAAGCCGAGGCTGGTATTGTTACTATGGAGCCAGCAGTGCTTTGATGGCAGGAACGTGACGCGCAATCGCGGCTTTTATCGTGACCTCCTGACCTGGGCTGCCGCGCGAAATCGCATTGCGCCCGGCCACGATCCGGCGATTGTGGTGTTCGCGTTCGCAGCGCAGCATATTCCCGTTCTATCGGATCTCTGCGACGGCAGCGTTCCGATCGAGCCCTTTCCCCTTAATGGATTCACATGGATTCTACCGCCTGGACCGGAGCCGGCACCCGTCACCCCGACCGGCGCCGGGCCGCCGACGCTCGGATATCTCGGCAACAGTTGGTGGCCGGACAAGGGGCTCGAGCAGATGCTGGAGGCGATTGCCCTGCTCGATCGACGCGGGGTCTCGGCGCGCTACATCGTGCAGATCGATCTTCGTTTCGCTCAGCCAGAGGCGCGGGCGCGCCTCGGCGCACACCAATCGGTTCTTGGCGCCGACACCGTAGAGGTGGTGGAGGGGACGCTCAGCGCGGCCGACTATGCGCGTGCGCTGACACGGTGCAGCGGGATCGTCCTGCCCTATGGGCCCGCCTACGATCTTCAAACCTCTGGCATTCTGTTCGAAGCGCTGGCTCTTGGCATACCGGTCGTCACCCGCGCCGGATCCCTTCCGGCACAGGATATCGTCCGGCTTGGGGCCGAGCAGCCGTTCTTCGGCCCCTGGACGGCGGACGATGTGGCCGATGCCATGCAGGCGCTGCTGTCACGCCTTGATCACTACACGGACCAAGCCCGCTCCGTGTCGGCCAGGGCCCGCAACACACTATCCATTGATTGCTTTCTTGACCGGATCGGCTGCCTGCCCCAGGTGCCATGACCGCACCCTATAAATAATAAAAGGAGGGGCCTGGGGGGCCGGTCAGGCCCCCCAGTCAGGGGGTTCGGGGGGCGAACGCCCCCCGATCCGCCCCCCCATTCCGTGCTCCAGTCCCGCCGCCCAACGACGCCGGGACTTATACAGCAAAGCCAGAATCGTCCACCCGAGTCGCCATGCTCCCAGCCGGTTTTCCCCAATATCGACAAACGGATGCCCCCCACTCTTTCGACATATGGCCGCCCTGTCCGCTCCTTTGGTGATGAGTCCGACGGGACTCAACGTACGGGAACACCCGCACGCATCCGTCTCCAAAAAATCACTACAGGAATTCATCTATTGGGGATAAAAATACCCAATTGAAGTCTACGGCATCCCGGACACACCCAAACCGCATACGAACAAGAGGCGAGCATGGGCGCGGCGTGTGAGCGCAGTTCACTGGCTATATTGGTGGTCGACAGCGACGCGGCGTCCCGCCAGATGGTGCGGGGGGTGCTTGAGCGCCTCGGTGTTGGCGTGGTGCGGGAAGCCGCCAACGGCATTGATGGCTTGCGGGCTCTGACCCAGAACAAAGTCGATGGTGTATTTTGTGACGTTCAGATGACACCGATGGATGGCGTGCAGTTCGTGCGTATGGTGAGGCGCGGACTGCTTCCACCCAGTCTTCAGGGGCGGGCCGAGCTGCCGGCAACTGTACCGGTGATCATGACCTCTGTGGACACAAGGCGGGAAATGGTCGAGCAGGCCTACCGCAGCGGTGCCGACGGTTACCTGGCCAAGCCGCTCCAGCCCGCGCAGCTCGAGCAGGGGCTGGAGCGTTGCCGCAGCAAGATACTGACCAATACCTCGGTCGGCCTTTCCTACACCCGTGCCGCGCGCGCGCATTACGTACGCTATATCCTCGCCGGCCAGTTCGTGCCCCGGGCCAAGGAGCCGCTGCGGCGGATGACGGCCGACCTTGAGCGCGACCAGGTGACTCATGGTGTCATCGATCTTTCCGGGATCAACTTCATCGACGAATTCGGCATCGGTCTTCTGCTGATCGCCTGCGGGACCATGCGGGAACGCGGTCGCAAGATCGCGCTGATTTCCGGCAATCCGGAGGTCGACCTTCTGATTCGGCGGCTGCGGCTTCCCGAGGTGATCGATATCTATGAAGATATTATCTCGTATCACGGCTCGGTCGTCGAGTGGATCGGGAAGTGACGGTTGGGGTCTCGTGATACCGGCACGCCGGAGCACGCAACGGCACGCTACGCCTCATGGTGCGGGACGAGGACACGGGGACACTGTGTCAAGATCGGTGCGCAATTGGCATGACTCGTTGTTTGGGTGAACGTCAGGGGGACCGTCGTACGGGCCTCTCTCGGCCAGATTGCACAACCCACTGAGAACAATGCGACTTACGGTCAGGATTTTTGACTGTGAACCGAGTTTGTCCCCGTCTTGGAGGCGGCGAGGTCGGAGTCTTTGTTTAAGCCCATCTCTTACGAGGTCCGGACAGGCGTTCTCCAGGACCCGGGGCGGCGGACTTCGACTCTGGGGGAAGGGGCTCCGCCCCTTCTGGGGGAGAGAATGCGGGAGCTGGACGAGTATCTTCAGGGCGACTTCCAGAGTGTCAGCCGCGAGATCGCCGAAATAGAGCATCATCTGGCCCGCTTGGCCCGAACCTACGCGCGGGCGCCTTGGGATGATCAGCGGCGGACCTGCTGGAGTTACGAGATCCGTCCTGGCGGTGATCCCCTGAACGGCGGATTTTCGATCACCACCACCGCAACCGTTGTGTCGGCGCTTGATGCCTTGTTCGGAGAGGCCCCGCGGACGCGGGCGTCCTCAAGCTACCGGCAGCACGGCGAGTTTTCTGCACCGCGCCTTGGCCTGGAGCCGGGGGAGGCCGCTTGTCTGCGGGAGCGGCGCGACTTTGCCCGGGCTGAACTCGGGGTTCGCCTGAAGCGGGAGGACGAAGCGCCGGGCGCGTTTCTCGAGCGGCTTGATCTCCCCGACCGCGGCCGCGGGGCCGTCGCCACGTTGCGCCAGCATCCGGCGCGGATATTGTCACTGAGTTGGTCAGGCACGTTTGGAGCCGACGATCCCCTGACGGCGGGCTGGCTCTTTGACGCCCTTTGCCGTCCGCCCGCTGGCGGCGGGGGGATGGACGGACGCCCGCCGCCGGTGGGCGGCGACCGGAACAACAACGCGCCGCCGCCCGGAGCCGAGGGAGCCGGCTACGGCCTCTCCCGGCGCTTGGTCGCGCTGGTCCACGAACGCCTGAACGGCTGGAGCCGCAGCCGACGGATTGCCGACTGTTTGGAGCCGCCGCGGGCGACGCCCGGGGACTCCTCCTACCTTCTCGTTCGCTTTGCCCGTTTCTTGAGTGCGTTGGAAAGTAGCGATCCCACGCTGTCCGCCGCGCCGCATGCGCGCGAGACGCTGCTCGCCCACTTCGAGGCACGCCTCCACGAGCAGCTCTCGCTTGCCGAAATTCCCTTAAGCCGCTTTGACCCGTCCGAGCTTGCCTACGCGCTTGAGGGACTATTGTTGCTCAGTCGTCATGCAGTCGACGAACAGGTGTTCGAGCGAGTATTTGCAGTGATGGCACGAGCCCAGGAGGCCGACGTCTCCTGGCGGGCCGAGACGCCCATTCTCTACGAGGCCGCGGGCAAGGTGCTGTTCCCGGTCAGCGTCGAGACCGCGAGTGCGCTCCTTTCCTCGCTGATGCTATTCGATGGTCATGGCGACCAGGCGGGCCACGAGCGGTTCCACGATGCCCGCGGCAGCCGGTATATCGGATTGCTGATGCGCTACTGGAAATGGCTGCGGGCGCGGATGGTGGTGGTGCGCACGCGCGGGCAGGAGTTGATCGGCTGGCATTCCGAGCATGTCGACGATCCCGAGCTGATCCATGCCTGGGAGACTGCCCAGGTGCTGGAATTCCTGCTGGCGCTGCGCCACCAAGCCAAGCGGGTGGTGGCACGCGAGGCGCTGATCCTGTCGCGTTTGTCTCGCAAGTCGGCGGTGGTGACCGGGGAGACGCCGCAGGCCTACTGGGCGGCGTTGGCCGCTCGGGTCGAGCCGGTCCGTTGCCTGGGACCTGGCTTGGAAATCTATCGGCGCATCGGCGAAGACTTCGTTGCCGGTCACCAGCGGGCCGGTCATGAGTGCATTGGCCCCACCCGGCCCGGACCGGGGGACGGCGGCCCGGAGCAGGGCGCTTCCACCGCGTGGTCGATGCTGCTCTACGGGCCGCCCGGCACCGGCAAGACCACGGTGGCCGAAAAGCTGGCGACCGCGCTTGGGTGGCCTTTGATTACTGTGAGCGTGGGAGACTTCTTGGCCGCCGGCAGCGCGTTGATCGAGGCACGGGTCAAGAACCTGTTTGAAGTGCTCAAGGTTCAGCCACGCTCGGTGGTGCTGTTCGATGAGATCGACCAATTCCTGCTCGATCGCGATTCGCAGTACTTCCGTGAGCAGGACACGGTGTTTCAGTTTTTAACCCCCGGCATGCTGACCAAGCTCAACGACCTGCGCCAGGCCGAGGCGGTGATCTTCATCCTGGCGACCAATTACGCCGAACGGATCGACGCCGCGATCAAGCGTTCCGGCCGAATCGACTGCCAATACCTGCTGCTGCCGATGGATGGCGACCGGCGCCTGGAGGCCTTGGGCTGGGTCGATGATCAGGGCTCCTTGGCCGATTCCGGCCCGGCGGCCCAGGCCCGCCGGCACAGCGTCTTTCTCGGCTTCTCCGACCTCAAGAGCGTACGCCGCCGGGCCGACGGCGGGGGGAGTCTCGCCGCTCTGCTCCAGGAAACCAGCCCGCCGGTCCACCCGGGCACGTATGGATCGCGTTTTCTAACCCGCGAGCAGGTGCAGCTGCCGGCCGACAAGGTGCCGATCGAGGAGTTCCTTGCCCTGCTCCTGCTCGCCGTCGATGCCCGCGCACCGTCGGTTCCGGCCGGGTCCCGTGTGGATCCCACACTCATTGCCGAGCTCCGGGCCGAGTATCGGGAGGTGCTGGCCTGCGTACGCGCCGGCGCCGCTGCTCGGCCCGAATTGATCACCGCCATCCTGCGACGCTGGCGTCGGCCTGAGTTAGGGACGCTGGCTCTGGAGCTGCTGAACGGGTAAGAAGGGAAGTCCCCCCTTAATAACCGGTTCCCAAAGGCCTTTCGGCCTTTGGCTGGGGGTGTCGGGGGACAGCGTCCCCCGACGGCCGGCGAGAAGCCGGCAACGCCGCTGCCACCCCCGGCTCACGCCGCCCCCTATCGGATCAAGCCATCTAACCCATCTCTGCCCCCATATCGCCGACGTTCATCACTGCACGAGGTTAACGATGCTCACAAGCCGCTATTTCTGTTTCGGCGCCCAGCTTCGCGCCGCTGTGTTCCTCGGCCTCCTGCTCCTGACCGGGACTCCGGTCCTGGCCGATGGCACGGGTCCGGCGCCGATCGTCACCGTACTGATGCAGGCGAACACGACCGGCGATGGCCAACCGCTGGTCTATCCGGCCGGCACGCCCCAGATCACCGCCCGTATCGTCGAAATTCCGCCCGGCGGCGAGACCGGCCGTCACCGTCATCCGATCCCGCTGTTTGCCTACATTCTTGAGGGTGAAGTGACGGTCAAGGTCGATGACCAGCCGGCCCGCCGCTTCAAGACCGGTGACGCCTTCATGGAAGTCGCGTCTTGGCACAATGGATACAACGAGGGCACCGCACCGGTCCGCCTGCTTGCCGTCTACCTCGGCGCCGACGGCGCCGCGCTTGCGGTGAAACCGTAGTTTGACCAGTACGTTCTTGAAATCTCGAGACATTAGCAGTCGGAAGTCGCAACTCCATAGCGGTCAGGACGTCCGACCGGATGTACTAATTTTCAAATCACGCTCGGAAATCCCGCCCCCTAATGAGGTCGGGATTTCCGACCGAATGTACTAGTGACTGGTTACCGATGACATGCCGTGGCACGAGATGTGAACTGCCCGGGCAGCCCAGACAGTCCCTGACAGTCTGGCGAGCAGTCGGTCATCAGCGGTCACCAACGGAATGTCCTCTCGCTCGGCGAGCGCAAGGTAGAAGCAGTCGTACACCGGGTGACCGAGGTGGAGGGCGATTCTTGCCGCGTCCACAGCCAAGTCCGCCGTCGGTGCCAGAAAGGTAAGGAAGCTTGGCAGCCGGTTGGCGATTCGCGTCACTTGTGCCGATGTCATGCGACCAAGGCGGGCGGATTTCCAGGCGGCATTTACCACCTCCGGTATCAGAAGATCGGGCGCGATCACGGCCGTTCCGGTACGAATGATTTCCGCTGCCTCATGGGCGAATGTCTCGTCGGACAGGAACCACTTCAGGGCAACGCAGGCATCGGCAACGATCAGCGGCGATCGCGATCTTCTCGAATCATGGCCTCGGCCGTTGGCCATCGGGCATCCGGTGGTGGGGCTGGGGTCATGGATTGAACCGCCTTCATTTCTGCCAGGAGCTCCTCACGGGTGGGGCGAACGGCATTACTCAAGATATCACGCAGGCATTGGTCAAGCGATGTGCCGGCTTGACGCGCACGGACCTTCAGCCTTTCCAGGACTGCCTCGTCGAGATTGCGTATCACGATCTCCGTCATGGGCGGCTCCGGTAGCTCTCTCAAATCCTGCGGTGTCCCGATGCGCCGGCAGGTTTTCCCGGCACGGCTTGTCGGGTCGGCACCCGTGGATGCCGTGCGCTCTTGCCAAGGGGGCCTTTCCGTCCCCGAGGCATAAGATGATATCCGCCAGACGGCGGCAGTGCCAACCGGATTGAGTGGGTGACCAAGAGGTTGCACGGACAAAATGAGTGGGGCGTCGTGTCACCCCCTTGAAACTCAGCGATTTCTGGAGGGGGTGAGTTCCTCCGCGGAGGCATAGGTCCGAATTGCTGGCCAGGCAAGGCCGCACAATGGATGTGCGCCATTAATGAGCACAGCATACCACGTCATTCTTATCGCGAGAGTTGTCGGGCCGTTCATTCAGTTGTGCCCCCGTCCCGTCCGGCACCTGCCCCCCAAGCGCGCTCCCCGTCAAGGCCGTGGACGGATGGCCCGGAAGCGATTACCTTCGGCCGCAGGCGGTGGCGAAACGGACGGGAGCCGGCGACGCTCATGGCATCGGAACAGCAGGCGGTGATCGACCGCGAAGGGCTGGCGGCTCTGATCGGGTTGCTGGCCGACGACGGCTATCAGGTGATCGGCCCCCGGCTCGGGCAGGGTGCCATCGTCTATGAACCGATTGCCACGATCGATGATCTGCCCGCCGGCTGGCTCGACGAGCAGGGGCCCGGCTCCTATCGACTGGAGCGGGCCGCCGGTGATGCGCTGTTCGCCCATGTGGTCGGCCCGCATAGCTGGAAGCGCTATCTTTATCCGCCCGAGCAGAAGCTGTGGCAGAGTCGCCGGCTTGAAGAGGGCGGGTTCACGATTGAGAGCGACCTGAAGCCGGTGCCGCGCTACGCCTTCCTCGGGGTGCGGGCCTGCGAGTTGCAGGCGCTGGCGGTCCAGGACCGGGTGTTCGGGGTGACGCCGGTGCCGGCCCGCACCAAGGACGGGTCTGTGCCCGCCCGCACCAAGGACGTGCCGGCGCCGACCTATCATCAAGACAGCGGCTATGCCGCGCGGCGGCGGGCGGCGTTCATCGTGGCCGTCAACTGTGGTCGGGCGGCCGGCACCTGCTTTTGTGTGTCGATGAACAGCGGCCCCAAGGTAACCGGCGGCTTCGATCTGGCCTTGACCGAGTTGATCGGCGACGGAAGGCACGAGTTCCTGATCGAGGCGGGCTCCGCGCGCGGGAGCGAGACGCTGGCACGGCTCTCCAGCCGGCCGGCCGAGGCGGCCGATCTGCGCGCCGCGGCGTCGGTGGTGGCGCGGGCGGTGTCGCAGAACCGACGAGCCATGGTCCCGGAAGCGGCGGACCTTGTCCGCAGCCAGCCGGATCACAAGCACTGGCAGGCGATCGCCGAGCGTTGCCTTTCATGCGCCAACTGCACCCTGGTCTGTCCGACCTGCTTTTGCACCACGGTTGAGGACACAACCGACCTTACAGGCGACCACGCTGAGCGCTGGCGGCGTTGGGACTCCTGCTTTACGCTGGAATTCAGCTACATTCACGGGGGGCCGATCCGGCGCGAGACCCGCTCGCGCTATCGCCAGTGGATGACGCACAAGCTCGGCACCTGGCATGATCAGTTCGGCCACAGCGGCTGCGTCGGCTGTGGGCGGTGCATTGCCTGGTGTCCGGTCGGTATCGACATCACCGAGGAGGCGCGGGCTCTGCGCGGCCAGTAACGCCCGCCCCGCCCTCCAATAACCGGTTTCCAAAGGCCGACTGGCCTTAATGTCTGGGGGTGTCGGGGGACAGCGTCCCCCGACTTGTTGCATCAAGGGGACTAGCGTCCCCTATCTTATCGCATAAGGGGACTTACGTCTCCCAACTTATCGAATAGGGGGACTTATACCAACGAGCTTAGAGTCTGATCCATTGCCTGCGGCGCTGCCGGCTTACGCCGGCCGTCAGGGGACGCTGTCCCCCGACACCCCCAGCCAAAGGCCAGTCGGCCTTTGGAAACCGTTTATAAGAACAATGGATCAGACTCTAGGCTCATTGGTATTACGTCCCCTGGCGGTTCGCACAACGGAGGATCGTCGGCATGGCCGAGGATGACACCATCAAGCAGATGCTGAAGGAGTCCGCCTTTTTCTGCGATTTCGGCGATGATCTTCTGGATCTGATCGCCGCTTGTACCAAGACCGAGCATTTCAACGGCGGCAGCTATCTGATCCGGGTCGGCGAGCGGTCCGAGACCTTCTATCTGATCCGGCACGGCAGCGTCGCCCTTGAACTGGTGGCGCCGCCCAAGGGGCGTCTGGTGCTCCAGACCGTGCACGAAGGCGATGTGGTCGGCTGGTCGTGGCTGGTGCCGCCGTTCCGGTGGGTCTACGATGCCCGCGCGATCTCCCTGGTCCGAACCCTGACCTTCGATGCCCGCCGCCTGCACGCGCTCTGCGAAACCAATCACGAGCTGGGCTACCGGCTGCTGAGCCGGTTCGTCAAGGTGTTGTCCGGGCGGGTGATGGCGGCACGGATGCAGTTGCTCGACCTCTACGCGCCGATGGCAGGCAGCGATATCTGACGTTGCGCTCGTATGACCAGTAAATGCCTTCGGCGACCAGGGGCGCTGCCCCTGGACCCCGCCGGGGGCGGCGGCCCCCGGACCCCATGACTTAGGGGGGCTTTTGAATGGCTCCTCCCCCGCCCCAACGATCACCAGTGCGTGCCATGACTCATCAGAGCAAGATCATCGCCCCGGCACCGGTCGATCCGATGGTGCCGCGGCTCTTTCGGGTTCAAAATGTAATCCCCGAACTCTCGGATACCCAGACCCTGGCCCTCGAGCCCGAGGACGGGGCCGGTTTTCGCTTTCGCGCCGGCCAGTTCAACATGCTCTATGCCTTCGGGGTGGGCGAGGTGCCGATCAGCATCAGCAGCAACCCGCTCGAGCCGCGGCCGCTGCTGCACACCATCCGTGCGGTCGGCCGGGTGTCGCGGGCCCTGACCGCACTCCGGCCCGGGGAAACGCTGGGCGTGCGCGGGCCCTTCGGCACCTCCTGGCCGCTCGAGGAGGCCTATGGCTTCGACCTCCTGTTCCTCGCCGGCGGCGTCGGCCTTGCCCCCTTGCGTCCGGCCATCCTTCAGGCGCTGGCCGAGCGCGAGAAGTTCGGCAGCATCGTCATCCTCTACGGCGCCCGTACGCCCGAGGATATTCTGTTTGGTGAGTCTTTGCGCGCCTGGCGCAGCCGCTTCGATCTCTCGGTGCAGGTGACGGTCGACCGCGCCACCGGGAGCTGGAGCGGCCGGGTCGGCGTGGTCACCCAATTGGTCAAGGGCGGCGGCTTCGATCGCCACCAGACCCACGCCTTCGTCTGCGGACCGGAGGTGATGATGCAATACGGCATCCAGGCGCTCCAGAATGCCGGAGTCGGGCCCGAGCGCATCCATGTCACCCTGGAGCGTAACATGAAGTGCGCGGTCGGCCTGTGCGGTCACTGCCAGTTCGGGTCCGCCTTCGTCTGCCGGGATGGCCCCGTGTTCCGCTACGACCGCATCCAGACCCAGTTCTCGATACCGGAGTTGTGAGCCATGGCCCCGCCGAAATCGAAACCGAAGCTGGCGGTGTGGAAATTCGCCTCCTGCGACGGCTGCCAGTTGAGCCTGCTCGACTGCGAAGATGAGTTGCTGGCGATCACCGACGCGGTCGAGATCGCCTATTTCCTCGAGGCAACCCGGGCCGAAATCGCCGGCCCCTACGATTGCTCGCTGGTCGAGGGATCGATCACCACCGCGCATGATGCCGAGCGGATCAAGACCATCCGCAAACAGTCCCGGCTTCTGGTTACCATCGGCGCCTGCGCCACCGCCGGCGGCATCCAGGCCAACCGCAACTTCACCCGCGTCGCCGACTATGTGAACGCGGTCTATCCCAACCCCGAGCAGATCGAAACCCTGGCGCGATCGACCGCCATCCGCGAACACGTGCCGGTCGATTTCGAGTTGCGCGGCTGCCCGATCAACAAGCATCAGTTGGTCGAGCTGTTTTCCGCCCTGCTCAACAGCCGCCGGCCGGTGGTGCCGACCTACAGCCAGTGCCTGGAATGCAAGCGCAAGGGCACCGTATGCGTGATGGTCGCCCGCGGGACGCCTTGCCTGGGGCCGGTGACCCAGGCCGGCTGCGGCAATCTCTGCCCGCCGTTCGCCCGCGGCTGTTACGGCTGCTTCGGTCCGGCCGAAGACCCCAATCTCCCCGCCGAGGCCGCCCGGATGGCCGGGCTCGGCATGAGCGGGCAAGATATTTGCCTGGCCTTCCGCTCCTTCAACGCCGACGCCGAGGCCTTCCGCAGCGAGGGAAACCGTCATGACCAGCAGCACCGCTGACCGGGCCGCCGGTGGCGCCTTATCCGCTACCGTCCCCGCCGGTGCCCCCCCTCCGGCCGGGCCGTCGGCCGGGCCGCGGACAATCCGGGTCGACGCCCTGGCGCGGGTGGAGGGCGAAGGCGCGCTCCACGTCCGGGTGCACGATGGCGTGGTCGAGGAGATCAAGTTCCGCATCTTCGAGCCGCCGCGCTTCTTCGAGGCCCTCCTGCGCGGGCGGATGTACGGCGATGCCCCGGACATCACCTCGCGCATCTGCGGCATCTGCCCGATCGCCTATATCGCCGGCGCCTGCCAGGCGATGGAAATGGCGCTGGGGGTCAATCTCTCAACCGGGCCGATCCGCGATTTGCGCCGCCTCATCTACTGCGGCGAGTGGATCCAGAGCCACGTCCTCCACACCTATCTCCTGCACGCCCCCGACTTTCTCGGCCTCCAGGACTCGATTCAGCTCGCCCGCACCCAACCGGCGGTGGTCGAGAAGGCACTGCGGCTCAAAAAACTCGGCAACGAAATCCTCGAGGTGATCGGCGGGCGCGCCGTCCATCCCGTCAACACCAAGGTCGGCGGCTTCTACAGCGCCCCGGCCAAATCCCGCGTTCGCGCCTTGGTCGAGCCGCTCAAAGTGGCGATCGAGGAGTCAATCGATACCATCCGCCTGTTCGCCGGCTTCGACTTTCCCGACTACCAGGACGACTATACCTTCGTCGCCCTCCACCATCCC
>Ga0172367_10007439_pt1 | contig 12552 bp, 9 predicted proteins | sample Lak10m_FD_114542 | JGI IMG/M metagenome (GOLD analysis project Ga0172367, IMG submission 114542) | Freshwater microbial communities from Kabuno Bay, South-Kivu, Congo - kab_022012_10m | ecosystem: Environmental > Aquatic > Freshwater > Lake | place: Democratic Republic of the Congo: South-Kivu...
CAGGATCAGGAAGCGCCGGCGACGATCACCGGCGCGAAGCTCGTCGCAGCCAGCCCGGCGGCGAACGAATATTGCGCGGTCACCGGTTATGTCCAGCCGCAGGTCCAATTCGAGATCCGGCTACCGACCAGGAACTGGAACGGCCGCTATTTCCAGATCGGCTGCGGCGGATTTTGCGGCTTCGTCAACATCGCGGGCTGCGGCGACATGCTGGCCAGGGATTTCGTCGTCGCAGCTGACAATATGGGCCATGTCGGCGACATATTGAAGGAGCCGCTCTGGGGATCGAGCGCCGATGCCCGCCGCGACTATGGCGCACGCGGCACCCATGTCACCGCGCTGGTCGCCAAGCGGGTGATCGCCGCCTTCTATGGCAAGGCACCGGCCTACAGCTATTTTCGCGGTTGCTCGACCGGCGGGCGCGAGGGGCTGATGGAAGCGCAGCATCATCCGGAGGATTTTGACGGCATCATTTCGGGCGACCCCGCCTTTGCCGGGCGGCTGGGCGCGATCGCCAATGTCTGGGCCGCGCAGAAATTATTCCGGCGCGGCAATGTGCCGATCTTCGATCAGGCTTCCCTCACCCTGCTTCACCAGCGCACCATTGCCGCCTGCGATGCGATCGACGGGGTGAAGGACGGCATCATCGACGATCCGCGCCAGTGCCGCTTCGATCCGGCCAGCCTGCAATGCCCGGCGGCTGGCGGCAGCGATTGCCTGACCGCCGAACAGGTCGCGGCAGCGAAAGCCGTCTATGACGGTCCGCGCAACAGCAAGGGCCAGCGCCTCTATCCCGGCGGCATGATGCCGGGCAGCGAAGGCGCCTGGGGCGGGGCCGACACATGGAGCCTGCCGCAGGGATCGCTTCGCTACCTGATGTTCGCGCAGAACCCGGCCCGCGATTATGACTATCATGATTTCAACTGGGACCACGATCTGGCCAAGGTGCGCGATCAGGTCGCGCTCTACGATCCTGTCGCTCCGGGAAGCGCGCCTGATCTCGCCGCTTTCCACGCGCGCGGCGGCCGGCTGATCCTCTATCATGGCTGGTCCGACCAGGGCGTCTCGCCGCTTGGCTCGCTCGATTATTATGCGCAGGTCGCAGCCCGCCAGGGCGGCGTCACCAGCCTGCGCGACTGGTTCCGCCTGTTCATGGTGCCAGGCATGTTCCACTGCCGCGGCGGCAACGCGCCCAACAGCTTCGACTTCATGCCCGGCATCATTGCCTGGGTGGAAAAGGGCGCGGCGCCCGATGGCGTGGTGGCAAGCCAGAAGGATGGCGACACGCTGGTCCGCACCCGCCCGCTCTTCGCCTATCCGGCGGTCGCCCGCTATGACGGCAAGGGCAATGTCAACGCCGCTGCCAGCTGGCACGCGGCGATGCCGGCCAGCGTCGCTGACGGCCGGATCGACTGGCTCTGGGGACCGGCGGCCAGGTAACGCAAAAGGGGAGGATGGCGCCGCGCCATCCTCCCCTCCCTACGCCCCGAAAACCTTGTCAGACGCTTCGGAAGCTCAACAATATTCCCGGCTGGCGACGATGAAGGCCGCGCCTTTGTCGAGGAAATGCCGGGTGACGCGGAACATCGCCTCGGCCTGGTCCACCTGCACTGCATGCGCGGCGTCATAGACATAGGTCAGCTTGCCATTGGGCAGCGTGGTGGCGAGATAATGCCCCGCTTGCGGCGGCGTCACCCGGTCCAGCGTGCCCATGATCACCAGCACCGGCGCCGCGATGCCGGGCAGCAACGCCACCAGTTCCTCGTCGACCAGCACCGGCCCGCCATAGGCGCGGAACGCTGCGCTGTTGCCCTGGGCGATCTCCGGCGTCGGCGCCAGATGCTTGGCCTTGTCGGGATAGGCGAACAGGCCGGTCCGGGCGGCCTGCGGATCCTGCGCTGCCGGGTCGGCGCCCACTGCAACCCCAGCCGGCGCTTCCAGCACCATGTCAGTTACGCGGTCGGGGTGACGCACCGCCAGATAAAGTGCGACCCGGCCGCCGAAGGAGCCACCGAAGACGTCCACCGGGTCCGCACCGATCTCCGTCGTAATGAAGTCGGCGGCCAGATCGGCCAGATCGGTGACGCTTGCCACACTATCCAGCATCGCCGTCCCGCCAAAGCCCGGCAGCACCGGCATGAAGACTCGCCGCGTCGTCGCCAGTTTCTCGATCAGCGGCGTCCACAACGGCCCGCCCGAGGTGTGAAGGACCAGCAAAGGCTCCCCCTCGCCCGCCACCAGATAGGTCAGGGCACCCTTGGCAAGGGTCGCAGTCTTGGTTTCGTAGCTCATGACATTCCCCCTTACAGATCGCGGACCTGCGGCAGCACCTGGTCACGGAACAGGTCCATGCCCTTGCGCACCGTCGCGACCGGCAGGTTGCCGATCTGCATGCTCATATTGATGCCGCCACAGCCCAGTTCGGACTTGAAGCGCTTGATCTGCTCGACGACGCTTTTGGGGCTGCCGCAGAAGATCGAACCGGCGTCGATCATCTCCTGGATGGTCTTCTTTGCTGCGACCTTGTCCAGCCGGCTGTCATAGCTGGCGCCGGCCTTCTGCTTGTTGAAATAGCCCGCCTGCAGCACCAGCTTCAGCGCGTCATAGGTGGGCTTCATCAGAGTGCCGTGGAAATAGTCGAGCGCGCGGGCGAACACCTCATGCGCTTCCTCGTCGGTCTCGCAGATGCAGGTGCTGGCCCCCATCAACACCTGGTCGTCCGCCGGATCCCAGCCCGCCTCGTTCGCGGTCTGGCGATAGATGTCGACATTGGCGCGCGCCAGCTTCATGTCGGAAATCAGGCCCATCGCCATGATCGCCCGGCTCTGCGCGGCGAAGACCGCCGATTCCTCGTTGCTCGCCGACATCAGCACGCGCGGCGGCTGCTGGATCGGGCGCGGCCAGATCGAAATGGAGCGGAACTGGAAATGCTCGCCTTCCCAGCCGAACGGCTCGGGCTCCGACCAGCATTTCATGATCAGTTCGGCCGCTTCCTTCTGGCGCGAGCGCGATTCCCCCGGCGGCGAATTATAGGCGATATATTCGTGCGGGACGCCGCGCATGAAGCCGGCGATCAGGCGACCGCCGCTCATCACGTCGATCATCGCATATTCCTCTGCCACCCGGATCGGGTTGGACAGCGGCAGCAGGTTGCCGACCATGGCTAGGCCGATGGTCTTGGTCTCGCGCGCCAGGATCGATCCGATCAGGTTGCAGTTGGCCATGGTGCCATAGGGGCTGAAATGATGCTCGTTGCACGCCACCCAGTCGAAGCCGCAAGCCTCCGCATGGACCAGCAGGTCGATATAGTCATGATAGAGCTGCTGCCCGACAACCGGATCATAATCCTTGTTGGGCGTGGGATAGACGCGCGGCGGCTCGGGATAATGCGGCCACGGCATCAGGTTGAAGAAACCAAACTTCATATGCTTCCCCGGTCTTTGTGAAGATTATGGATGCTGAGAAACCGCCGGCGAGGCCTGGCGCAGCGCACCGCGTCCGGCCAGCAGGGCGACGAAGCCGCCAGCGGCACCGATGCCGCCGACAATGGCCATCGATCGTCCGATACTGGCGGGATTGCCGAATATATGATCGGTCAGAAATGCGGTGATCAGGGCGATGATCGCCTGCCCCATCACATTCTGCACGAAGAAGAACAGCGCGATATACAGGCCGCGCAGCCGGTTCGGCGCCACCGACGCAGCGACCACCGCATGATGGCCGACCGAGGCGCAGACCAGAAAGACCAGCAGCGCCAGCGCGACCAGCGCGGCTGTGGCATTGGTCAACAGCGGCATCGCGATTGCCACCGGCACCAGCAGCAGCGCGCAGGCAGCCCCGGTGCGGAACGCGGCATCGCCATGCCCTCTGGCCAGCGCCCGGTCAGTAACCAGCGCCCCGAACCACTGCCCCAGGGTCGTGGGCACCAGGAAGATCAGCGCCAACGGCAGGCTCAACTCGCGGGGCCCCATGCCGTGCAGCCGGTCGAACAGCGCCGGCCCCCACAGGATGAAGCCGGCAAAGGGCAGGTTGATGAAGCTATAGCCCAATATATAGGCGAGGGAGACGCTGCGGCGGGCCTTCAGGAAGGCCAGGAATCCGATCCCCTCCTCAATTGCGCCGCCCGGCATGCTGCGCCTTGCGGGTTCGCGCATGGTCAACGTCAATAGAGCCATGAACAGCCCCGGCACGCCCACCGCCACGAACACGAAGCGCCATGGCGCCAATGCACCGAACAGCGGCAGCTCGACCGCGCCATGCGTGGCGGTGAAGCCGATCAGCAACCCGCCCAGCAAATAGGCCACGCTCGACCCGAGGGACACGCCCAATGTGTAAATGGCAACCGCGCGCCCCCGCTTGGCAGGAGGGAAATAATCCGCGATCAGCGAATAGGCCGCCGGCGACAAGGCCGCCTCGCCAATGCCCACCCCGACGCGCGCCAGGAACAGCCAGCCAAAGCTGCCGGCCAGTCCGGACGCCACGGTGCACAGGCTCCACAGTGCGATGCCGGCCGCCACGATCAGGCGGCGGGGCATCCTGTCCGCCAGCCAGCCGATCGGCAGGCCGACGCTGACATAGAAGAGCGAAAATGCCACGCCCCCGACCAGCGCGAACTGCATGTCGCTCAAGTGCAGATCGGCCGAAATCGGCCGGATCAGGATCGAGAGAATGATGCGATCGATGAAGGACAGCATGTAGGCGAGCAACAGCAGCAGCAGCGCCCAGTTGGCAGCCGTGCGCGCTGGCCAGGACGTTTCGGATTGGCCCGTGAGATGGGGCGCAGAATCGGCATATGCGCTTGTCATACAATCAGACAATCGAGTTTGCAGGCTGTTGGCAAGTCCCTTGATTCATTTTGTCAAAATCTTTCACGCCACGGAAAACAGGCCAAAGTTTCCCGCTTGCAATGCCAAAAACTTTGTATGACAATCACACCATAACATCGACTTTCGAGCGCTTCACGACTCGCGAGCGGTAGCACCAGATCGCCACAAGGCGACGTGCATGTTCAGCAGCAGGGACGATGGAGGAGTTTCCAGAACGCAAAGGGTTAAACATGAGTCAGTTTCTTCGCGGGCACCTGCGCCGCGCTGCGAACGGCGTCGCCCTGACGTCGATCGCCTTGCCTACGCTCGCCATTTCGATCTCCGCACATGCGCAAGACGTCGTTTCCAGCCCGACTTCGGCAAATGCCGCCGCCGGGGGCGAGATCATCGTCACCGGGACGCGCCGTGCCGACATGTCGATCAAGGATACGCCGCTGGCGATCTCCGCCTTTTCGGGTGAAACGCTGGAACGCAATCACGTCACCAGCATCGCGGATCTGCGCAATCTTGACCCTTCCGTGAACATCCAGAGCTTCGGCGCGGCCCAGACCAAGATCGTGCTGCGCGGCATCGATTCCAATGTCGGCGCCACGACCGCCCTCTATCTCGATGAATCCGCCGTTCTGGGCGGTGTCGGCGGCAACATTCTGGGCGATGGCAAACCCGGCATCCGCCTCCATGACATCGACCATGTCGAGGTGCTGAAGGGACCGCAGGGGACGCTGTTCGGCACCAGTTCGATGAGCGGCACCCTGCGCGTCATCACCCGCAAGCCGGACCTCGACACATGGGGCGGATCGGCCGAGATCGTCGGCGCCAGCGTCAAGAGCGGCAATGCCTATGGCGAAGCGAGCGTCACGATCAACGCTCCGATCGTCAAGGATGTGCTCGGCATTCGGGTCACCGGCTGGACGGAGATCGGCGGCGGCTACATCGACCAGACGATCAAGGGCCGGATGCGCACGAACAACAATGACCAGTTCGTTCGCGGCGTGCGTGGCCAGATGCTGTTCAAGCCCAGCGAGGATTTCTCGCTGCTCGCATCGGCAACCCATCAGCAGATCGATGTCGATGGCAGCCAGGCGTTCCAGGAAGCCAATGGCCCCTATCTCAACACCTCGCCAACGGTCGAACTATATTCGGACAATTACGACCTCTATTCGCTGACGGCCGACTATGATCTGGGCTTTGGCTCGATCATCGCCAATGGCAGCTACAGCAACCAGCAAGTGCTGAACGCCAAGGATTCGACGCCGACCAACATCAATTTCGGCGTCAACGCCCCGCTCAGCTTCGTGCCGCGCATGTGGTTCAAGGACTATAATGCGGAACTGCGCTTCTCGTCCAAGTTCGGCGGCCCGCTTCAGATCGTGGCCGGCGCCTATTATGAGCATAGCAACAGCCTGTACCAGACCAACGCGATCCAGGCGCCCGACGGGATTCCCGTCTGCTTCAGCTATGACGACTGCCACGACAATGGCTTCGCCAACCCCGGCCGCGGCAACAGCGTTTATGAATTCGGCACCAACAACAGGCGCGTGATCGATCAATATGCCTTCTACGGGCAGGCCGATTACAAGATCGTCGACACGCTGACCGCCACGCTGGGCCTGCGCTATTTTTCCGCAGACATCCATGACGTCGTCACCAACCTGCAGACCGTGTTCCCGGACTTCGTCTTCGGCAATGTGACAACGCCCAGCGTTACCGGCGACAGCAAGGGCAGCAACAGCAAGACAAGCTACAATGCCGCGCTGTTGTGGCAGGCGACGAACGATATCAGCCTCTACGCCCGCGCGGCATCGGGCTTCCGCCTGGGCGGCGTCAACACCGCCACCTCGCTTGCGCAGGAAGCCGGCGTCGTCTTTCCCGGCACCTATAATCCGGACAGCCTGTGGAGCTACGAAATCGGCGTGAAGGGCTATCTGCTCGATCGCGCCATCTTCTTCGACCTGACAGGCTATCATGTCGACTGGAAGAACCAGCAGCTCTCGGCCAGCGCGCCCGGCGCCTTTGCCTATACCATCAATGCCGGCAAGACCTCGTCCAACGGCGTCGAGTTCAACACCACGATCAAGCCGGTGACCGGGCTCAGCCTGATGGGCAATGTGACCTATGTCGATTCCAAGCTGGAAGAGGATCTCCCGGCCGACGTCGTGTCTGCAGGCACCATCGGCAACAAGGGCGATCGGGTGCCGCTGTCGCCGAAATGGTCGGCATCGGCGTCCGCCGAATATGAAGCGCCGCTGGCCGGTGACGTGAGCGGCTTCGTGCAGGGCAATATCCTCTATCATGGCGCCAGCTACAGCACCTTCAACCGCGCCAACGAGTTCGACACCTATCTGCCGGACTACACCCTGATCGGGGCGCGCCTTGGCGTCCGGACGGACGGCTGGGAAGCCAGCCTCTATGTCGACAATCTGGGCGACAAGGTGCCCTATCTCGGCATCAACAATTCGACCGATGGCACGCGGGTCTTTACCGCGCGTCCCCGCACGGTCGGTGCCCGCCTCCGGGCCAATTTCTAGAAACTGTTCGAAAACACAGCTGGCTCTCATGGAGCCGGCTGTGTTTCATTCGAGGAAATATCGTGCTGCGCCGCCTTTTCGCCTTCGCCGAACCCTTCATCCTGGCTCTGCTCTCCACGGTTCTGCTAGCCACCCTGCTACCTGTTCGCGGGGTCGCAGCGGCGATATTCGATATCATCACCGACATCGGCATCGCCCTGCTCTTCTTCCTTCATGGGGCAAAGCTTTCGCGCCAGGCCATCATCGATGGCGCACGCAATCTTCCGTTGCACCTCACCGTGCTGGCGACGACCTTCATCCTCTTTCCTTTGCTCGGACTTGCACTGACTCATTTGCCGATGCTGCCGCCGGAACTGGCCGCGGGGATGCTGTTCCTCACCCTGCTGCCATCGACGGTGCAATCCTCGATCGCCTTTACGGCCATTGCCCGCGGCAATGTCGCCGCGGCAGTATGCAGCGCGTCCTTCTCCAACCTGATCGGCATCGTGGCGACCCCTGCCCTGGTCGCCCTGCTGATGAACCGGACCGGAAGCGCTGCGCCGCTGTCCTTCGCTTCCGTCCAGTCGATCCTGCTCCAGCTGCTCCTGCCATTTGTCGTCGGGCATATGATGCACGGCCGGATCGGCGGCTTCGTCCATCGCCACAAGAAGTGGGTCACGCTGGTCGATCGCGGCTCCATCCTGCTGGTCGTCTACACCGCCTTCAGCGCCGCCGTCGTAGAGGGGCTCTGGCACGCTGTGTCAGGAGAGATGCTCGCTCTTCTCATCCTGCTGTGCTGCCTGCTGCTGGTCATCGTCATGACCGCCACCCAGGCGCTGGGAAAGATGATGGGGTTTGATCAGGAAGACGCCATCGTCCTCCTCTTCTGCGGATCGAAGAAGAGCCTTGCGTCAGGCGTGCCCATGGCCGGCATCCTGTTTCCGGTCGCGCAGGTCGGCGGCATCATCCTGCCGCTCATATTCTTCCATCAGATACAGTTGATAGCCTGCGCGATAATCGCGCGCCGCTTCGAACATGGCACACAGCCTGCCAGGGCCTGACCCCGGTCCCTTCCTTCCAAAAGCCTCATCGCTCTACAGAACGACGATCGCTCTGGTCGAGCATCGATCGTCGCCTGCACATCGCCTCGGGTGATTTTCAGTAGAAGCATCTGTGACATGCGAGTGCGTCACTATGCGCCGTCAGCCTGACTGCGATCATCGGGTCTGCTGGAAACCCGTGCGAACGGGTAACTGGCGGAGAGGGAGGGATTCGAACCCTCGGTACCCTCACGGGCACGCCGCATTTCGAGTGCGGTGCATTCGACCACTCTGCCACCTCTCCGCAGAAGACCGGAAGCATTGAACCGCAAGGAAAAATGCCGCACCGATCGGGTCGAGGGGCGCCCATTAGCGAATGATTCCATCCTTGCCAAGCACCCTTTTCGGTATTTTTCTTGTCTCCCTGCGCGGGCACCCTAAATTGGTCATATGAAAGTCACGATTCAGAATATCGGTACCGGCATCACCGCCCCGCCGGTCGTCCATGCCCGCTTCAGCATCGGCGATGTCCTCAAGCATCGCAGCTTCGGCTTTCGCGGCGTGGTGTTCGACATCGACCCGGTCTTCGCCAACAGCGAGGAATGGTATGAATCGATTCCCGAACATGCCCGCCCCGACAAGCAGCAGCCCTTCTACCACCTGCTCGCCGAAAATGGCGAGAACAGCTATGTCGCCTATGTCAGCCAGCAGAATCTGGTGGCCGACGACAGCGAGGAGCCGGTCGATCACCCGGCGATCACCGGCCTGTTCGGCGATTATGCGGATGGCAAATATCAGCTGCGCCCGCGCCACCGGCACTGAGCCGCGCTGGCGGGCGGCGCTGGGCCTTGCCCTGCTGCTCGCCGCGGCCGGGCCGTTGCAGGCTGCCCCGTTGCCGACGCAGGCCCCGGCGCCGGACAAGGTCGCGGTTCCCAATGCCGACCCGACCTTCCCCTTCTCCAACGAGATCGCCGCCTTTGCAAAAGCGGAAGCGGCCGGCCCGCCAGTCGCCGACGCCACGCTGTTCCTGGGCAGTTCCAGCATCCGCCTGTGGGACATCAAGGGCAGCTTCACCGATATCGGCACGGTCAATCGCGGCTTTGGCGGCGCGACCACGCCCGACGTGCTGCATTATTACAAGCGGCTGCTGCCCAAGGCCAAGCCACGCTCGATCATCGTCTATGTCGGCGAGAATGACCTGGCCGCCGGCGCCACGCCGGACAAGGTCGCTACCGACGTGCTGACCCTGCTCCGCCAGCTTCGCGCCGACTATCCCAGGGCGCATATCGCCTATCTCTCGCTCAAGCCCAGCCCGATCCGCTGGACGCTCTGGCCCCAGATGGCGGCGGTCAACATGACCGTTTCGGCGCGCAGCAAGGCGATGAAGTTCGATTATCTCGATGTCGGCCGCCCCTTGCTCGCCACCGACGGCCTGCCCGATGCATCGCTGTTTCGTGCCGATGGTTTGCACATGAATCCGCGCGGTTACGAGCGCTGGACCAGGCTGGTCGACGCCTATCTGGACCATGCCGTGCTGGCGGATGCGGGCGCCGGCCGCGATTCCTGACCGCCCTGCCGGCCAGTTTAAGATTGATCCAAGCGCCAGCAACATTATTACCAGCCGCTTGATCGATCGACTGGCGAAGGGAAAAGAGCAGTGACAACCGATTCGGCCAAGGCCGTGCCGATGGCGGAGCTGACGCTACGCGGCGTCATCCTGGGCGCGCTCATCACCCTGCTGTTCACCGCCGCGAACGTCTATCTGGGCCTCAAGATCGGCCTGACCTTCGCCACCTCGATCCCCGCCGCCGTCATCTCCATGGCGGTGCTGCGCCTGTTCGCGACCGGCACGATCCTGGAAAACAACATCGTCCAGACCATCGCATCGGCCGCCGGCACGCTCTCGGCGATCATCTTCGTGCTGCCGGGCCTGGTCATCATCGGCTGGTGGCAGGGCTTCCCTTATTGGCTGTCGGCCTGCACCATCGCGCTGGGCGGCATATTGGGCGTCATGTATTCGGTGCCGCTGCGCCGCGCGCTCGTCACCGGATCGGACCTGCCCTATCCCGAGGGTGTCGCCGCCGCCGAAGTGCTGAAAGTCGGCGCCGGTTCGCGCGAGGGCCTGGAAGAGAATAAGCGCGGCCTGGCCGCCATCGTCATGAGTTCGATCGCCGCCGCCGGCTTCTCGATCATCGCCAAGACCAAGATCCTGGCCGAGGAAGCCGCCACCTTCTTCAAGCTGGGCGCGGGCGCCAGCTCGGTCTCGACCAGCTTCTCGATGGCGCTGATCGGCGTCGGCCATCTGGTCGGCATCTCCGTCGGCGCCGCCATGTTCGTCGGCCTGCTGATCAGCTGGGTCGGCATCGTCCCCTATCTCACCAGCCCGCTGCCCGCCGGCGCGGATCTGGCCGACCTGGTCGGCACCACCTTCCGCATGAAGGCCCGCTTCATCGGTGCCGGCACGATCGGCATCGCCGCGATCTGGACCCTGCTCAAGATCCTCGGCCCGATCATCAGCGGCATCCGCTCCGCCCTCAACGCCGCCAAGGTCCGCAAGTCGGGCGATGCCGGCACGCTGGACATCACCGAACGCGATCTGCCGATCGGCATCGTCTTCGGCACCATCCTCGCCTCGCTGGTGCCGATCGCCGTCTTGCTGTGGATCTTTGCCCAGGGCGGGCCGATCGCCGCCAATCCGGTGCCGATCATCGGCCTGACGCTGGCCTATATCCTGGTCGCCGGCATCGTCATCGCCTCGGTCTGCGGCTATATGGCGGGTCTTATCGGCGCGTCGAACAGCCCGATCTCGGGCGTGGGCATCCTCGCGGTGCTGGGCGCGTCGCTGATCCTCGCCGCCATCTATGGCTCGGGCCATCCCGAACAGAGCCAGGCGCTGATCGCCTATGCCCTGTTCACCACCGCGATCGTGTTCGGCGTCGCCACCATTTCCAACGATAACCTCCAGGACCTGAAGACCGGCCAGCTGGTCGGCGCGACGCCGTGGAAGCAGCAGATCGCACTGGTGCTGGGCGTGCTGTTCGGCGCGCTGGTGATCCCGCCGGTGCTCGATTTGCTCAACAGCGCCTTCGGCTTTGCCGGCGCGCCCGGCGCCAAGGCGAGCGCCCTGCCCGCGCCGCAGGCCGCGCTCATTTCCGCGCTCGCCAAGGGCGTGCTGGGCGGCGACCTCGACTGGGGCCTGATCGGCTTCGGCGCCGGCATCGGCGTGGTCGTGGTCGCGCTGGACGAACTGCTCGGCAAGACCGGCAAGATGCGCCTGCCCCCGCTCGCGGTCGGCATGGGCATCTATCTGCCAATGGCACTGACCTTGCTGATCCCGGTCGGCGCAGTGATCGGCCATTTCTACAATCGCTGGTCGCTGCGCCAGGCGAACCCGGAATTTGCCGAGCGCATGGGCGTGCTGATGGCCACCGGCTTCATCGTCGGCGAAAGCCTGTTCGGCGTCGCCTTTGCCGGCATTGTCGCCTCGACCGACAGCGACGCGCCGCTGGCGCTGGTCGGCGAAAGCCATTGGGCGGTGCCGCTGTCGGTGCTGATCTTCGCCGGCGTGATCGCCGCCCTTTATGCGCGCCTGCGCCACTGGGCGACCGCGCCGCTCGCCTGACGAGATGAAATGGGGCGACCGACGCCAGGTCGCCCCATTCTTCAAAATCCTACGACAATAGAATGGATATGGGCCGGCCTGCGGCTCGAAACCCTATGCCCGGCGGTTTAATTCTCCAGCATCACCCAAAGGCTGGAGAGACTCTGATGCCCGCCGAATTGCTGATCGCCATTGCCCTTTGTATCGGCGCCGTCTTTTTCATCGACCATATGGCTCGGCTCGAAAAAGGCGGCCGGCTGCACCATCGTGGCGGCCTGTCCCGGCGCAGCGGCCCGCGTCGCGATTGAGCCCCCATAATGTGGCCCCTGCATCACGTCACATAAGTTACATTTTTCAGACTTTTAACTGCAATCATATTGCCATGAAGCCGTAAGGACTCATCGCCAATGGCCTCCCCAACCGAAGGGGAGCATTCACCATGAAGACCTTGTTCCGTGGCGCGAGCCGCGCCGCGATCATCCTTGCCACCGCCATGCCCGTCGCCGCCCTGGCCGGCACCATCAGCGGCACCGTGTCCGACGGCACCGGCACCCGCGCGCTGCAGTCGACCCAACTGC
>Ga0172367_10007441_pt1 | contig 12549 bp, 4 predicted proteins | sample Lak10m_FD_114542 | JGI IMG/M metagenome (GOLD analysis project Ga0172367, IMG submission 114542) | Freshwater microbial communities from Kabuno Bay, South-Kivu, Congo - kab_022012_10m | ecosystem: Environmental > Aquatic > Freshwater > Lake | place: Democratic Republic of the Congo: South-Kivu...
ACAGGTAATGGATATATTTCAGACTTTGTTATTAAGTCCCCTGGTTGCTTTTACGGATGTTCTCCTGCTATATCCATATCAACGTCTACCGGTTCTGTAATTAACGGAGTCTCTTTTGATTGTAATAGCTTTACAGAAATACCAGTTGTTGTTGAGAATCCTGGCTGGGGAGTAACTTCTGAAGCCACAGGAATCAGAATACTAACCGGAGAAGGCTCTAATGTACCTTCTATAATAATACAAACAAGCGGAGGATTAGTATCTCGTAGTGGTTCCGTGGGAGGAGAAATTACTAGAACACAGGGTTTTACAAAAGATGCCTTACCTTGTTTTACTGGTTTAGTTTATAGAAGATCTAATGGCAGCATATTAAAAGATAATGATATAATTCAGCTTAAGAGCTCTACAGGATCAGGCGCTACTATTGTTATTACAGATGTTGATTCTAGTAATAGGGTCGTATCTTGGGGAATTATTGATCAGGGTTATGGATACTCAAATGAAAATCCAGTTCTAATAGATGATAATAATACTCCGATTATTCCTCAGCTGTCTTGCTGGAGGCCGGAGAATTTAACAAAAGATTCTGTTGTTATTATAGATGATGGTGGTGGGTATAATAATCCTGATTCTATTACAAATAGAGTAGTTTCTGATACTGGTTCTGGTTCTGGTGCTGATATAAACTATAGTGTTGACGAATTAATAGATTTACCCATAGTGATACTAAATCCTGGTAGTACTTCTGTGCCTCCTGGTTTTGGTCCTATAACTAGAGTAACAGGTAGTGGTGTTGCTCCTACGGGAACCTTTACTGATGCCGGAACCATACCTTGCGAAGGAGGGATAACATACGAGTCTGTTAATAATGTTATAGGTAATGGACCAAATCATTTTATTGGTCAAAAGTTTAATATCAATAGTGCAGAGGGTAGTGGTGGTCTATTAGAGATTATAGCTACTAGTGGTAGTGGATATATAACTAATTATGTTATAACTCATGCTGGATGCTATTATGATTGTAACTATCCAATAAATATATCTCCAGTAACAGGCCCCTCTTTGTCAAATCCAACAATTGACTGTAATGACCTTACTGATTCTCCATTTAATATTATAGATGCCGGATGGGGAGTAATAAACGAAGCAACGGGAATTATAATACGAACAGGAAATGGAGAAAATACACCAGAAAATCCCGTTACTTTGATAACAGATAATGCTTTGATCCCAAGAGAAGGACCTGAACCATCTCCTTCGCCTACTCCAACTGTAACTCCAACAGTAACACCTTCTTTACCAGCTTTGTGTAATGATATACAAAATGCAGGACTACAGAATGAGATATTGAGTGTTAAGGTAGCCGAAAACGCTATTGCTGGATCTAATTATCTAGTAGTAGAAGATAATAGGTCTTTATTGCAGTATACTGTACTATCTGGTAACGGCATACAACTAGGTTCTTCTATTACAAAAATAGAGAATTGGTTTGCAAATTATGATAATAGGATTTTGTACAAAAAAATTACTCTAGATAAACCGCTAGTAGCTAATATTAGCAAAAATACTATTTTACCATCTTATATAGTTGATATGAGATATGTCAAAACTCAATATTGGGTAGGAACTATGGAATTTAAGTTTACTACATATTTTATTCCAGATAGATTTAAAGTTATTGCGGTTCATGCTGATTCTAGAGTCGGAGAAACACTACTATATGATAGTGGATATAGAGGAGTTGCGGAAAGAACTCCTTGCGGACCAATTACAGCCTCAGACCTATCTGGTCCGCCAACAGGACAAGTAACTCTTGTAAAACCAGAGGGAGTAATAGAGATTAGAGTTACTGTTGAGGCGCCATGCTCAGGTACTGCTTGGCAATATTTATTAGGATGTCCCGTCAGAACAGATATTTTTGCTACACCAACACCAACTGTAACTAGAACACCAACAAATACAGTTAGTGTTAGTCCAACAAATACTCCCACTTTAACAAATACGGTGACTCCAACCCCTAGTAGATCATTAACATAAAAGGAAATAGACAATGCCAAATCTAAGTGATAACGACCATCTATTATTAAGAGTTACCGTTATAGAACATAAACAGCCAGGCTCATTATGTAGAAGCGCAGATGATATAGTATCTATAATGTGTGATCCTCCATTAGCTGCCCTAACACCGACACCCACAGTAACAGTAACTCCGTCTCCAACACCACCTATAAATTATGATAGTAATATCACTTTGACTGGTTCTACTACAACATATAATACTTCTAGTCAATATGGTATAACTTTTTCTTCTTTTGGCACTAATGCTGTATATTTCCAGCGAAATAATGTTGTTTCACCAACCATGAGTACTTTATCTATAAGAAAAGGCAATTCTACGTCATCAGTAGAAATAGGAAGATTAGTATTTTTAGATTCATATATGGATACTCCATTGAAATTGCTTATTGAAGGTAATATATATTATCTAAACTTTATAACTGGAACATATTATATAAATTAGGATTTATAATGGGATTATTAATAAACAAACAATATCAGTATATACATTATTTAGGTCCAACAAGAGCAATAACATCATTAACATCAATACAAGAAATAGATCATATTCTTGGAATATCTTCTACTGGGGATGCATATATATATTGGAGGAGTCAGTCTTCTCATAATTCTTTAAGTTCTTTAGTCAATGGACAAGGATATTTAATAGTTAGCAAACAAACTGCCCCTATATATCAGCTTTATTCCGAAGCCGATACAGATATCGGTCAGACTATTTTAGGTACTACAAAACTAGCTATTAAAAAATTTATAGAACCAGATAAAGAAATGGGAATGATTTATGGATACGATAGCATCGATGAGGTATATGGTTTTGCCGATGATGGAGTATCTCCAATTGTTTGGACAAAATATTCTGGTTTTAATAGTTTGTCTATAATCCAAAAAGATCAATCGTATCTGATAAAATCAAACACAACTCCTTATATTTGGAGTAGTGTTATTGTGCCATCAAGCACTCCGACACCAACACCAACCAATACTCCGTCATTTACTCCAACTAACACAGTCACTCCTTCTGTCACTCCGACAACAACAAATACTCCGTCATTTACTCCTACTCTAACCCCAACAACATCCGTAACTCCTACAACAACAGAAACCCCCACTAATACTCCTACTAGAACAGAAACACCAACAATAACACCTAGTATAACAGCGAGTCCTACGTTTACTCCTACTAGAAGTTCTACTCCAACACCAACTCCTTATCCTAGAAATCTTACTTTTGGAGCAAGTTTTGATCAGCAATCATATATATTTAGCAATATAAAACAAAAAGAAGGATCCAACCTAATCTCTGTGTCAGTATCAGGACAACCCAATAAGAATTATAGATATCTTTTTTCTTCTGAGTCCTCTAATGCTACTATAGTATTTGACAATATTAGCGGACTGCTGTCTTTGTCTCCCCAAGTTCCCTTGCAACCAGGTTCCCCTGTAATATATACTGGGCAAATTTTTTCCAACATTAATTTAATTAGCAAATATGGCCAAGGTATAGTGAAGTGTGTTATTACCGACAATAATGATTCTGTAGATTGTTTATCTTTTATTATTCTAGAAGATTAATACAAAAAGTGTATTACTTCTTATATCGCATAGTCTTTTATAGATTATACTTGATCACATTAGGAACTCATAATGCCTACATCAGCCTCTGTAAAATTTAATTTTGATCACTATAATCCAGCAAAACCTTCGGCTAATATTATTGTTTTGGACACTCAAAATTGTAATTGTAGAGAGCTTGTAGCTTGTATAGATCTTAGTAATTTAATTATTGGCCAATCATATAATATACAATATAGTTCGATAAATAATACGGCTGTTTTTGATCCACAAAACCAAACTATCAGAGCAGCTTCTGAGGATCAAAAATTCTCAACAATTATGTATATAGATCCATCAAAAACGCATATAATAAAAGCAGAGATAAGTGGCGTAAATATATTATCTTCTCAAATGAGTGTTGTAAAATGTGGACAGTTGGTGTCTTGCGAAGTTTCTGAAGATTCGCTAATAACACTCAGTAGTAAAAATAATTGGGAATATAAGTTTGATAATTTCTTAATTTTTAAATTCATACCAACGAATGGTAATAATGACGTTGTATTAACCATACCTCCTATACCAGAAATTTTCCCCATTTCTAATCTTAGAGTTTCTCAGTCTCCAGTTATCAATTCTTCTTCAGAAATACGTATTAGCACAACAACTATTGGTCAATTAATTTACTTATCTAATTTTAATGGTAAATCTATAAAGGCTGTTAAAAATAGCCAAAATTATACTGGATTAATCGCTCCGGGTGTATTTAATATTGTTTTAGGCTCATAAAAAAATAAGAGGAATTTATGATAATTAACAATGAGTTTACAATTGCTCATTACGACGGCAAAGTACCACTACAACTAACTTCTGGGCCGGTTAATGGTATAACAGTAGGATCTGTTGTTGAAACTCAGTATCGTAGATTTATAGACAATATAAAAATGATCTATGGATCACAAAATCCAGATGGTTCTATACCAACCTTCTTCAAAAATGTAGACAATACTATCAATAGTTCATCTACCCTAACCTCATTACAGCCTAATAATTCTTACTACTTTATTTCTAACACCAAGGATACTAATGGGAATAGAATAGCTTTTCCATATTATGTTCCTGCTATAAGTGGTGTTTCTTGTGGCACAACAGACGAAGCCGTGGTTAATATAGATGTCTCAAATATAAACTATATACCAGATGATAGTTGTACTAATCCATTACCTATTACTGCTACTGTTTCTAATGCTATCAATGGTTTTTCTTATAGTTATATCGTTTCTGCAACTGGTGCAGGAGGAACTCCAACCGTGGCACCAACATCCGGAACAATAACTTGTAATAATGATAAACCAGGAAGCATACCTTTTACGGTACTATTCAATGACGCAAACAATATAGTAGTTTCTGTCAAACTATTAAAAGAGAACAACGTAATTTGTAGTGATTCGTCTATATTTATCTGCGGAGACCAGATATTACCACTGCCTACTAATCTTAGTAGTCAGTCTCTTGTCAGAGAGTTAGTAGATCTTGATAGTAATAAATTCGGAATTCAATCATCTGTTAATTGTCCCCAGGAATACACAAATACAGGAAAACCGGATATTTCTTTTAATCATTCAAGATTGATTTCTTTATCTAATTCTAGCTTAGACAATCCTATTCCGGTAAGTGTTAGTATAAAAAACACCAAAAAAGATAATTATGAATATAACTATAGATTTACTATTGTTGGAGACACCGGCAATCCTGTAATATTACCATCTAGTGGTTCGGTATATTCTAATAGTTATAAATGCGATACCAATAGTTCTTTCAGTAGTGGTAATTTTACTGCTATGTTACAGATGAACGGGGCAAAAAATGCAGTATTAGATGTTAAGCTATATGATAAGGGCAAAGTACTAGATAACGATCAGATAAATTTTGTTTATCAGCCAAGTGATGCTCCAGTATTTATTAATTGCCCATCTATTTCTAACAATGGAAATATTATAGAATTAAATAGTCCTAATACAAATCATACAAATATATCTAATACAATTTCTCAACTAGTACCAGGAAGAAAATATTCTTATTCATTTAGCGGTATGTCAGCAAATTGGCCATCATATGTATATCCAGCTAGCGGAACATTTTTTGCTGACGCATCAACAACCACTATAAATAACATGTTTTATTTTAATTCAACAACAGGATGTCCTGATTGTTTCCCATATTCTACTGGTATAGGCTTTTCTGATAATATCTCAACCAAAAAATTCAGCATTGTTAAGTTATCTGTGAAGCCATATGATCCAGGATGTGACGATGGCACAGATAAGCTAATTAACATATATTGTAACGATTGTTTAGTTAAACCAACACCAACAATTACTCCAACAGCAACAAGTACTCCAACACCAACACCAACTCCAAGATATGCTCCTATGACCAGATTTGTAAACGGACCAAATATTGTATTAAATACAACTTGTTGCAATGAAGATGTTCCTGTTACTATAGCAATAAGCAATGCAAAACCATCTTATCCTTATCAATATTATTTAACTGCATCTACTATAAGTGGTACAGTAAATATGATACCATCATCTGGTACGGTTGCGTTTAATAATGAAGCAGGATATATAAATACTCTTGTTTCTTTGAATAATGTTAACTCTACTACTATTAAGATTGAGCTTAAAGACGGAGCCTCGTTATTGAATACTGATTTTGTTACAATTTCTTGTGGACAGAGCTGTGTGATAAATTAATATTTAATGGTTTTTTTATAGGATAAACTACAAGATGTCAGCACTTACCGGATATACTATTAATCTGAGCTTTGTTCATGGTTGCAATAGTTCTTTCTTTGATGTTTATATCAACAATGTTTATATTTTTACTGCTAATTTAAATACTTGGGGTACTGCTACCAAAAATGGAGTTACATACCCACCTAGTACTTCTGTAGCCCATATAATATCATCTGCAACAGCCATAGCGATAGATGCTGCTGGTGGTTCAAATTATTCATTTAAGCTAGTGTCTTTAGCTAATAATGGTACTCCGAACGGATCCTGGGCCCACTGGGGACAAACAGTAATTGTTAGAAATCCATCCGGAGTACAAACAGCAACGTTTGTAATTAACAATGCTAATGCTGTAGGTTTTACCATACCAACTCCAGCCCCTACTTCTACAACAACCAGAACTCCCACACCAACCCCAACACCCAAAAGCTTATCTGTCAAAGAATTTATACTTAATAATACTTATGGATATAATGATATTTTAGGAAGAGGTCATTCTATAGTTCCACAAGGTGGAACACTAACTAATAATGGTTACAATCTATGTGATAATCAAGGTCTTATTTTAGATAATGCGTTTTTAACTGGATCTACCATCAAAGAAAATTATTCTTTGGCCGTTGATGTGTCTTTTGATACTTTTACTCCTTCTACTATCAATCCAATATATACATTAAATGTTCCGGCAAATACTAATTGGAGACCTGGACCTCCTCCAAATGGAGTGCCTGCTGTTGGCGGATTATATGTACAAGGTGGTACAACATACTCTATTTCTGCAACCGGTTCTGTAAATTTCGGCTTTGGACCACCAGTTGGACCAGATGGAGGAAATAATGTAGATGAATCAACAGATCTTACAAGAGGAATGCCAGGCGGTTCTTTAGTTGGCGTTTTGGCATATCCTGCTTATTGGTATTGGTATCCATATTATAGATACTATTATTATTTATATGAAGTATTCTATGTTGGTTCTAATCGTAACTATACTCCTCCAACCAACGGATATCTTTATTTCGGCATAGTAGACTCAGACACTATGTATACCGATAATACTGGTTCGTTTAATATTACAATACATTCGGCAGCTATGCCAGCTGCTATGAAAATAATTGATTTTTCCGATAGGGCTTCTGATGCTGGAATATATAGCTACAATGGACAGCTTCTACCATACCCACTACTAACAACTCCTCCATCGTCATATCCTTATATGAAAGCCAAGAAGGCTCATCGTATAATATTAACAAGATCATCTAATAATAATTTTAGTTTGTATTTAGATGGTTCTTTGTTAGGAACCTATAATGATTGGCAAAATTATATGGTAGCTTCTCGCTTTCCAAATATAGGAAGGTTATCATTTGGTATAGATGACAACATATCTCCCAACCAAACAATGAAGGGAGGAATATATTATGTTTCTACTTATTCTGATGTTTTGCCTATTGGCGGTTCAACTGGTATTTCAGCATTGTCTCCATATAATGCTGGAGTTTACGACAGGTGTGTTCCAGCGCCTTCTCCCACAAGGACTAGCACATCAACTCCTACTAAAACTCCTACTTTAACACCAACAAAAACATCTACAATAACACCAACTAAAACACCTACTCAAACAACAACACCAACTAAAACATCAACCGTTACTCCAACAGCTACGCCGACTAAAACAGTAACAAATACTCCAACTCCTACGGTTACTCCTTCTATAGGAGCATATAAGCGTATTGATACGACCTTGATAGGAGACAGATCTAATGAGTCCGATACAAATCAATATGGATCTGTAACATATGAGTATAAAGTTGGTACTTATGAAATCACTAATGCTCAATATGCAGATTTTCTTAATGCCGTGGCCGTTAGAGACCCAAACGGACTATATAGTTCTTTGATGCAGATTAATCGTTTTGGAGAAGCCGATAACTATTTTTATATTGTTAAAAGCGGTTTTGAAAACCATCCTGTTGTTGGTGTTTTGTATATTAATGCATTAAGATTTATTAATTGGATACATAATAAAAAACCTTCTGGTTTTCAGAGTAGATTAACAACAGAAGACGGTGCCTACAGCATTCTAGATGATAATGATGTTTTGAAATCTGTGGCCTCAATTACTAGAAATCTTTGGGCAGAATGTTGGCTACCTAATGAAAATGAATGGTATAAAGCTGCATATTTTAGATCCGGATCTTCTTCTGCCACCCTGTATTTTGACTATACAGTTAACGGAACATCTAATGTTCCTTCTGGAACTAGTTACGATGTTTTTGGAAATAATACTTCTAGCAACCCCAACACAGACAATACAGCAAATGTTAATTATATTAGCTCAACATGGACGGGAAAAGTAGGAAGAGTAGGATTTAACGGAGGAAGATCTTATTTTGAAGCTTATGACATGACCGGAAACGTTGCAGAGTGGGTATATCCAGACTCTAATGACGTTACTATAGACCAAAAAACCAGAGGTGGTTCCTGGAAGTCTTCATCATTTGATTCTATTAAAAGACAATCTTATTCTTTATTAACCCCATTACTAAAAGAAACAGAGACAGATGACATAGGATTCAGAATCGCATCGCTACATAATTATACTGATAGTACTGATATAATAGGGGTGTTGGGAGCAAATCATTTCTCTACCGTAACTAATCCATTTAATAATGAGGATATATCCACAGGTTTAGGAAGAGTTGATTATCAATACAGAATAGGCAGAAATGAAATTACAAATGACATATATACTATATTCTTAAATAGTGTTGCCGCCCTATCGGACAGAAACGGACTATATAACACTAATATGTCAGCTAATCCAGTTGGTGGCATACTAAGATCCGGAACAGAAGGCAACTATGTCTATTCTGTTAAAGAGAATATGAATAGTAGACCTGTTGTTTTTGTTAGCTTCTTTGATGTTTTAAGATTCTGTAACTGGTTACACAATGGTGCTCCATCAAATGTTGAGCAAAATAATTTTACAACAGAAACTGGTGCATATACATTAACTCCATCTGCTGATGGATCTTTTAATGTTACAAGAAATAATAATGCATATTATTGGCTTCCTTATGATAACGAATGGTATAAGGTAGCTTATTATAGACCATCATCGTTTGCTTATACTACATACGCAACTGGAGACTCTATAACCCAAACAACAAATTTTGCAAACTATAGTAATAATGCTGACTGGAATAGTCAGGATGGTAATGTAACTACCGTGGCTTCTAATGGCGGAGTTAGTGCTTATGGAACATATGACCAAACAGGTAATGTTAGCGAGTTTGTAGATAATATTTTTGTTGTTAATAGTGGGGTCGTTTTAAATGATACAACCGCTGGATCTATCGTTTATAGAGGTGGAAGCTTTAGCGATAGTAATGTTGATGTTATAAATAAAAATTATCGATCATCACCAACAGGTATTAATAGTTCTTTTGAGAATGTTGGTTTTAGAATTTCTACAATAGACAATCCATTAAATCTTGCTGATTTTGTTTTAGTAGGAAATCCAAATAATATTGCCGATACTAATGGATATGGGTCAGTTAATTATACTTATAGGATATTATCTAAAGAAATTACAAATACACAATATGCTGAGTTTTTGAATGCACAAGCAAAATCTATAGAAGGATCGGGCAAGTGCTATAATACTCTTATGAGTAGTTCTGCTCGCGGAGGTATCAGCAGAACTGGATCTGGTACACCAGCTTCAGCATACTCTTATTCTGTTAAAACAAATATGGGAGATAAACCAGTAAATTTTGTAAGCGGTCTAATGAGCATAAGATATTGCAACTGGCTCCATAATAATAAACCAATAATGTCGGTTGTTAGTGGAGCATGGGGAATAGATTATACTTCTGATAATGGTTCATATACTCTTGTTGTGGACGGCAATAATATAACTGTGACCAAAAACTCTTCAGCTAAATATTATCTATCTACAGAAAATGAATGGTATAAATCTGCATATCATAAAGGAGGAAGCATAGCTGGTAATTACTGGTTGTATGCTACACAGAACAATGGATTACCAGTTAGAGTAACTTCATCCAATACCGGAGTTGCTGTTAAACCAACTTCATATATAGCAAATTTAACTTCTACAGGAGTAGGTGGTACTACGTCTACTGGATTTTATGGCATTGCTAGTGCATATGGAACTTATGATCAGACCGGTAATGCCTATGAGTGGGTAGAGGCTCCAAATGTTTCTGGAAATACCAATCTTATACTCAGGGGCGGTTCTTACCAATCCTCTTATGGTGGTACAGGAACGAAAACAGATAGGGTCATAGGAGTTAGTACTTCTACAAATTTCTCTTTAAGACAATCTAGTACAGGATTTAGAATTGCAGCTAAAGATAGTTTTATAGGACCAGAAGATATCGCCTATCCAGTTGTTAACACAAGAATCAACGTGGACTCTATTCTAATAGAAAACGAATATAATAACGCTTCCTCAACAGGTTACGGTAGTGTTGGATATAAGTATAGGATCAGTAAAAGCTCAATAACCAACGAACAATATTGTGCGTTTTTAAATGCTATCGCATCTATCAACGATAGATTTAATCTTTATGTTGCTGATATGACAAATTATGGAGATTTAACCAGATACGTTGTTGGAGGAAGATACTTCTATAACTTTAGAAACAATACTAAACATAGACCTATAACTAACGTTAATTGGTTTAATGCTGCTAGATTCTGTAATTGGATGCACAATGATCAGCCTGTTGGATTACAGAGCGATAGATCAACAGAGAAGGGGTCATATGATCTTTCGTCTTTTGCTAGTACTACAACAGAATTTTTGGACTATCCTAGAGGAGTATATGCAAAATGTTTTATTCCAACAGAAGACGAATGGTATAAAGCAGCGTTTTTTGATCCCTTTACACAAGACACTAATACCAAAGCTATAGCTATCAACTTTAATGATGATAGACCCCTAGATGTTGGAACAGATAGAGACCTAACATCTATCAGTCTTGTTGGAGGAGCGGTAATATCCCCTACTTCTGGGTTAAACGGAAGCAATGCCGTAAGATTATTCTCTAGTTCTGACAAAATAACTATTAATAATAGTAGCGTATTAAATATAGGATTTAATAATTTCAATATACAGTTTGTTATACAAATTAATCAGGCTGCTTCTGGTACTGGTAGATTATTAGAATTATTAGATGCTCAAAACAATCCTATTATTAGATTAGACTATTCAAATAATAATATGACACTATCGGGTCAGTTTTTGAGTTCTAGTCTCAGCGCTTTCGTAGCTCCAAACTATATTTATAATTCTTGGCACCATATATCTATTTATAGATTTGGAGATACTACATATTTATATCTAAATAATAATTTAATGGGTAAAATTAAAAATACCTATTTAAATATTAACGATATGTCATTAATTAATTCATTAAATATGAACAACATCAATATTGGTGGTTTTGTTGGTTATATAGATTCATTGTTTATTGAGAATGGAACAATGACATTTAATATAGATAATCCTGGCTATCAATATAATGACGAAGACAAAGCTATAACTGGACAAAATCCTGGATATTATTGGACATATCCAACATATAGTGATGTTTGTCCAAACCCTGTATTAAGCACAAATATCTATAACGATCCTGATTTTAGTGCTAAAATTTATCCTGGAAATTTTGCTAATTATGGGTCAAAAATAAATAAAACAGTAACCCTGAACTCATCAAACACAGCTAGCTTTTACGGAGTAGAAGACTTAGCTGGTAATGTATGGGAATGGACAGAAGGCAGAAATAATAGTTATAGATCTATAGTTGGTGGTGACTTTAATAGCAATAAACTAGATTTTGATGCTAAGAACCAGTATTTATTTAGGTCTCTTAGTGCTAATAACTATAAGAATAGAACAACAAATGTCGGTTATGGCTTCAGAATTTGTTTTTCTGAAAATTTTGACGGAACAAACCCGTTCCTTCCTGTAACACCCACGCCATCGTCAACAAAAGCTCCATATCAAATTCTTAGTGTTTTAGAGCCTAGTAGAACACCCACAAGAACGGTAACTCCAACAGCAACACCAACAAATACCATAAGTCCGACT
>Ga0172367_10007442_pt1 | contig 12548 bp, 5 predicted proteins | sample Lak10m_FD_114542 | JGI IMG/M metagenome (GOLD analysis project Ga0172367, IMG submission 114542) | Freshwater microbial communities from Kabuno Bay, South-Kivu, Congo - kab_022012_10m | ecosystem: Environmental > Aquatic > Freshwater > Lake | place: Democratic Republic of the Congo: South-Kivu...
CCAGAGCGCGGCGGGCGCGCCGTTGGTCCAGAGCGCGGCGGGCGCGCCGTTGGTCCAGAGCGCGGCGGGCGCGCCGTTGGTCCAGAGCGCGGTGCCCGCGCCCGCGGTCTTGAGTGCAGGCACGGGGGCGCGGCCAAGTCTCCGGGGCGCTGTGGTGAGCGGCTATGTGCTGGCGTCAATGGCGCGCGGCGGCGGCTGGACCGGGGAAACCGTCGCCGGCCGGTTGATCGGTCATGCGCGGGGTCTGCGCGAGCGCATACCGGACAACACATTGATCGTTGACGTCTCGGCGCAGCGGATGCGGGCCTTTGAGGCGCGGGCCGACCATAGTCCCTATGGCCAGCGGCCGGTGGTCCGCCCCCAGCTTTTTGCATTTGCCGGTGAGGAGGCGTCGGCCCGGGCCGAGCCTCTGGCGCGGGCGCCGGCGCTGGTCGGGAGGGTGGCCGAGCGCGCCGGTCTGAACGATCTGGTGGCTGGGCTCGAGCGTGGGGAGGGGGCTTGGGTATGGGTAGAGGGCGAGGCCGGCATGGGCAAGACCAGCCTTGCCCGCGCGGTCGGCGCCGATGCCGCACGTCATGGGGTGACGTTCCTGGAGGTACGCTGCGGGTCGCAGACGCATCCCCCGGCGGAGGCCCTGGAGCGTTTGCTTGGGAGCACCCGCGAGGCGTCGCGTCCAGCGGCTGCCGCCGACCTGCGTGACGGCACCCCTCCAATTCCGAGTTCGCCTCCGACCCTGCCTCCGATCCTGCCTCCGCCCCCGCCCCCGCCCCTGTCCTCGGCGGCTGCGGGTGGTGGGACCCGTCGTGCGAAGCACCAAACCGGCGTCCTTGTGCTGGTCCTGGTCGATGACTGCCACGACGCCTCACCCGCCGATATCCCGATTCTCGAGGTTCTGGCCGAGGCGACCCGGCATCGCCCGGTTGCGGTGATCGCTGCCGGCCGTTCGGCGCGGCCGGCGCCTTTGCGGGCGATCGAGGGACCGACCATCCGGCTCGGGCGGATGGAGGATGGCGACATCCGTACGCTCGCTCGCACGGTATCCGGCAACCGACTGACTGCGCGGGATCTGGACCGGGTGGTGGAGACGGCAGCCGGGGTTCCCCTGTTCTCGGCGGAGTTGGCGTGGGAATTTTGCCATGGCGCCGCATTCGGCCAGGAGGCGTCCGGCAGCCGGATGCCGCTGTCTCTGGCGCTGGTGTCCCTGGTGGTATCCAGGATCGACGCCCTGCATCTCGATCGGTTGCTGCTTAAATCGGTCGCTTGGCATGGTCCGATGTCGGCAAGCGGGCTTGCCGATTTGTTGCCGCCCGGTCGCACCGGCATTGAATATGAGCTGGACCGTGGAGTCGCGGCTGGTGTGTTGGAGCGGATCGGTGTAACCGGGACGGAGCAAATATGCGTTCGGCATCCGCTGGTCCGCGCCGTGTTGCGGCTGGTCATGCCTGAGACTCCAGGGTTCGGTCTTTGAAGTGTCTCGTAGAAGAGAGGGCGGTTCGTTGTTGCGGGACTCGACCTCATTTTCTTGGATGGATCGAATTCTGACCGGGGCTGTGGCGCTGGGTGGGGCGGTTTTACTTTCATCCTGCTCGGTTGCGCCGGACTACGAACGGCCGGACGTGGTGCTACCGGCCGTGTTTTTCGGTCAAATGCAGGGCGCTGATGCAAAGGCGGGGATCGGTGGGGAGATCGACACGGCCGCTGTCCCGGAAGCCGGCGTGGGAACCAGCCAGGGTAAAGGCAAAGGCGCGGGTAAGGGCGCCGGCAAGCTGGGCGGGATAAGGGACGTTCAGTCTCCCGGTCACCCGCCGATCATTGGCCCCGGGCGGCGTGCCGCTCCGGCGTTGGTGGCTGGAAGCGGCGCGCATGCCGGGCGCAGGGCGACGGACCGGTTGAGGCGGGCGTCTTCCTACAAGCTTGCCGTGGGGGTCGGGCGATTTCCCGTGCAGGTCGCGGCGTCCGGGGGCGCGGCGTTCCCCGCCCGCCCGCGGTTGCAGAGAACCTCGGGCTGGCCGGTTGCGGCCGAAACGCAGCGCCCAAGCCGACCGTCGGCCAAGGGACCCGCACGGGTACAGTCCGCGGAGGCCGCCGATTCGGGTGCTGTCGGCGCTGCGACAAAGGGCGCGGACGTCGCCCCCTTGTCTGCTGGCCTGCCGGAGCCGACATCCCGCTGGTGGCGAGCATTTGGCATCGCCGAGCTTGATCGCCTGGAGGATGCCGCTCTGGTCGGCAATCAGGACCTCAGCGCAGCTGCCGCCCGCATCGTGCGGGCGCGGGCGTTGGCCGAAGCCCAGGGAGCCGCTCTGCTGCCGACCATCCAGGGAACCGGCCGGAGCGAGCGCCGTTCGCTCCAGGGTGGCGGTACGCCGCTCAAGAACACCACCGCCGATGATCGGCGCGGCGATTTCACATACCAGATGGGCGTGCAGGCCAGTTACGATATCGACCTCTGGGGCAAGACGCAGTCGGGGTTGGAGGCCGCGCTGGCCGGGGCCGAGCAGAGCGCGTTCACGCGCGAGGCCCTGGCCCTGACGCTGACCGGCGATGTTGGCCTTACGTACTTTCAATATCTTGCCTTCAAGAGCCGGCTGGCGGTGGCCGACGGTAACATTCGCAATATGCGCAAGGTGCTGGAAACGGTCGCCGGCCGGGCCGAGATCGGCGAAGGCAATGACCTGGAGCTCGCCCAGCAACGCAGCCTGCTGGCCCAGGCCGAGGCGACTGCGCCGGCGATCGCCATGCAGATGGAGCAGGCGGCCAACCGCTTGGCGTTGCTGACCGGTCAGACCATTATCAGTTTGAAGCTGAACGGCCCGGCGATCAAGGAGGTGGTGGTTCCCGCGGTCGCGGCCGGTGTCCCTTCCCAACTCTTGCAGCGCAGGGCGGATATTCGTGCGGCCGAAGCCGCGTTGATGGCGGCCAATGCCAATATTGGCGTCGCCCGGGCGGCCCTGTTTCCGGGCTTTGCGTTAACCGGTCAGTATGGCATCGGCAGCACCATGCTGTCAGTCATGCTCTCGCCGGCTGGCGCGTTCTACTCCGTTGGCGCCAATATCGTGCAGACCATTTTTGATAATGGGAAGTCGCGCCGGGAACTCGATGCCGCCAGGGCCAGCCACGAGGAACTCGTTTACGGCTACAAGCGGGCGGTTTTAACCGCCTTCCATGACGTGGAGAATGCCCTGAGTGCGGTTGCCTGGACCGCGCGGCAGGCGAGGGCCCAGGAGCGATCGGTCCAGTACGCGCGTGAGGCTTACGATCTCAGTGGGCAGGCGCTGGAAATCGGCATGATCGACATGCTGACGATCCTGGACAGCCAGCGTACGCTCAATCGGGAGGAGGACCTGGAGGTGCAGGCCCGGCTTGCGCAACTGACGGCGGCTGTCGACCTGTTCAAGGCAATCGGCGGTGATCTTGGCAGCGTCGGTGCCAGTGGCGGCGAGGCTGCCAGGGTGGCTCACGACAGCGGCCCCTTCGCCGATCGGAGAACAACGGACGAGCCGAAAGTGGACGGGAAGGCGGCCCGGGAAAGCGGCGTACCGCTTGCCCCCTCGCGAACCGCGGCCGCTTCCGGGCGTGACCGGGTTCCGGATACCGGCGGTCCCGTTCTTGCGCGGGCGTTGTCGGTCAAGCCGGTTGCATCGGTTGCATCGGTTCCTGCGGTTCCTGCGGTTCCAGCGGTTACGCCGGCTGTTCCGGTCGCATCGGTCGCGGCTGTGCCGGAGGAGGAAGAGGCCACCCCGATGCCGGACGCGGTCCGCTCCCGTCCTCGTCAGCAAGCGGTCTGGGTGAAGCACATGGAGTAGGGAAAAAAGGGGAATTTGTGATGGAGCTTCGCGTGATTGATCGTGAGTCGTCTCGACCGGAGATATTCGGATAATTTTACATAATTTGGTATTGATTGATGTTTTTCTTTGGTTGGGTTTGTTCGGGTATGGAGCGTGGCGGTTTGTTGAAGATCTGAGTTGTCTGTCACGAGGAATTCGTTTCGGCTATCATGGTGGTCTCCCAATCGGGAGGGGCAATACTCCGTGACCATGGCACAGATCAGTTCCCGAGTGATGGACCGGGGCGCGACCGCTGCGCCCCGTAAGGTCAGTCTTGCCCAATTCTCCGAGTTCTGGCGGCTGCTTCCCGATCTGGCCCTGGCCTCGACCACCATCAACCTGCTGGCGATGGTGCTGCCGCTTGCCCTGTTGCAGGTCTATGACCGGATCATTCCCAACCAGTCCCACGCCACCCTGGGGGTTTTGGTGCTGGCACTGGTGCTGGTGCTGGTGCTGGAGCTTTTGGTCAAGATCGGCCGCAATCACATCACGAGTTGGCTTGCCGCCCAGTTCGAGCACAAGGTTGCCTGTAGCGGACTGCGCCGCTTGCTGGATGCCAACATCGTCGACATCGAGGCCGGCAGCGCCTCCGGCTATCTCGAGCGCTTCCGCTCGATTACCGCGCTGCGCGAGTTCTATGGCGGCGACTCTTTGCTCGCGCTGTTCGACCTGCCGTTTACTATGGTTTATCTGGCGTTGATCTGGATGATTGCCGACTGGCTCGTGCTGGTCCCGATCGTTATGCTGGCACTTTTCCTGGGCTTTGCGATTCTCAATGGTCGCAAAGTGCGCGAGGACATCCAGCGTCGGAATATGCTGGATGGCCAGCGGTTCAGTTTTCTTGCGGAGGTGATCCAGGGGATTCATTCGGTCAAGACCATGGCAATGGAAGCCCTGATGCTGCGTCGCTACGAGATGCTTCAGGAGAGCAATGTAGACCAGAGCTTCAAGAGCACCATGGACTCAGTGGCCGCATCCGATCTTGGGTCCCAGTTTTCCCAGTTGACTATGCTTCTGATGGTCGTGTTCGGCGCCGGCCAGGTGATTTCTGCCGAAAGTTCCCCCGGCACGCTGGCGGCGTGCGTTATGCTGGCGTCGCGCAGCCTGCAACCGCTGCGTTCGGCAATCGGGGTGTGGACGCGCTTTCAGGCGATCTCGGTCGCGCGCCGCCAGGTGCAGGGGCTGTTCGACCTCTCGGTCGAGCACCGCAGTCAGTTGCCGGATCTCCCGCCGATCCGCGGCGCTCTGACCATAGAAAGCGCCACTGTTCGTCACGCCAAGGCGTCCCGTCCGGTGTTCGATTGTCTTTCGTTCTCGGTCGGGGCGGGGGCATGTATCGGGATTGTCGGTGCCAGCGGCTGTGGGAAATCCTCGTTGCTGGGGCTGCTGGCCGGCATGGTTCATCCCGAGCAGGGCAGGGTGCTGGTTGACGGCCATGACTTGGGCGCCTTCAACTCGGCCAGCCTTTCGCGCCAGATTGCCTATCTGCCGCAGCAAGGCGTGCTGTTCAAGGGGACCTTGCTCGACAACATCACTATGCTTGATTCCACGCTCGAAGGCGCGGCGCTCGAGGTTGCGAAGCTGCTGGGGCTGGATCAGGTGGTGGCGGGCATGCGCAACGGCTACGACACCTGGATCGACGGCAGCGTCAGCGATGCGATGCCGGGCGGTATCCGGCAACGGATCGCCATTGCCCGGGCCCTTGTGCATCGGCCCAAGGTGGTGCTGTTCGACGAGAGCAACATTGCCATCGACGCTGCCGGCGACGATATGCTGCGCATATACCTGGAGCGCCTGCGCGGCCACAGCACGCTGATCCTGGTGACCCATCGGCCGTCGTTGCTGAAACTGGCCGACCAAGTGTACACCATTACCGACGGCCGGTTGCAGCCTTATGATCAGGGCGGGGTTGGCGCCGGGGCGCAAGGCCCGCGCGCGCAGGTGCCGGCCGCCATCCCCCCCCGGCCGGTGCAGATGACCGGGGTGGGTGACAGCCTTAAGGGGCGCTTTCCGCAGGCGAGCGATCTCTCGCGCTGTCTGATCGCCTTGCTGCATGCGCTGGAGTGGCGCGGCAATCCGCGCCAGTTGGCTGAGTCCCTGCCTCACATGGCCGAATCTCTGGATATCACCGGCTTCCGGCGGGTGATGACCAACCTGAACTATCACGGCGACTCGTTCCGGACCACCCTCGGCGCCATCAGGACCGCCCGGTTGCCGGTGCTTTTCGTGCCCGACCGCGGGCCGGCGCTGGTGCTCTTGGCCGAGTCGGACGGAGGCCTCCTCGTCTATAACGGTGCCACCGGCAATCGTGAAGTGGTCGCCGCCGACGCCACCCGCGGCACCTCCTTCCGGTTCGACGAGCGCGATCGAGTCGGCACGGGCTCCGGTGTGGTGCAGGGGAGTTGGCTTCTGACCGTGTTGGTCCGGTTTCAGCCGCTGATCTGGCTCAATCTGCTCATTACCTTGTGCGTCACTGTGCTGGGGCTGGCCACGCCGGCGCTTCTGATGATCGTCTACAACAGCGTGATTCCGGCCGGAAATACCGGCATTCTGCCGTTTCTGGCCGTCGGGGCCGGCATTGCGCTGGCGATGGAAAGTGTGCTGCGTATCCTGCGCAAGCAGGTCTTTGCCCATATGGGGGCGCGCTGTGAGTTTTTGATCGGTGGTGCGATTTTCCAGCGGTTGATGGCGCTGCCGGCCACGGCGGCGGAGAGTGCGACCGTCGGCAGTCAGTTGGCCAGAATCAAGGACTTCGACATTTTGCGCGAGCTATTCGTCGGCCGGCTGTCGATGTTCCTTTACGAGATGCCGATGACTGCGGTCTATGTCGTTGCACTCACGCTGATCAACCCCTGGATCATCATGACCATGCTGGTGTGCTTTTTCGCTTGTGTGGTCCTTGGCCTGATGACTCAGGCCGGGCTCACCCGCCGGATGGCGATTTCCAGCAAGGATCAGACCCGGCGGCAGGAGTTCCTTACCGAGTGCCTTGGCAAGATCCGCACCATCAAGTTTTCCGGCGCTGAGTATATTTGGTACCAGCGATATCGCGCGCTCTCGGCGCGGGCGATGGAGAGTGAGCTTGTATCCCAGCAGTTTACGACTCGGATGTCGTGCGTTTCCCAGATGTTGGGCAGCTTGACCGCGGTGGCCGCTTTGACGACCTGCGTACTGGCCTCGTTCAGCGGGGCCATCGGCCCCGGCGCGGTGGTGGTGTCGATGATTCTGACATGGCGGCTCACCGGTCCGTTGCAGAGCAGCTTTCACTCGGTGTCGATGCTGATGCGGGTTATTCGCAGCGGCCGCCAGATCGACAACCTCATGCGCCTGCGGGTGGAGCGCGACCCGGCCAGCCCGCGCCATGCCCCGCCGCCGCTTAAAGGGGAGGTCACGCTTCAGCGTGTCTCGTTTCGCTACAGCAACGATGCTGACCCCGTCCTGCTGGGGGTGACCTTGAAGGTGTTGCCCCACCAGGTGGCGGCGATTGCCGGCCCTAACGGCGCCGGAAAGTCGACCGTGATTAAGCTAATCACCGGCATTTACCAGCCTCAGGCCGGCAGCATCCGGATCGATAATATCGACATCCGGCAGTTCGATCCTTGGGACCTGCGCGCGGTGATCGCTTATGTGCCGCAAAACTGCGACATGTTCTACGGCACCATTGCCCAGAATCTGCGCCTGACCCACCCCAACGCCAGCGACGACGAGTTGCGTTGGGGTGTGGAGATGGCTGGTTTGACCGAGGATATTCTGGCTTTGCCGCGGGGATTCGATACGCGCATCTCCGATGGCCAGGCGAGTCAGCTCCCCCATGGGTTCCGGCAGCGACTGTCTTTGGCCCGTGCCTATATCAAGCCCGCCCCGGTGATGCTGTTCGACGAGCCGGGCAACGGCCTCGACAACGCCGGCGATATGGCGTTTCAGCGGGCGATCGAGTGGCTGCGCCAACAGTCGACGATCTTCATCGTGTCTCATCGTCCGAGCCATTTGCGGATGGCCGATGTGGTTATGTACCTTCAGGACGGTTATGTCCGCGACGTCGGTTCATTTGATAAGTTGAGTGGCCTTATTATGAGCGCCCTCAAATGAATATCGCAGCCAATATCGCGGACATCCGGGCGCGTGTCGGGGACGGCAGCGGCGATCCCCAGAGCGAGCGCGCCGGGGAGCGTCCGGCCGCGGTGGAAGGGGCGTCGGCGTCTTCGCAGGGGGCAGGGCAGGGGGGCGCGCGTGCGCCGGGACCGGGGGGCGCGCGTGCGCCGCTGCATGTGGTCGAGCGCGCTTCCGTGCGAGGGGACGAACGCACCACTGTTCCGGGGGGCGATCACGCCTCTGTACGGGGGGCCGATCACGCCGCCGGAGGGGGCAGCGATTCCGCCCCGGCGCAAGGGGAGACGCGTCCAGGGCGGCCCGAGCCGGCCAAGCTTGGCTCACGGCGCAACCGCCTGCTGGTCGAGCCGCTTGCGTTTGAGGAGCAGGGCGTCTCCTCGACCGTCCGCCTGCTTCTGTTGCTGGCCGCGGTGCTGGTGGTCGCTGCCATCGTCTGGGCTTCGGTGACACCGGTGGATGAGCTGGCGTCGGCCCCGGGGCAGGTCCTGCCCGGCGGCCAGATCAAGCTCATCCAGCACCTGGAGGGGGGGGTGGTGGCCGAGATTCTGGTGGTCGAGGGGGAGTTGGTTCGCGCCGGTCAGGCGTTGGTTCGCCTCAGTCCGGCCGTGGCCCGTGGCGAGTTGGAGCAGATGCTGGTGCGCGCGGATGAACTGCGGCTGCGAATCGAACGCCTTAACGCGGTGATCGAGGGCCGCGAGCCGGAGTTCGGCGAACGGGCGCAGACCCGTCCGGCGTTGGTGGCCGATCAGATGCGCATCTGGCGCAATCAGCGCGAAAGCGTGCTGGCGGCACTGGCGGTGATCGAGTCGCAAGTGGCGCAGCGTCGTGAGGAGTTGAAGCAGCTCGGGAGCGCGTTGGCGATTGCCCGCCGGCACCTGGAGATCACCAATAAGGAGTTGGAAATCCGCCGTCAGGGCGCTGCCCGCCGGCTGGTCGCGCTCCAGATTCTGCTCGAAACCGAGCGATCCCAGGTGGCGGCCGAGGGCGAGGTCAACCGTCTGGAGCACCAGATCCGGCTCTCGACCGATGCTTTGTCCGAGGTCGAGCGCCGGCTCCATAATCAGGAGACCACGCTGCGTCAGGACGCGCTGGTCGAAATGGGAGCGGCGGCGGGCGAGTTGGCCCAGGTGCTGGAAACCGCCGGCAAGTTGCAGGACCGGGTGGTGCGGCTGGATGTCCGCTCGCCGGTCGATGGCCTCGTTCAGGACCTCCAGGTCCATGCCCCGGGTGAGGTGGTGACGCCCGGCGGCAGCCTGATGCGGGTGGTCCCGGTCGGCGATCGCCTGATGGCGGAAGTGCGTATCGCCACCTCCGATGTCGGCCATGTGCGGGCCGGCCAGCCGGTTCGGCTCAAAGTCTCCAGCTACGAGTACACCCGGTATGGGTTCCTGGCCGGTACACTGGCGCAGGTGTCGCCCACCACTTTGATCGACGAGCAGGGGCAGCCTTACTACAAGGGCGTGATCGCGATGGCGCAGACTTACATCGGCCGGGATCCGGACCGCAATCCGATTCTCCCCGGCATGGTGGTCCAGGCCGATATTGTGACCGGAAGCAAGACGTTGGCGGCGTATCTGTTGAAACCGGTGGCGGTGGCAATGGGGGAGGCGTTCCATGAGCGGTGAGTCTGTCGGCGCGGCCTGGCCGGAGGCGCTTGGCGAACTGCCTCCTCCGACCCTTCTTATAATGAAAAAGAGGGGGTTCCGGGGCCGGTCAGGCCCCGGATCAGGGGGCCTTTCGGGGGGCGGAAGCCCCCCGACAACGGGACACACGGGCGATCGGGGGGCTTTCGCCCCCCGAAGCCCCCAACTGGGGGGCCTGTCCGGCCCCCCAGGCCCCCCTCTTTTTTTAAAACACGCTCGGACCGGGCTATCAGGGAAGAGGGGGGGGGCTGGTGGCAGGCTTCCCCCGGAAGCGTTGAGGAATCGTCCGTGAAAACGGATACATTGCCATCGCTTCCACTTGATCCCGTTCAGGTGGAGCGGACCGCCCGCGGCCTGATCGCCGCCGGTCGGCCGGCGGCGGCGGCCGAGGTGTTGACGGCGGCGCTGCCGGCGTTCGACCGCGACACGGTCCGGCTCCGGGCCCTTTTGGGGGCGGCGGTGCTGGCCGCCGGCCGCGGGGGCGAGGCGATCGCCATCCTGACCGGCGTGGTCGCCGATGATCCCGCCGCGCCGATGATTCGCCTGACCCTGGCCGAGGCGCTGGAGGCCGAGGGGAGATGCGCGGAGGCCTGGGCGGAGCTGCGCTTGGCTTTTGCCGCGACCGTTCTCGCCGAGCCGACGCCACCGGCCTTGCTGGCGCCCGAAACCGCGGCCGACCTTGCCACCCTGGCCGAGGCGCTGCTCGCGGCCGGGGAGGGGAGCCTTGCCCGCGCGGCGATCTCGCTGGCCCTTGCCCACGCACCCGAGCAGGCGACGCTCTTGCTCACCCGCGCGAGACTGGCGTTGGCCGAACGCAAGGGTTCCTCCATCGAGCATGGCGAGCGGGCGGAGGCTGACCTCAGGCGGGCGCTTATGCTCGACCCCGGGCTGGCTGCGGCCCACCTGCTGCTTGGCGAGCGGCTGGTGGCCCGTGGTGAGTTGGAGGAGGCTGAGCATCACCTGACCTGCGCCATTGCCGCCGCGCCGGGTCAGGCTGAAGCTCATTGGCGGCTTGGTGATCTTTGGCGGCGCCGGCGGGCGCCCGAGCGTGCCGAAGCGGCCTATCGGCGGGCCCTGGCTGAGGCGCCCGACGACGTACAGGCGCTCCACGGGCTGTCGGCGGTCCTGCGGGATGCGGGCAGGCTGGGCGAAGCGCTGCCGGTGGCCCAGCGTGCGGCCAAGGCCGCTCCGGAGGCACCATGGCATCAGGTTCAGGTTGGCAATATCCTTGCCCTTGCCGGGCACGCCGCTGAAGCGGTCCAGGCCTATCGTACCGCGCTTGGCAAGGACGCCCGCCTGCCCGGGGTCGCCGAGGCGCTCGGCCGCCAGTTGATCAAGCTGGGCCGGACCGGTGAGGCGGCAGGGGTGATGGCGCTGGTCGCCTCCGAGCGTCCGTCCGATCCCGGCCCCCAGCGTGAGGCCGGCCGGCTCTATTTGGGCGCCGGCCGGCCGGCCGACGCCGCGCCCTGGCTGCGCCGCGCGCTCGCCCGGGCGCCGGACGGCGCCGGGTTCGCCGCTGCGGCCGAGGTCGCGGAGGACCGGGACCTGCTGCGCCGGTCCCTGCTTGCCTGCGGGCGCCGGCGTGAGGTGGCGGCCGACCCCGCGCTGCGCGCGCCGGATAGTCCGGGCGCCGGGGATGGCAAAGAGCGCAGGGAGGGCAAAGAGCGCAGGGACACAGGGCAGGGGAAGCGCAGGGACACAGGGCAGGGGAAGGGAGAGGGGCCGCAGGGCGTCTCCCGCTGTGTTGCCGGTCCCGGTTTCGTGTCGGAGCCGGTGTCCTCGCTGCCTGCAAGAACGCCGCCCGAACCGGTGCTGCCGGCCGGCACCCCGGCGGACGATACGCGCCTGATCGATGCCCTGCACCGGATGCCGTTTGCCGGCGAGCAGCCGTGGACCGCCTTTACCTGTCGGGCGCTGACCGGCGGGGTTCATAACACTCTTTATCATCTGAGCGCGCCCGGACGGGAGGTGGTGCTGCGTCTGGAGCGTTTTGGTGTTACGCCCTGGTACATTTATACCGAGGAGACGCGGAACCTCAAGGCCGCCCACGGCCTCGGCATCGGTCCGGCGGTGCTGGCATCTGATGCCGCCGATGGTACGCTGATGCTGGCGTATGTGGGGGGGGAGACCCTGACGCCGGCCCGGTTTCAGGATGAAGCGTGGTTGGACCGGGCGGCGGCGCTTTACCGTACGCTCCACCGCGGCCCGGCCTTCGGCGGGCGGTTCAATATTTTCGGCCAGATTGATACCTTGCGGCGACGCTTTGAGCCGGCCCCGCCCGATGGCTTTGCCGACCTGCCCGAGTTGGGCCGGACCTGCGATCGGTTGCGCGCGCTGCTTGATGCCAGCCGGCCTCCGCCGGCGCCATGCCACAACGATCCCGCGGCCCAGAATTTCATTGCCAGCGGTGAGCGGTTGATATTGGTTGACTGGCAGTGTTCCGGCCAGGCCGATCCCGAGTGGGAACTCGGCTCCTTCGCCGCCGAAGCCGACCTCACCGACGCCCAGACCGACCGCTTCCTGACCGGCCGCTTCGGCACTGCCGCAGGGATCGGGCCCGATCGCGTACGGCTCTATCAGGTGGTGAGCGAGTATTACTGGACGTTGCGCTGTATCGAGGAATCGACCGGCGGCAAGGATGGACCCGGCTGGCTGAAGCTGGCGGCCGGCAAGCTTGCGCGCCTGCACGCGCGCCTGGGGACGGCGGTGACGACTGCGGCCCGGGAGCGGGTTGAGCGGCTGTGCGGGGCGGATGCAGCAGGGGGCTCTGCCCGCTGACCCCCGCCGGAGGCTTTCCTGGCCACTGGAATCCCATGGTCTTCTGGCTTTGTGGCGCGGGCGGAGGAGGTGGTTATACCGGCGAGCTTAAAGCTTGATCCATTGCTCCTATAATTGGTTTCCAAAGGCCGACTGGCCTTTGGCTGGGGGTGTCGGGGGACAGCGTCCCCTGACGGCCGGCGCGAGCCGGCGA
>Ga0172367_10007446_pt1 | contig 12545 bp, 14 predicted proteins | sample Lak10m_FD_114542 | JGI IMG/M metagenome (GOLD analysis project Ga0172367, IMG submission 114542) | Freshwater microbial communities from Kabuno Bay, South-Kivu, Congo - kab_022012_10m | ecosystem: Environmental > Aquatic > Freshwater > Lake | place: Democratic Republic of the Congo: South-Kivu...
CCGGCTTACGCGGCATATGTGGCGAAACAGATCGCAAAGATGGGTCGTCAGCATCCGCTTATTCGGACGCAATACTTTCTTGAGGAGATCGGCAGCGAAGGCGGCATGTTTCCGGCTTCGCGTCGTGAGTTGATGCGGGGCGATCATGATCGGCGGTATGCGCCGATGCCTGACCGGTCACACGCAATGATGATCGACGTGGCTGGGGAAGATGAAGGGGCGTTGGAAGGCGAGTTGGAAAATCCGCGCCGCGATGCAACGGCGGTGACGATAGTAGAAATTGATCCGTCAACGCTTGGGGATGACTTGATCCGTGCGCCGCGCTATTTGGTGCGTGAGCGGGCGCGGTGGGTGGGCGCGAAGCATACGACACTTTACGGAAAGATCGTCGCGCTGATTCAGATTTGGAATCCGCGCTTTGTGGTGGTAGATGCAACGGGAGTCGGGGCGGGGTTGGCGAGTTTTCTTTCCGCCCGCTTCCCGGGGCGAGTGATTGCGTTTGAGTTTTCGCAGAAAACAAAAAGCGATCTGGGCTGGGGCTTTTTGGCGGTGTGCGATACAGGACGATTTAAGGACTGGAAGCCGCCGCTCAAACGCGATGAGAGTTATGAGTTTTGGCGTGAAGTGGATGGCTGTGATTTCACGATCAAAGAAGGGGCGGGCAAGGTGATGAGCTGGGGTGTGCCCGCGGGCGCGCGCAATAACGAAACGGGGGAATACCTGCATGATGATCTTTTGATCTCCGCCGCGTTGTGTGCGGAGTTGGATAAGCAAAGTTGGTCGGTGGGTGGAAGTGTGATTTTACAAGGACGCGATCCGCTTGAAGATGAAAAAGGTTTCTAAACGCTTTCGAAGGCCTAAACGAATTACTGCGGCGATGAGTCGTGAGATTGATCGCCGTGTGTCGTTGGCGGTGCGCGCGCTCGACGATGGTCGCGATGCTCTGTGGAGTCGAAGCGCTGAGACAGATCGGGATCGTCTGCCGTCGGATCGCATTGATGTTTTGGAAAAGTGTTTTGAAGCATGGCGTGTTAATCCGCTTGCAAAGCGGATTGTCTCTTTAACCACTCAGTACGTGGTCGGCGGCGGTGTTAAGGTGTCGTCGCCGCACAAAGGGACAAATGCTTTTTTGGAGAAATTCTGGAAGCATGATCTGAATCGTATGCGTATCAGGATCATGGAGTGGTGTGATGAGCTTTCGCGCTCGGGCGATCTGTTTATTTCGATTTCTACCGGCGAGGACGGGATGAGTTACGTTAGAGCTATTCCGGCGGCGCAGATGAAAGAGATCGAGACGGCGGCGAATGATCTCGATCAAGAGTTGGCGTTTGTGGAGTTGCCCAGCGATTTGAAAGAAGAAGGTAGGCGGTGGGTTGCGGTGGGGTCGCCTGCGGACTATGGACGCGGGGCGGTAATGATGCACTTTGCTGTCAATCGTCCGGTCGGGGCGAAGTTCGGCGAGAGCGATCTAGTGGGGGAGTTGAAATGGCTGACTCGTTTCTCGAATTGGCTGGAAGATCGCGCGCGCCTGAATAAGTTTAGGCAAGTGTTCATGTATGTTGTGAAAGGCAAGTTTGGCAGTGAAGCGGCGCGTAAGGCGCGCGAGAAGCAATTAGCGAGTAATCCGCCTGCGCCGGGCAGTGTTCTTGTGACTGATTCGGAGTTGGAAGAGTGGGATGTTCTTGCTCCTAAACTGGACTCATTCGAAGCGCAGAGCGACGGCTTGAGCATTAAAAAGATGATCGCCGTTGGCGTGGGCTTGCCGCTTCACTTTTTGGCAGAGCCGGAGTCATCAACTCGGACAACTGCGGAGAGCGCGGGTACGCCGACTTACCGCAGTTTTGAGCAGCGTCAGATTTATTTTTTGTGGGTGTTGTCTACTGTTTTACGTGTGGTGGTGCGCCGCGCGGCGATGGTGAATAAGCGCGTGAAGGCAGACGCCGAGATTGCAGTTGTTGGCGGCGACATCTCGGCGCGTGACAACGCGGCTCTGGCGTTGGCGTTTACGTCGATGGCAAATTCAGCTCTGCAACTGTACGCGGCGGGTCTGATTGATGAGACAGAAGTTCTGCGACTCGTTTATCGCTTTGGGGGTGAAGAGATGGATATTGAAGATTTGAAATCGCGGATGACTGACGCGCGTTTGTGGGTGAAAGCAGAGAAGCCCGCATCGTCGAGCGGGGTGAAGGTAGATTCGCAGACGGGAGATGTAAAGAATGTCTGATCAAAAGACAGAGCAACGTATTCGCCTTGCCGTGGGTGTTGGCGGCAAGTTTGACATCGCCGCGATTACGGCTGGAGAGGGCAACGGCTGGATGTTTTCGGGTTCTGTGTTGGAGCAATCGTTGTCGCTTTGGGATGGGGTAAGTGTTTTCGTCGATCATCAGTATTGGGGGGCGCGATCTGTCCGCGATCTGGGCGGTGTTTTGCATAAACCGATCTGGAACGCGGACGCGGGCGCGATTGAGTGTTCTTTGTGGACACAGGGGCCGTCGGCACAGGTGATTGAGGCGTTAGGTCGTGAGTGGCTTGCCGCTGACACGAAAAGCGATGTGGGCTTTTCGGCGGATGTGGCGTTTACGGCGCGTGAGAATGTTGTTGTTGAGATCGTCAAAGTGTTTAGCGTTGATCTTGTTGTTGATCCTGCGCGCGGGGGTATGTTCCTTCGCGCGCTTAATCAAAATTCAGTCGCAACAAAGGAGAAAACTATGAGCGACAAAAAGAATGAAGAAGCCGTGACTCCAACTTCACCCGTTGCGGCGAATGAATTACAAGACGATCTGAACGCGGTGAAGGCGTTACTTGGGGCGCAGAAAGCTCAGGACGCAATGCAAGCGGAGATTGATGCAGTTCGTCAAACTCGTCTGCAAATGTGTGAGCATTTGCTTGAGAGTGGTTTGCTGGCAAGTAAGCTTCCCACTAAGGCTCAAGAGAAGATTCGCAAGCAGTTTGCGGGCAAAGTCTTTGACGCTAAAGAACTGAATACGGCGATTGAGGATATGCGTGATGTGTTGGGCGATGCCGGCGCGGGTAGTGTGGTGGCTGGTGTGGCTCGCGTGTCGGGTATGTTTAATAGCCGCGATCAGATTCAGGCTGCGGTTGATGACTTGCTTGGTGCCCCACGCGAGGAAGGCGCGAAGTCGTTGAAGGTGGCGCGACTGTCGGGCATCCGCGAGTTGTATCTTGGGTTGACGGGCGATCTCGATTTCTTTGGCGGCGTTGATCTCTCGCGGGCGCAGTTTCAGCACACTACAAGCACGTTCACCGGGCTTGTTAAGAACGCGCTGAATAAGTCGTTGCGCGAACACTGGGATCAACTGGGTCGCGCCGGTTATGACTGGTGGAAAAATGTTTCAACTGTTGAACATTTTGACTCACTCAATCAAATAACATGGATGATCTTCGGTACAGTCGGATCGCTTCCGTCTGTTTCGGAAGGCGCGGAATATACCGAATTGAAGATCGGCGATTCGCCCGAGACCGCCAACTTCACGAAGTACGGCGGTTACATCGGCGTGACGCTCGAAGCGTTAGATCGGGATGACACACGCAAGCTTCGAGCGATTCCGCGTGAGTTGGCGAACGCTTCACTGCGTAACATCTCATCGTTGGTGGCGGCGATCTTCACCGACAATTCTTCCGTTGGTCCCACGCTCGCTGACACTGGCGCATTGTTTAACTCGACTGCGGTTACTACTGCGGGCGGTCACAAGAACTTGCTGACGACTGCTCTTGGCACAGATTACACGGCTTGGGATGCCGCGGCATCGGCGATGTATAACCAGCCGATGCTGATTGCCAATGAGACAGGCTACATTGGCACAGGCAAGAAGATGGCGATTGATCCGAAGTTCTGCCTTGTGCCGCGCGCGTTGAAGGCGCAAGCGGAAGCGTTGTTTATTCCGCGTTGGGCTGCACCGCCGACCACGGCTCATCCGGCGGGCGCGGATACTTACGGTGGTTGGGTGACCCCTGTTTGTGTTCCTGAGTGGACGGATGCTACGGATTGGGCGGCTGTGGCTGACCCAGCTCTTGTGCCGGGCATCATGATCGGTGAACGCTTTGGTATTCAGCCTGAGGTGTTTGTCGCGGGCGATGAGCTTTCTCCGGCAGTGTTTATGAACGATGAAAGCCGGATCAAAGTTCGTCACTTTGTGGCGGTGGGCGTGTGCGATTTCCGCCCGCTTCACAAGTCGAATGTAGCCGGATAGTTGTTCCTTCGATGTCAGGGCAAGATGCTTGCCGCTGGTGAGTCTAGTCTTGTCTTTTACTGCATCTTTAGTCATGGCGGGCAGTTGTTCACACTGCCCGCCGTGTAGGAGAAAACAAAATGAACACGTTAGTTGATGGTGGTTGGTTGATGGTGGTTGGATTGCTGTTCTTCGTTTTGGGCATTGCGTTCATCTATCGTCACGCGCTGATTATGTTCGTTGGTTTACCGTGGGATAGCATGAGCGAGATCGGCGGTTACGTTCACGATACCGCGATGAGTCAATATATCCCGCCTACGGTGTGGCATTTCGTTACCGGCACTTGGACTCAAGCTGCCGGTCAGGTTGCTGGCACTATCGTTGTCAAAAATGCGGCGGCTGACGCTACGACCGTTTGCAATATTCCGATCATGCTTCCTTCAAATTCGGTGGCGCAAAAAGGGGCGTATCTGAAAAGCATTGAGATTGATTTCGAGATTCTCACGGCGGCTTGCGATGCGGTTAGCGCGGTGGTTAACAAAGTGACTCGCGGTGCGGATGGTGCGGTGGCTGTTGTTGCGGCGCAAACGTTTACTTATGACACCGGACACGACACGGCGGCAGAGCGGATCGATGTCGATCAGCACAAGATGACTCTGACGATCACTACGCCGATCTGGATCGACAATGACGAGTATGTTCTGGTGGAGTTGACGCTGGATCGCGCAGCGACGACTATCGTAGAGTGCCTGGGCGCCGTGGCGAATTACACACTGCGTATTTAGTCTGAGATAGCGCGGGCTGTAAGCGTTTCTATTCTTCCTCCTGGTCTTGCCCGCGACGGCGCGGGCAAGACGAAGAAAGGGGCATTGAGATGCCCTATGCCTTCTAAAAACCGTTTGTAGGCTTTCCTATTGCGTTGTGAAAGGATATTTAAGTCATGGTAGCTGGAAACTCGAAGATTTTAGGTCTGTTGAGCTCTCGTAAGTTTTGGGCATTGGTGGTTGCGATCATTACGATTGCGAGTGGTTATTACACCGGCGCGGTGTCGTTGCCGGCAACGCAAGATTTGATCGTGAAAGCGTTGCTGACTTATATCGGCGCGGTGGCTGTAGAAGATGGATTGAGTCGTCGACGGTAAGCGATGCCTGCCACACTTTCAAGTTTGCAGACGCGCATGGCGCAGTATCTGTTTGACACTGGCAATAGTCAGTGGTCTGCAAACGCGCTTGCTGAAGGCTTGCGTCTTGCGCTCGGCGAGTATTCGGGCGCGTTTCCGTTAGAGACAGAGACGTACATTGTTTTGCCTGGCACAAGCCGCGAGATCGCGCTTGGCGCGCTCTCCGGTTTGATTGACGTGCTTGACGTGTGGTATCCATACGATCCCGCCGTTGAACAATTCCCGCCGAATCGGGTCAATGAGTGGGAGTTGCGGTGGGACGATGGATCGCCTGTTCTCTACGTGATCGATTACAACGTCGCTACGCCTGCCTTGAATGATGAAATGCGAATTTTCTATACGAAGCCGCATACGATCAACGGCTTGGACTCCGCATCTTCTACAACGTTTTTCCCCGATCATGAGGATATGATCGTCCGTGGCGCGGCGGGCTTGTGCGCTCAGTCGCGCTCTGTTGAGTTGATCGAAACGTCGGGCTATGGCACGCGACCAAGCGACAATGCGCGGATTGAAGCGTGGGGTAATGCGCGGTTGTTTGAGTTCCGCTATTGGCTTAAGCAGTTGAAAACGGCGACACGTCGGCAAGATGTGAAAGCGTGGGAGCTGGATTGACTGTCTATAATTATCAGTGGGTGCTTGGAGCAACGCTTAGGCATTGCGCCGTGTGTTATAGCATGGCGGGAGTGGTGCAAAGCGCGGAGGCGTGGGCAAGTTCGATCTTGCCGGGCTTTCACGAGGGTTGCGGCTGTTCGTTGCAGCGCACGTTAGCTAGCGTTTCTTCTATTGTTCCGCAAGTAAACGTATTTCTTGGCGTGGGCGCGGCGCATGGTGCGCCGCAAGACGATCATCTTGAAACGATCATCTTTGAACGGTTTGCGGCGCGTCACGATAAAGCGTTTGATGAATATGAGCGGCGGCTGTTTGGCATTGGCCCGGTAGGGGAGCGCGCTGCATCTGCGCCGGTTGGTGGGGTTGCTGGTGAAGCGGTTGAATACGCGGCGCGGGCGGTTGCCGTTGAGCAAGAAATGAACGATGAAGAACGGGAGCGTCGTTTTGGGCAATCTCGGCGGGTTGATCAACCCGTTACGAATTCAAATAGTAACGTCGGCGAAGTTGCCGAACCTGCTGCGGAGCGGTTGCAGCCTGAACCGCCGCCGTACACGCCGCCTGCGAGTGCTTACGAGCGATACGTTGACTTGAAAGATCGACAGTTGGGGGAATGAGTGATGCCAACACTCGGCGTAGATTGTCAGGTGATTTTGCAACATGCAGACGTGAATGGCGGCGTGGCTGTTGGATTTATGTTGGCGAGTGAGGCAACGATTGGCGGCGCGGTTAGCGTGCAGCGTGAACGCTTTGACAACGGGGACGGCACGTTTGATGAAAAAGAGAAATTCTTTTTCTCTGTGCCGTGCGCGAACAATGTCCGTTTGCCGAACAATAGTGTGGACGCGCGGACGCGGCAAAAGATTTATGATGATCTGATCGCGTTCTTGGCGAAAAACTCGGGCGTGACGCTTTATACGCCAGTGGGCGTGTACGGATCGCTGTATTGTCTTGGTCATTTAGCAACCGAGAATCATCATCCGGCGTTGTCGGTGATTACGTGTCAGTTCCGATCCGATAGTGACGTGTTCGCGCCCGCCGACCCGACGATTTATCTTGGATCGTATTGGGACGGCACTTACAAGTGGGATGAGGCTTACTGGGTGGAAGGATGAAATAAATGTCAGGACCTACTTATCCGGCGTCTGCGGTTGTTGACGCCACGATGCGGACACTGGTTTCGCATTACAACAATCTTCGCAAGGACGCGCTGTACGGCGGCGCGGATTCTACAACTGCAAAGGCGTTGTTTAGTGCGTTGGCTCGATATGCCGATGGCGTTGTGTTGTCTTACCTTGCAACGGATCGCCTGCGCGTCGCATACGACGCTCTGCGCCCGCCGACATTGATGATTGATGGCTATATGTGTCAGGCGGCTGCCGATGTGGATTTGGCGGCAAGTTCGTTTAGCGGCGGCGCGGCGACGTGGTACGTGTTTGCGAATCGGAGCGGGACAACGTTCACCCTTGGGGTGAATACGAGCGCAACGGAAGCGGCGGGGCAGAGGCGGATCGGACAACTTTATTATGACGGGACAAACGTAGCGCAAGCGACGATACAAACTATTGTAGGCGTTCCGATGGTAGATGTGGCAACGATTCCGCTGACATTGCTCTTGACGGGTGTTTTATCGCCGTCAAGCATCGGCGCGGATCAGAATGACTATTCTCCAACTAATTTAAGTCTTGCGTCGTCTTTGCGTTTGTCGTCGAGCGCGGCGTACAACATCACCGGCTTGGCGGGCGGCGCGGACGGGCGGGTTTTGTTGATTCATAATGTTGGTAGTTTCAGTATTACGCTAAAAGATGAGAGCGCAAGTTCAACGGCGGCTAACCGATTTGCGTTGAGCGGCGATGTTACGATTGGGGCGGATCAGTCTGTGATATTGCAGTACGACTCTACGTCGAGCAGGTGGCGAGTTGCGGCGTCGCCAGGGGCGGCGGCATTAGTGGGAGAAATAAAACTCTACGCAGGCTCATTGTTGCCAATCGGTTATCTTTGGTGTGACGGTTCGGCGGTGTCGAGGACAACTTATTCGGCGTTGTTTGCTGCTATCAGCACGGCGTTTGGTGTCGGGGATGGCACTACCACATTTAACTTGCCCGATCTACGCGGTCGTGTGCCGGTGGGCAAAGATAATATGGGGGGCAGCGCGGCGAATCGTATGACGACTGGCGGCAGTGGCGTGGATGGCGCGACGCTTGGCGCAAGCGGTGGCGCAGAGACGCATACGTTGGTGACGAATGAGACACCAGCGCATGATCATACAGTATATGGGAAAACTGGCGGTGCTGGTGTTGAAGTTGAGTATTTAACCAGCAATGGTACTGGTACATTGAAAGCTCAGATTTCTACGAGCTCGGGCGGCGGTGCGGCGCATAACAACACGCAGCCGACTATAATGCTCAATTATATCATCAAGTTGTGAGGTAAAACATGAAAGCGACTATTATTCCGAGCGATAAAACCATCATCGTGGACGGTTCGCCATTGACGTTGAATTTTGACTTGCCAAATGTCCATGCAGTGCAAATTAGTGATTCTCAATGCGAGATTGATTACACGGATGGACGGGAGCGAGAACGATTCAATAGCGTGCCGAAAGATGTGCAAGCGATCCTTGATATACACCAGATTGAGACGAAGCGATTGAACGACGAGGCGGCGGCGCGGATGACGTCGATTGCTAACGCTCCGAAATTCATTGGAACGCCGATTCTAAGAGGTGATGACGTTGATTCGGTGGTGTTGGATCGCGTCGGAGATTTGTTTGGATTGGGATTGCGAAAGGACATTCAACTTGGACGCGAGTTGCGGAGCATCAAGTTCGTTTTGATGCGCTATGCAATCAAGACCGATCCAAGCGTAGCGCGGCAACGAATTGGAAAATATATGACCGACGCGCAATGGTCGGCGTTTGTGGCGCAAGTCGAAGCGGCATATCTGGAGTCTCTCGACTTGGCGGCAGAGGTGTTGAAGCTTCGCGCCGAGGGCGAGGCGTTCAAGAAGGCTAACAATTTGTGATCGAAGAAACTTTGCTCGATGAGTGGTCGGCTAACCCGAAGATGGTTACGCCTGAATTGTTGCGTATGCTGATCTCGCAGTTGAAAGTCTATCAGCGTAATAGTTCGGTGATTTATGTTTTTCCACAACAATTTTTTGACGGCAATCCGGCAAATGCGATTACGCCTGAGCGATTGAAGGGTTTTGTTGTTGAGCGGGCGACGAATGGCGATTACTACTTCGCGGCGGGCGTGTCGCGGTTGATGTTGCGGGATGGGACTGTGCCGGTCAATAACGCGCCTGTGGTCGCAGTGTCACCTACTAAGCCTGTGCGGGTGATCGTGAATCAGGATTTGATTAACGCCTTCTATGCTGCTTTTCCTGACGATGGTTGGGGGGCGTTGGTGGTGGCGGGGTTGGAGTTCGCGGCGAATGACAGAATGGGGACGTTTCCGCCTGAGCGGGTTGGGGCGTTGCCGGGCGAAGTGAAGAAAGTGCTTGGGATATAAAAAGCGACGCAGCTCTGCGTCGCTTTTTGTTGTGAGTCTTGGAGGCCTGGGCAAGAGTGGCTAGAGCTGATTGAAAGTATTGTTTGCGGCACGACGGTTTGCGTTACCTGCGTGTGGCACAGGTAACTGTCCAATTATGACCGCAGCCTGCCACACGTCAGGTGCACGCGGTGTTGGGCAATTCACCGAACGAAAAGCCAGGCGCGTTCAATTCGTGCCTTCATGCAAGGCTTACAACAGCGCAATTCACCACCACAATAAAGTTGCTCGGTTGGTTCTCCACAATCCACGCAACAAGTCTGAGACTTGTATTCTTGATAGATAGCAGATGCAACTTTGCCAACTATAAAAACCAGACCGACAGTGATGAGAAGTGATTTTATTTTCATAAGGTATTGCCCAACGGTTTGCGTTACCTGCGCGGGTGGTCATAACCTGTCCGATTGTGACCACCGCCCACCCGCGTCAGGTGGACGCTTTGTTGGCAAGCATTACGCTATACCGTACCTATGACGCGCTTCATGTTCACGTCTGAAACAAGAACGCCTTTATACATTGCGCGGGCTTGTATGTAATTACCAACATTCCAAAAGCCATCGCGTGATTGCGCTTCGCGCATTTCGTCAAATAACTCATCGGCAATATCAAGCGGATAAGTTATTTCGATTTCATCACCGTTTTCAAGGACGAGACGAATCATTTCGGTTTCTACTTCTTTAGCCATGTTATTTTCCTTTCGGTGCTTGCCAACTATTATTATCCTTCTATCGTTGTATAACGGTTAGCGTTAGCCGCCCTATGCGGGCAGGTCACTTTCGGATTGATTGACGACGGCGGGCAAAATGCCTGTGCCTTCAACAAGTCGGCTCGACGCTGTGTTAGGTGCGTTTTCACCGAAGAGACTAGACCGATGGGCGAGTTTCTTTTCTGCCATGCAAATAGTATCGTTATGCGAGCGACCATGAGCAACGAGCAATAATTCTTCGATTGAAGTATCACGCCCCTTACCCATACCGTTGCTGTGCCAACCAAAATGCAGGAAGTAACCACCAACGGCAAGTAATTGATAACAGACTTCTTTTTCTTTTGACCAATGACCAACATTTTGAGCATCTTCAAGTGTGAATTTCTGAGCACCAAAACTCTCATAAACCTGCTTGCTTTGGGCAATTGAGTAAGGTGGATCAAAGATTATCAAATCAGCCTGCATGCCCTTATTGAGCAACATGACAAGAAAATCGTAAGCATCTAGGTGATGCTCTGCGGCAGTTTCGGGATTGAGATCATTGGTATATGTTGCCCATCGCTTATTTCTTGCAAATGGGTCAACGCTGATTTTCGATTTTCTCAAATACGATTTGACGAACCCGCCTATCGGCGGCACATCGAATGTATCAGCGGACGGCATAGCCCAAACACGCTGGATATTCATAAGGTAAGCGCCTAACACCTGCATCACTTGCGAGAGTTTTTCTCGTCAAGTGAAGTTGAGTTAGGTTTTTGTAGTACGATGATTGCGCTTGGGAAAGGCGCGGGGTGTTTTGCGCCTTTGAATTTCAAGCGCCCGCGAACGAATCGAATCTCTCTTGTCCACGGTTGCGGCTGGTGCGTGGTGTGATTCCAGATGTAGCCCCACCATTTTGTATCGGTTCGTGCAGGGACTAAGCAGACCGTGAGATTGCCCCTCTTCGCTTCGATGACGGCTTTTAGCATGAAGTTTTGAATCTCCGTGCCGTAAGGTGGATTCATCCAATTTGACGCGCTCCATTTTTTTTGGAGCGCGTCGTCTTTTTGGGTGAAGAATTTTTTACACTTTGCATTTGCCGGTGTGGCGCATACGTCGAGCGTAAAGTTAAATTCTGCGTTGAGAGCGGCAAAGAGATTGTCCGGTGTTTCCCACTCGTTGGAGTTGGATGAGAAGTGCACTTTGCTTACCATGGTCAATCTACCAAGTAGGCAAGATAGGCATCACGGTCTTTTTGGCTCTCGCGCTTGGGTTTTGGCGCGGGGAATTTGTTTGTAATGCGCCAGATGGCGAGTGGTAAATCTATGCCGCTTTCCACGTGCGCCGTGATGTAGTCGGGTGTTACGTGTGCAAGTACGGCGATCTGTGACGCTTTTGGCTCCTGGATTCCATGTTGTTGGCAGGACTCTAAGTTTTTAGCAAATAGTGGGTTATCCACAGAGTTATCCACATGTGGATACGAAGTTTCTCTCTGCGAAACTTCGTTGGGTCTAGCTAGTAGTAGCTCTCTATTATTTTTGTTCTCTTCTAATTGAAAGCTACTACTACTACTAGCTAGGGGCGAAGTTTCTCTCTGCGAAACTTCGCAGAGTATGAGCTGGACACTGTTTGGGGTTGCCTGCCATCCGTCGCGGTATCCGATGCGTGAGACAAGCCGGGCGTTTTCGAGTTCGGTGAGCGCGATTTGTAGTCCTCGGTTGGAGATTGGGCGGGCGTAGTCTGCCATGATTTGAGTGCGCGTGATGGGTGCCGCGGCACGCCACAATATGACAAGGATTTTGAGAGCTCTGTCACTTAGTTTGATTGGATCGGTCATGTTCTTTCCCTTTTCTTTTGGTTGAGTTTTGAGTTTGGGCAGGTGGCGAAGTGAGAGCGGTGGCGGCGCGGGTGTACTTCGATTCGTTGGGACATTCTTTGATGAAACAGTCGCCGCAAATGGGTCCACAGTAAAAGCAGAGTTCAGGATCGTATCCGGCGTTTTTTTTGCAGTGGCGGCATACGAATTGAGTTGCTGGGTGCGTGAACATTTTATTTCTCTTTCTCCACAAAGATTAGATCGTGCGGTTGCTTCCACGATTCGAAGCGGGCGATCATGAGATCGCCCGCTTCGATCTCCAGTTCAAAATTTGGCGTGATCAGTTTGCAAGGCGCGTTGATGGAGAGGATCACTTCTTTGGCTCTCATCTCGTAAGCGAAGGCGGCGCACATTCTCAACGGTGATGGGAGTTCGGCGGCGTTGGCTGGCGCGTAATGAGGCTCTTTCGGATTTCCAGCGTTTATAATCATCGTCTCGTCGGATTGCGGGTAGGTCA
>Ga0172367_10007449_pt1 | contig 12538 bp, 13 predicted proteins | sample Lak10m_FD_114542 | JGI IMG/M metagenome (GOLD analysis project Ga0172367, IMG submission 114542) | Freshwater microbial communities from Kabuno Bay, South-Kivu, Congo - kab_022012_10m | ecosystem: Environmental > Aquatic > Freshwater > Lake | place: Democratic Republic of the Congo: South-Kivu...
TGCCCGCATCTTGAATTGCACTGGCAGTTAAACCTGCGCTTGCACTGACTAAACCACTAAAAGTTGCGGTTGTTGCGGTTAAACCGGCTAATGTTGAAGTGCCAACCACAGTCAAAGTGCCCGCATCTTGAATTGCACTGGCAGTTAAACCTGCGCTTGCACTGACTAAACCACTAAAAGTTGCGGTTGTTGCGGTTAAACCGGCTAATGTTGAAGTGCCAACCACAGTCAAAGTACCTGCATCTTGAATTGCACTGGCAGTTAAACCTGCGCTTGCACTGACTAAACCACTAAATGTAGATGTTCCTACAACACCAAAACTTCCGCTAATATTAGCACTACCTGTTATTCTTACCAAATCCGATACAGCATCTCCTAAATTTGTATTTCCTAAAACTGTCAATGTTCCACCGTCAACAATGCTAGTTTCTACTCTTAAATTACTTGCACTTATATAACCACTTGCACTAATATTACTAGCAGTAATACTATTTATATTTAAATCAGATGAACCTGTCAAAGTACCATCAATTGTTGTTTGTAATATAAGTCTTGAACCGCTAATTATTCTTTCTTCAAACGGATATTGGTTAGAAGTGCCAAGACTCCCACTTGTTTGAGAAATTATTATATTTAAAGGACCAGAATTGGGGTATGGCATAAAAATTTAAAAAGTTATATTTATAAATATATAAAATATTAAGAATAATTTCAAGATTGTTAAAATTATTATAATTAACTTGTCCATTCCGCAATTGATTGTCTTAACCATCTTCCGTTGACATAGATATAATGGTAATCTCCATCAAATGCCATCCACCCTTCTTCGCCATAATCGGTAGGAGTACTCGGTGCGTCATGCCAAATAGTTTCTTGTGAACCAGTAACTGTTAAATTTATGGTTTGTTGAATCAAAGCAGCATAACTTTGTCTAATTGTAGTGATTGCTTCACCAGCAGCAGTTGTAGATTGTTCACTTGATATAGTAGCTTTTGAAAATCTCCATTCACTATCTTTTTCAACCGTTGGATTAATACTATAATACGGATTACCTTTGTTACTGTAAGTATTATCCTTGACTTTCTGATTAATCTTAGCTATTTGCGTACTACTTACAATTTCAGCAGTCAATTTAACTTGTTTTGGTGTTAATAATCGTTGTACAGTTTGTTTACGATCTTCAAATGATTCTGGTAATAAATATGCACGTGTAGTTAAAGTAAAAGTACTTCTTACCATTCTATCTTTTTCACCACTGGATTCAATAGTATTAGTATAGTTATCAATTTTAACTCTAAAGTTAAATCTTTGTTTATCTCCCCAATAATCACCTTCTGCAAAATTAATTTTTTCTAAAATTGCATTATTTTGTTCAACATATTCAGTCCAAACAATAAATTCATAGTCTGCTTTAATCTGATCTGGCATTGTTACTGCAAATATTTGATTTGTAGGAGCAACTGTTTTGTTTAATAAACTAAATTTATCATATTTATTTTTTTCATTAAACTTGGTCATCACTGGATAAGTCAAATAACGATTAAATGTTTGATAATTTTCATCTTTTGCAAATGAAGTTCTTTTTACCATTATCAATGGAATTTGTAATTTTCCTTGTTGATCTCTTAATCCACCCTGAGCTTTTGCAGCATACCACTTTTCAGGATTACCATATATAATTGGTACTTTTATATTTTCACCACCGTCAATTACAGTAGGATTTATAACATCTTGTAAATAACTAATTAATGCCGTGTCAACATCCAAAAGCGTAACCGTAAAGTTTTTCTTTGGATCTTCATCTCTTCTAGTATCCAACGCAATGTTTCTTACATTAGATACAATAGGATTGTTCTTCTCAACATTATCATTTGTTGGTACTGGATTGTTTTTATTACCTTGCCACATAATAATAAATATCAATTAAAAAAAATATATTCATATCTATTATTTTTCTAACTTTTTTCTAACTTTAATACTATTTATTAATATGGGAAGAAAAAAGAAATATATAACGGAAGACGAAAAAAAGATATCTAATAGAGAAAAATATATGAGATTCTATTGGAAAAATAGAAATAAAATAAAAAAAATAAATTTACAAAGATATTATGCCAAAAAAATTAACAACTGAAGATTTTATCAATAAATCAAATCTAATTTTTGGAGATACATTTTCCTATGAAAAATCTATATATGAAAATAGAACAAAACCCGTAATAATTACATGTAAAATACACGGTGATTTTTTACAAAAACCAATTGACCATTTAAGAAATGTATGCGGATGCAATATGTGCGCAAGTAGAGGTAAACAATTAGATACAAAAACATTTATTGAAAAATCAAAATTAGTACACGGTGATACATACGATTATTCATTAGTTAATTATAAAAAATGGAATATAAAAGTTGATATAATATGTAAAATTCATGGTAAATTTAGTCAATATCCAAATGGACATTTATTTAAACAAGGATGTACTAAATGTAAAAATGTAAAAAACAGCATTAGATGTAATAAAGGAATAAACAACTTTATTATAGATGCAAATAATGTACATAATTCAAAATATGATTATTCTGAAACAATATATAAATCTAACCATTCAAAAATAAAAATAATATGTAAAAAACACGGATGTTTTTATCAAATCCCAAAACATCACTTAAATGGCAGTGGATGTCCAAAATGTTCAAAAATAGTATCATCGCCAGAATCAGAATTTTTAAATTATTTAAAGATTCCAAATATTTGTGAAAATAGACAAAAATACCTGGGATTAGGAAAAATAAAAGTTGACGGTATTATTAAAAATAAAATTTTTGAATTTTTAGGAGATTTTTGGCACGGAAATCCAAAAAAATATAATTCAAATGACATACATCCAATCACTAAAATAAAATATAAAACAATGTATAAAAACACTTTTGATAGATTCAAAAAGTTAATTTCAAAAAATTATACGGTTTATTATATATGGGAATCTGATTGGAATGATTGGTTAAATAAAAAAATAAAAACGTTTCCAATAAAAAAATTTAGTATTGACGGTTAACTAAATTAATTTTGCTCAACTTACTATAATGAGTATTGCAAATAATACTATGCGATTTATTTGCTTGACCTCCGAGCAGCTGCTCCTGCACCACATTATCAACTTCATGATAACGATCATTAAATAATATCAAATCACCAACTTCTGGATAAAAACTAGCATCTTTTAATGATAATTCTCTAAATTTAAATACTACGGTTTGATCTCTATCAGGACCAAATCCTTCATCATCTGTATTAATATCACCACGGTCAATTAAACTACTCAATTCTACACCAGAATAAAAACTCTTACCTTCAGCCGCAACTGCTTCACCATAAATGTTTGTATTGGTTTCATTTGGTGCAATTTTAAATAATACCACTAATGTTTCAATAATATCACGCATTAATTCTGCATTAAATTGATTTATCAAATTAATGTCTCTTTGACTAAAATATCTTCCAAATAATGCCATAATGTTTTATCCAATATAAATTAGTAGTGGTGCGCTTTTTAATATAGAAGTCATCTTTTCATTTTCATCTGCTTTAGCTTCTAACTGAGCCTTTCTTCCAGATGCTTCTAAATTTTCTCTCAATTGTGTAATTAATGCTTCTTTTTCACTAGATGCTTCACTTCTTAATTCAGCACCATCTAATGTTACTTCTCCACCAGGAATTGGAACCGTACTATATTTTTGTCTTATCGCACCCAATAATTCTTTACATAATGCTAAATAATATTTCTTTACCCATTGTTTACCAACTGCGTTTAATTTAAAGTAAGTTACATTTTGATACGGTACATTACTATAATCACTAACTACATCATAGTTACTACCACTACTAAATGTATTTGAACCACTCATTTTATCTTTTTCAATTACATATTCTACATAAATGTTGTGGTCATATGTTGGAATAGGAAATATTTTCAATTTGTTGTTTACAACTTCAAAACTATATGCACTCTTACGAACCATATCATTAAATTCAATAGCTTGACCTCTCAATAAATCTTCAAATATTGGTGTCATCAAAAATTGTGTAGCAGGACTATATCCAGCAAAACCCATTTCATTAAGTACGTTGCTATAACTCATACCAGTCATACTAAATGGGTCATAAATACGAGCAAATGCTGGTGGAGGACCATGAAATACTCTTTTGATTTCAACTCTACTTCCACTTTCGATGTCATTACCTATCAAATCTTGTAAATCATAAGTTTGTTGACTTGCACTCAATGCAACTGCAGTTTTTTTAATATCAATATATCCACCAACTCCAACTTCACTGCCATATCCTTTTGCTAATTGAATAATATATGGTAACCCAGTACCAGTGACATTTTTTCCAGTAATATTAGGATTGTCTGCGGTACTTAATCCCTGTAAATTTAATAAATTATTTCTGATATTAAATTGATTTACTTGAGCACCATATTCATTCACGGCTTCTTCAAAACATGCATAAAAATTTACATCAATCATTTCAATATCAATAATTGGATAACCTAATCTTTTAGCTGCCCATTCCGCACTCTTTTGACAATCATACTCAAAATAACCAACACTACCAGTTAAACTACTAGGCGACGGTTCAGATAAATAAAATCCAAATGGTATACTGCCTGTATTTACAGCACTACCACTTCCTGGCCATCGAATTCTGTCGTTATCAAGTGCAGCACTCATATCTTAGTCCATCCTTTCACATTTTTTACAATTCTATCTTTTCTTAAAAAATAACCAATATCTCCGTTTGTTAATATATTAATAGATGGATTGTTACTGTTTAAATTTTTCATTTGTTCAATTAAATCAAATCGTGTACCAATGATAATATCTCCGGTAAATTTATGCTTTAATGTATAAATATTTTTATCTGCAGCTGGATTATTTAATCCTAATTTTGATTGTCTAATTTTTTCTTTTACTTCCGGTCTGTTATTTACTTCAATTGCAATCAATCTTTGTTTTTCTTTATTTTCTGGTTTATTTTTTGTTAATATTAATTTCGATAAAACATCAGGTCTTCTACGCATTACATTATTATCACCTGAATTTGCAATACTCATCTTTGTTTTGTTTTCTTCAGTATGTTTTTTTCCATAAAAATTTGCAAGTTTTCCTGTATACTTTCCTTTTAATGATTTACTTTTTTTAAGATTAACTTCTGGATTTTTACTAGGATTATTTTCACCAATTACTGCACCTGAAAATCCATTTTCTTCAATTAAATTTGCCCATTCATCACTTTTAACTATATTAAATTTATTACTATATTCAATACATAATCGGCTAAATTCTTCAATTTTATCTAATTCATATTTAACAAGTATTTCTGTATTTATATTCTTCCCATGGATTTTTAAATGATTTTTCCAATACTTTCCTGATCCTTTATATGAAATAGCTTTAGAATCACCTGTAGTAACTCTCTTACAAAGATATTTCAATTCCGTTATACGATGAGTTTTAATCATCAGATACAGATATTTATTGACATTAGCACTCATTATTTATAAATATATTATAATTTTGTTATTTTAACTTTTAAATCACCATTTCCTTTAATTACTCTATGCCAGGTTTCTTTTGGTATAAATAATTTACCCGTCATTACTTTTGGTAACTCATTATCCATTTGTAATTGCCAATCAGTTTCACCAATTACTTCAACAATTCTATCTTCTCTATCTCTGTGCCATTCCAAATCATCACCGTCAACAGATTCTTCAAATTCTCGTAAATATAAATTGTCTTGTAATTGTGTTTCTTTAAATGGAAAATCCATAACTATATTACCAGTATCTACCTTTACTCTTGGTACCCAAACTCTTAATTCTATGACTTCTACAACTCCAATATCCAGCTGTTGTACGGTCTTTCTTTTGACTACATTTGTGTCTAGCTCTAAAACTCTTTCTACGAGCCTTACTACTAGCTCTAATTCTCATCTTAGGATCGCCAAATGAAACTTTTTTAATATTACCGCCTTTACCTCTTACATACACAGCAAATTTCTTTGCGCCTCCTGGAGTTCTAAATGGTCTATTAAGATTTACAGTTCTACCTCTGTGTTTTACCTCATTTAGATGATCATCCTCTTCCAATTCAATTGGCGCATCAAGAAATACTTCTTGTCCTTCATATATTGCTCTAAATCCTAAATCACTTTCAATTATATCAACATCATCATCATTCAATTCAATTGCGTCACTTTCATATAAACTACGTACTTCATTTACTAATTTGAAATATCCTTCGCTATAAATTCTAAATATATTCTCTTCAAGAGTAAGTTTGTTGTCTAAATGATATTTTAATCTATCACTTATAGGAACATTTTTAACCAATTTCATTGGTTCACTTTTTTCAACGATTTCTTCAACAATATCTCTTAAATTTATCATATAATATAAATATGTTATAACTTTGCCTTTCGTTTGTGATATTTTATAGTTGTTCCACTTAAATTATATATGTACTATAACTTCTTTTTTAAGTCCATTTTTACCATCAAAATGACTTCGGTTAGAAACAATATAACTATCAATATTTGATAGGTTTAATTGATTAGATAATTCTTCGGACATATTTATGTAACAATTTGTTTTATATTTAAGTATTGATTTAATAAAAGTATCTTTCCAATGTTCAAATGAATCATAACTAATATAATTACTATATATTTCTAAATCATAATACGGAATGCTTGTAAATATTAAATCATAATTATAATATTCGTCTATAAAATCTTCAAATTTACAGTTATACAATTTTACAGTACAATCATCCCATCCAGAATTATTCTTTAATATCAATAATTCGTTATAAGTTTCTATATTTGGTTCACATCCAATATAAATTCCATTTGGATAAATTGATTTGAAACCTAACAATCTTCCTCCAAATCCACAACACGGATCTAATACTATAGGAGATTGTTTATCACCAATATAATGTTTATATATTGTTGCGGCTAGTAACGGTTTAAAAAAAGAAATGCATATTCTTCTAGCACTTAGTCCTCTAATCAATTGATGTAAACTAAAATCAAAAATTTCGTTGGAATTATTACATCCAATTCTATATGATATAACATCATACATTATTTTATCATCAAACCAAGCTTCTTCAGGAGATTTTGATCCATTAAAACTACTTTTCCAATATGATTTAAAATGATGTTTTAAATAATTTACACCAACATTAGAAATATTATTTGAAAATTCTTTTTTGTCTTTATTATAAACATTATCAACATTTAGTTTTGATATTTCATTTTTTATATCATTAATATTTTCTTTTAAATCTGGATATGGAAATGTTTTTTGAAATATTCTAATGAATTTTAAAAATAAAGATACATATTTTTTAAGTTTATCTTTTCCATATAAATCTATATATTTTTTAAAATAATTCTTTAATACGATTTTTTGTTTGTATGTAATATTATAATTTGGAAGATATTTACATTCATTTAATTTTTTTAAAAATTCGTCAGTTTCATCAAATGTAAATTTGTTATTATCATATCTTATTCTATAAAAATCATATTTATCTTTAATCAATTGGTTTTTACTATAATCATTTACACTATTATTTAATGTTATTAATGTTAATTTTTCCAATGTATCTTTATGAAATGCAGTTCCATCTAACTCTATTACTAAATTTATTTCTGGAATATAAAAGTCATATCTTTTTCCTTCATGTATAAATGGAGATTCATATTTTATATTCAATTCGTTTAACTTTTTTTGTAAATCTAATTCTAAAGATGATGTTCTATTTATATTATTTTTAACATCATCACATATTTTTTTAGGTCTTTTTTCAATTGTTTCTAAAAATGATTTTAAAACTTTATTTTTTATTTCATCATTTAACATGATGTTTTTAACACCATATTTTTCTACCATTGTTTTTTTTATTTTTTCTTTACACCAATCCGCAGAAAAAACATTTTTAACACCATATTTTTCAAATGTTGTTTTTTCACATCCTTTTTTTATTTTTTGTTTTGTATCTAAATTATGAGGATTTCTAGGAAAACAATTTTTTGTATAATTCTTGTACCACGGTCCTAATTTATTAGCTTTAAATTTAAGCGGAATGTTTGTTTTTAAACATCGTGGTACAATATCATCATAGTACGCACGTAATATGTATTGTTCAAAATTTAAATGATAAGTTTTTCTAACATGCCATATCATTTTTCTATTTGATTCAAACTTTTTTCCATCTATTAAACAAATCCTAGATTCTTCATCTGTAATAATAATTTCATTTCCATTTCTATTCATATTAATAACTATAATACATTAAAACCAAAGTTACAGAAAATTCTTAGAAACTGGTTTAAATTATTCGACGACTTTAATTCATATTAAGATGTGATATATATTAAAAATAAAAAACCCCAACTTTCATTGGGGTTTTTGAATACTTAGTTGGTTATTTTAATCTAATATTAGATTTGATCTAAGTCGGAGACATAGATTTTTCCATAAAATTCTGGGCGGACAACTTTCTTAGCATAACGAGTCAATACTCCACGGCGTGGAGTGAAGTTGACTGGATCATATACCAATGGAGTTTGTACTAGTGGGATGTATGGAGAATAAACTGCACCTGTTTCGAGGAAGTTATTTCCACGGAAGCCCATCAAGATGGTGTTTTCTTGCATGTATGGGTTCTTGTAGACTTGGAAGCGACTTGCGAAGCTACCAACACGACTTACACCCATTGCGAACTTAGCAGAATCACCGTCAGTGTTTACAACGTATCCTGGGATTGATTCCAAGATGGTTGCTACGTCTGGACCTACTACGAGGAAGTTTGCACCACCACGAAGAGTCAATTGATGAATCTTGTTGCTTACCTTTTGGATCTTGTTACCAAGAGTAGAGAACCAGGTGCTCTTTACGTAAGCAGTACGATTGGTTGAATCGTTATTTACTGTGAAGGTTGGAATACCGTTTGCATCATTTGCACCCTTAACGATATCCCTACCAATTACTGCGGACCATCCTTCGGTGGTCAATGCTGGAGCAGCATTAATCAACATGTCCATGATTTCGAGGTCGATTTCCATGGATACATATTCACTCAAGAGAGCAGTCAATTCTGCTTCTGCATCAATACTATGATAAGCATTCAAGTCTTGAGCTAGTTCTGGAGTCCAGACTGCTTTCAACTTACGTGTCTTATCAACGATAGGTTCGCTCTTAAGTTCCAAGTTAACTTCTGGAATGTTGATATCAGTACCTTGGTTGATACCAGAAGTACCTCCTGCGGATCCCTTGAATGGATTGGTATCTTCAAAGTCACCACGGGTGCTATCAGTTGGTTGTGCAGTATAAGTCAAGGTTGCACTACCACCTTGTACTGGTGCTTGTGAACCAGTAACAATGAATTGAATTTTGTAATATGGGGATGCCAATGAACCAGTGTTATAAACCTTGGTCAATTCATTGATTTGTAGAGTTGGATTGATTGCTGAACCGCTCAAAGCAAAGCTTCTTACTGCGTTCAAATCGATTCTGGTTGAACTATTATCACCAACATTTACAGTAATCTTCTTGTATGAACCAGTTGCAACGTAGGTTGAATCTAGGTCAACATCACTGAAACTTACTGATCCAGTTGTATAGACAACTGAAGTGGTTAGGAAGTTTTCAGTATAAGCATAACGACCTACACCATATAGACCGTTTACTGCTTCATCGGTAGAACCGAGCTTGTTGCTGTTACCACCGAACAATGATTGTCCGTTGTAACCGTTTTGGCCAGGAAGTCCACCACGGGTAGTACCATACTTGAAGTCTAAATAGAAAATTAGACCGGATGGCAAGTTCATTGGTTGAACTGAAACGAATTCCTTAGCGGAAATTTCAGCGAATACACGGCGAACCAATGGAAGAGCTACGCCAGCCCATTGTTCACTGTTTGCACTAGTACCAGTAGCGGTAGCTTCGTTCAACAATTGTTGTGCTTGATTTTCAAGCAAAATGGACATGTGTGCCTTGTCAACACCTTCTAGTCCTTCAAGAAGACCAGTCTTGTCCCACTTGTTTTGCAATCCACGGGTTTCAGTCATCAACTTAGCCTGTGGATTCATATTATTTGTCAATAATGATTTAATATCACTCATAATTTGAATTTATTTTATAGTTTGTTTTTACTCACCTAAGTTCTAATTACTTCTTAATTCCGGCGAGTTTTTGGAATCTTGAAGCCATCACATTGCTGTTTTCAACGATTAGTTCCTTTGCAGGAGCTGTTGAAGCAACTGGTTTACTTGCCAAACCTTCGGTGATTGTTTTTGCAGTTGTATTAGTTTTCTTAACAACTGATCCACCTAAACTATATGATTCGGACAAAATAGTATAACTTAACTTGACTTCACGGATGGACTTAGCCAAGTCGAATGTTTCCACAACCTTAAGCTTTTGCTTTTGGTCAAGGTTAAATTGATTAAATAGTTTATTTGTATATAGCAACTTTGCATTCAACAAATTAACTTCGTTTAGTTGATCACGAAGATATTGAACAGTTTCCATAGCTTCGTTCAATTGAGTTTGAAGATTTTCAACAACCTCTTCGTCTTCAATCTTTTCAACAACCTCTTCGTCTTCAATCTTTTCGTCAACTTTTTCTTCAGATTCTTCAATTTCTTCAGATTCTTCTTCATTTAAAGAATCAAGAAGTTCTTGTAGATCAACAATTTCATCATCACCTTCTGCAACTGGAACTGGTGCAATTGGTGCTGCAGCTGCAGGATCAACTGGAGCAGGTGCAACTGGTGCAACTGGTGCAACTGGTGCAGCAGCAGGATCAACTGGAGCAGGTGCTGGTGCAACTGGGGCTGCAGCAGCAGGATCAACTGGAGCAGGTGCAACTGGAACATTTGGATCAACTTGACCTGCTTCGTCCAATTCACTTTCCAATTCTGCGAGAATTTCATTTAATTCTTCGTCAGTAATTTCAGCTGAATCTTCAGAAATTGTAGTTTCATCCACAGTTGGTTCTTCTGCAATTGAAGACTCTTCTTCGATTTCGTTTTTTAATTTTTCTGCTAACATAGCTTCTAACTTTGGTTGGAAGGCTTCTTCCAATGCGGCTTTTGCATTTGCAAGTGCTGTAGCACGTACAGCCTTAGCATCAGCAATAGCTTCTTTTAATAGATTTGACATATTTATTTTCCTTATTTGTGTGAAGTTATTTAGGATATTTGAACTTCAATGAAGATTAATTAATTATATGTTGCGACAAAGGAAATGTCGTATTACTAATGAATAAATATAAATAAAAAATTGAAAGTATAAAAAATTATTGATATTTATAGTATTATGCCATATAAAATCAAAGGTAAATGTATCTACAACAAAGACACTGGTAGAAAATTAGGATGTACAGATGGTGATGTACAACGATATTTAAGAGCATTATATGCAAATGTACCAGATGCAAAAAAGAATGAAATACGAACAAAATTAACAGAAATATTTCGTAGATCATTCGCAAAACCAATCACTGAAACTGCTGAATTAAACAAAAAGAATGTAAAATTCAGAGATGAATTAAATAAAAATCAAGGTCTTGATTTCAAACCATATGAAGTTTCAAAGATTGCAGAAATTACTGGTCCAGTAAATAATAAGAATGTTGGATTTGGTATGGAATTAAGTTTTGATAAAGAATTTAACGAAAATACAATTAAATTTGTTATAAAGAAATTGATTAACGAAGAAGACGAAACCAAGAACTCTTTTAAATATGGTGTTTGGTATACTGAATATCAAAATGAAGAAGACTTTGATAAACCATCAGTGGAAATTCGTTATAAATTATCCGATCCAATTCCAAATGATACTGGAGAAGGTGAAATTAAAAACAAACTTTATAGTTTTATAAAAGACGCAATTAAAATTAATAATTAATATGACGCATCTAAAATCATTTATTAAAAAAGAATATAGAGAAAACGAAGAAAAAGAATATAGTATTGATGACTTTGATCATCCGAATGGATGGGATTGGAAAGAAGTAGATATGTTATATGGTATGGGATTTGAACCAGAAGGTGATGCAAGAGTAGTTTTAAAAGTAAAAAATCCCGATCAAATGAATGACATTACTTATAAAATTTATAAAACAGATGAAAATTATATTTTATTGATTAATGATACAAAACATGTATTTAAAACATTCAATGATATGTTAAGTAAAATAGATGAACTCGGTTCTGTTGAAGTTTAAAAAATAAACCCCACTGTAAAAAGTGGGGTTTTTAATTTATATATTGTTTATTTAATGACTTTTAATTTCAAAATACTTTTCTAAGATATTTCCCATGTCTTCATATAAACTTACCATTTCATTATTTTGTTGTTGACATTTAGAAGCAGTTTTCTTAAATGCTTCAGACATCTTCTTCAATTCTTTGAAATGACGAACTGCGGTATTTTCTTGCATCCAGTCACCA
>Ga0172367_10007450_pt1 | contig 12537 bp, 9 predicted proteins | sample Lak10m_FD_114542 | JGI IMG/M metagenome (GOLD analysis project Ga0172367, IMG submission 114542) | Freshwater microbial communities from Kabuno Bay, South-Kivu, Congo - kab_022012_10m | ecosystem: Environmental > Aquatic > Freshwater > Lake | place: Democratic Republic of the Congo: South-Kivu...
AAAAACATCTCATAAAACATTTTTAATTTTAGATTCAGGAATGAATCATTTGATTCGGCCTGCTCTCTATGATTCTTATCATCGAATTTGGTCCGTTCAAGAAATTCAGGAAAAAGAAACCTATGATGTGGTGGGGCCGATTTGCGAATCGGGGGATTTCTTTGCCAAGGATCGAAATATGTCCAAAGTCCAGGAAGGAGACTTTCTGGTGATTGCGGATACGGGAGCTTATGGGTATTCCATGACAAATCAATATAATTTGCAGGCCTTACCTCGAGAAATTTGTATTCCAGCCATTTTTTGAAATACTCTGCGCCAGGAAGTTGGGTAGAATGAACAGATCGAATGGTTCAAGCAAGAGGAATGGATAGCCATGAATTTAAGTGATCGTATACTTATTTTAGATGATTCTCGATTTGCCGTGGAGCAGTTGCAAAGAATTTTAACTTCTTTGGGCTACAAGGATGTTGAGACTTTTTCAAAGGCGAGATTGGCCCTGGAGCGATTAGAAAGTGCCCATGCCGAACAGCGACCCTTTCAAATTGTATTTCTAGATTTAGTCATGCCGGAAATGACGGGGATGGATTTTTTAACAGCTGTTCGAAATCATATTCAAAGGGATCATCTTAAGGTGATTGTTGTGACTTCCGAAAGTAGAGCCAATCTCATCTTAGATTTGGTGGAGCAAGGGGCCTTTAATTATGTCAAAAAACCTTATACTCCCAAACAGATAGAAGGTGTTTTGAAAGAGCGCCTTCTGGCTTCTTAACTTCCGAGAATTAAAAAATTTCAATGACTTCGTAGGCCCTCCTTGTTGGGTCGGTTGTCTGATTCTATTTTGTAATTGGATTTCGACCTAGAGTTCAAAATCTCATTGACCCGGGTTCATAAAAAAAGCAATCTTTCCCGCATCCGATAACATCAATAAGGAGCAAGCGGGATGTCTATAAAAGAATTGAGTGATGAGCAAATTCACACCATGTCTTTACAGGAAAAGGACCAATGGTGGTTTAAAAACGTTTATAAAGGTGATATGCCTCAATTGAATCTGCGCTCAGCTCTTTCGGGAATGATTCTAGGTTCGATTTTATGCCTGACTAATTTGTATGTCGGAATTCGCACGGGTTGGACCCTGGGAGTTGGAATCACTTCGGTAATTCTATCCTATGCGCTTTTTAAAACTTTTGCTCGTTTTAAAATTGGCGATGAAATGTCGATTCTAGAAAATAATGCTATGCAATCCATTGCCACCAGTGCTGGGTATATGACCTCGCCCCTGATGGCTTCTATTCCTGCCTACATGATGGTAACAGGTGAAGTGATTCCAATGTGGCGCACTTATATATGGGCAGTATGTTTGTGCTTGCTGGGAGTTTTTTTTGCATTTCCTCTTAAGAAAAAATATATCAACGATGATCAATTGCCCTTTCCGGAGGGGCGTGCCGCCGGGATTGTTTTAGACAATCTTCATGAAGGCTCCGGGGATGATGGCATGCTGAAAGCCAAAATTTTAGGTGCAGGGGCCTTGATCGCCGCCATTATTGAGACTATGCGCAATGAAAAGATCATGGAAATGATCAAGCTCAAATTTTTAACATTGCCTGAATATTGGGATGATTTGGTTTATAAGGTTTTTACTCCCACTTTATTAGGTACTCCGTTGAAGGATCTTACCATTCACTTTGAGACATCGATTGTTATGATGGGGACTGGTGGATTGATGAATATCAACACCGCGATGTCTATGATGTTAGGTGGATTGTTAAACTATTTTATTTTAGTGCCTTCGATGATTCAGTCGGGAGTTATTTCCACAGTGACCTATAAAAGCATTGTGATGTGGTCCATGTGGGGAGGCGCAGCCTGTATGACAACGTCCTCTTTGTTTTCTTTTTTCAGCAAACCTGAAATCATATTAGAAGCTTTTAAAAAACTGCGGGGGACTCAAGAGAAAAAACAAGATCCATTGGAGAAGATTGAACTGCCGATGTGGGTTTCTGGAGTGGGAGTTTTGGGCATGGGTACGATTATTGTTTTGCTTGCCCATGAGTGGTTTCATGTCGAGTATTGGATGGCTGCCCTGGCCATTCCTTTGGTGTTTGTGTTTACCATTATTGCTGTGACATCGACTGGATTGACCGCAATTACACCGGGGGGAGCTTTAAGTAAACTGACGCAAATTACTTACGGAGTTTTGGCTCCGGGTAATGTTCCAGTGAATTTGTTGTCGGCGGGAATTACCACAGAAGTTTCACTGAGTGCTAGTAACTTACTGATGGATATTAAACCAGGATATATGCTGGGAGGAAAACCCCGTCATCAAGCGATTGGTCATGTTTTGGGTTGTTTTGCGGGGGGGCTTGTGGCGGTTCCTGTTTTTTATCTCATCTTCCACAATGATATTAGTTTATTTACCTCGGCAAAAATGCCTATGCCGGGTGCCATGGTCTGGAAGGGCGTTTCTGAGGTATTGGCCAAGGGTATCAGCAATTTACATCCCTCCAGTCAGGTGGCAGTGGCCGTGGGCGCTTTGTTTGGGATTGTCTGTGAAGTGTTGCAGCGTAAAACGAAAGGGAAATTTCCGATTTCCGGGGTTGGTTTTGGATTGGCTTTTTTACTGCCCTTTTATAATACTTTGGCCATGGCCATGGGGTCCTTTATTTTTTGGTGGTTTGGTAAGCGTTGCACGGATAAAAACTCCAGAGGATATAAAATCATGGTGGAAAATCAGGAAACTTTGGCCGCAGGAGTTATTGCGGGAGGATCTATCATTGGAATTGTTTTAATAATACTCGAAAATACGGTGCTTTCTTAATGAAGGGGTGGCGAACCTTAAAAAAGGGAGATTTCGTCGATGTGATTGCTCCGGGTTTTAAAACGACCGCAGAGGAATTGCGGGGGGCCGTGAGTTTTTTAAAAGCTTGGGGCTTGGTTCCGCGAGTGCCAAGGGATCTTCTTGGTAAACATTTTTTATTTTCCAACTCAGAAGAGGTTCGGTGGAAGCATCTTCATCGTGCACTTCTCGCAAATGATTCTCAGGCGGTGTGGTGTTTGCGAGGTGGATACGGTTCCATTCGTTTACTTCCATATCTAAAAAAAATGCGATGTCCAAAAAAAACCAAGCTCTTTATTGGATTAAGCGATGTGACCTCCCTCCATGTTTTTTTCAATCAGAAATGGGATTGGGCGACTCTCCACGGTCCTATGCTGGATCGAGCTGGAAATGGAAAGTTGCCCCCTGAAATTGCAAAACATCTCAGAGATATCATTTTTGGAGAGGTCGCTCAAAGCTGTTTTAAAATGATTTTGCCTATGAATCACCAAGCCCGCTCCCTTAAAAAATGGAAATCCTCCATAGTGGGGGGGAATTTAACTGTTTTACAGAGTACTTTGGGAACTCCTTACCAATTTAACACTCAGGGAAAATTTCTATTTTTGGAAGATCTCGGAGAGCGAGGTTACCGGGTGGATCGTATTATGGAGCAGTTTCGTCAAGCCGGATTGTTGAAGGGATGTAAAGGAATTTTGTTGGGCCAATTTATTGGTGATCAGGAGCCACAGCAGCAACCCGGAAAAGTGAAAGATGTGTTTAAGTGCTGGGCCGATGAACTGAAAATTCCTTTGTTTTCTGAAATTGAAGCGGGGCATGATGTGTGGCAATGGCCTTTACCTCTCAATACCACTTGTGAAATAATTAAAGAGGAAAAAAATTTCAATCTATATGTTAATACTGGGGCAGTTCAATGAGGTATTCGGTCTTAGAAAGAACTCTTTATAAGCAAGTTGAGAATTCCATTCGAGATGTAACTCCCGGAGTGATGATTAGAGCCTATCAAAATGGCCGAGTTGTTTGTGATATTTCTGTGGGGCAAACCTATGCCTATTATGATTTAGCCAGTTTAACAAAACCTATTTTTGCAACCCAGGCGATGATGTTGGCTTTTGAAAAAGGCCACTGGAATATGGACAGCAGAGTTCAGGATTTTCTGAAGTGGTTTCCTTCGGAGGAAACCAGGGTGCAGGATTTATTGACACATTGTTCGGGGTTGGAATGGTGGTTGCCTCTTTATCAAAAAATAGACTCTCAGTTATCCTACGAGGAGAAAAGGGAACAGCTTCGAATTATATTGAGTGGACAGAAGTTAAATCCGACAGATAGAAGTATTTATTCAGATATTGGTTTTATGGTATTGGGTTTTGTTTTGGAAAGGATCTATCAAAAACCATTGCTAGATATTTGGATCGAAATTCGGGAACAGTTTTGTCCTGGAACAACCTTGGAGTTTCATCCTGATAATAAAACGGAACATCGGCAATCTTTATTTGCTCCTACGGAAGAGTGTCTGTGGCGGCGCCGTTTGTTGCAGGGGGAAGTTCATGATGAAAACTGCTGGACTTTGGGGGGGATTTCAACCCATGCGGGACTTTTTGGGAGTCTGGATGACGTCGGTTGGTATGTTTTAAATCTTCGATCTCAGTTATTGGGAATTGCGAAATATCATATTCGACAAAAAACCACTCAACTTTTTTGCCGACGAGCACGTCCTCCAGGGTGTGGAGATTGGGCTCTTGGATATATGATGCCAACGCCCGGTGGTGCTAGTTGTGGTCAATACTTTTCATTGAACTCTATTGGCCATACTGGGTTTACGGGGACTTCCTTCTGGTACGATCCCCACATGGATCTCGTTATTGTGATTTTGAGTAATCGCTTGGTCTATGGTCGTGAGAATAAATGCTTTGCGAAATTGCGTCCTGACATTCATAATTGGATCGTTGAGGGCTACAAGAAAAGTTCTATTTAAAGCAGAAGACTTCGCATTTTCTGAGGAATCTTGTCAGTCCCTCCATGGAGGAGCTTTTATACTTCCTCTGGAAGAAGGAGAATGTCCAAATGTCGTCAGATAATATTTTTAGAGAACTTAAATTAGGGGCCCATATTCATTTGATCGGAATTTGTGGAACGGCCATGGCCAGTTTAGCAGGACTTTTGAAAGGGCGAGGGTTTAAGGTGACGGGAAGTGATCAAAATCCCTATCCTCCTATGTCGACTCAGCTCGAGAGTTTGGGTATTTCCATTCAACAAGGTTATCGCCCTGAAAATATGCATTCTCATCCCGACCTAGTTGTTGTTGGCAATGTTATTTCTGCAAACAATCCGGAAGCTCAAGAAATGATGCGCCTCAAAATTCCCTACACATCCTTGCCGAAGGCAATGGGGGAATTTATCATTGATGATCGTCAAAGTATTGTCATCAGTGGAACCCACGGTAAAACCACAACAACCTCCTTAATGAGTTTTGTTGCGGATCAGTGCGGGTTAAAGCCCGGATTTTTAATTGGAGGCATTCCGAAGGATTTTGGTGTGTCCTTTCGCAATCCCCAAGGTTCCTATTTTATTATTGAAGGGGATGAATATGATACCGCCTATTTTGATAAAGTCCCCAAATTCATTCACTACAAACCACAGCATGTTATTTTAACGTCGATTGAATTTGATCATGCCGATATTTATAAAGACTTAGAGGCCGTTAAAGCTGCCTTTGGAGAATTGGTCAATCGAATTCCGAAGACAGGCACTTTTGTTTACCACGCAGGCGATCAAAATATTCAATCTCTGCTTCCCCATTGCAAAGCTAACCGTTGTTTTTCTTATGGAATAGGTCAAGGTGATTTTCAGGCGGAACAGATTGAATTCTTGGATTTTGGAACCCGATTTGTTATTCGCCATCAACAAGAATTATTGGGTCAATTTTTTATTCCTATGAGTGGTAATTATAATGTGCTCAACGCACTGGCCGTCTATGTCATGGCAAGTTTACTGAACTTTCCAATGACCCAAGTCGTACCTGCTTTGCGCAATTTTTCGGGTGTGAAGCGGCGTCAGGAGGTTCTGGGGGAACCTGGAGGAATCCTTGTCATTGAGGATTTTGCCCATCATCCGACCGCAGTTCGTGAAACACTGCGGGGAATCGTGGACCGTTATAAAAATCGGAAGGTCTTTGCCGTATTCGAGCCCCGTTCGGCAACATCTCGCCGGAAGGTTTTTCAAAAAGATTATGTAGAGGCCTTTAAAGTCGCAGATGAAATTCTTTTAGCCCAAGCTTTTGACCAAGGACGCATTCAGGAGGAGGATCGATTTTCCAGCAATCAATTAGCAGCCGATCTTCGAGCCCAAGGAAAGTCAGCAGAAACATTTGCAACCGCTGACGATATCGTTGGTGCTATTAAAGATCATGCCAAACCTCGGGATGTAGTCTTTATAATGAGTAATGGGGGTTTTGATGGGATTTATCAAAAATTATTGAAGAAGCTTGCTGTCAATTAACGAGAGATTCGAAGGGAGTTTTCCGTGAAAGCTTTAGTGATGTCCGGAGGAGGAGCTCGGGGGGCCTATCAAGCTGGAGTATTGAAAGCCACAGCCGAAATTGCAGAACGGGGCGGCGTAGGCCATCCCTTTGATATTTATACTGGCGCAAGTGCCGGCGCTATTAATGCAGCTTTTATTGCTGCTCAAGCGGATGATTTTTTAACAGGAGCCCAAAATTTGGGTACACTCTGGTCGGAATTAGATTCAGAGCAGGTCTTTCGGTCGGATTTGCTTTCCCTCGGTAAAATTGGCTTTAAGTGGATGAGGGACCTCCCTCTCGGAGGGGTCACTGGATTTTCACCAGGCCCTTCCTTGTTGGATACTCAACCCCTCCGAGAGCTTTTGCAGAGAAATTTAAATTTTTCAAAAATTCAAAGAAATATTGATCAAGGACTTTTGCGAGCATTGGCCGTAACGGCCGTTGATTATCATTCTTCGATGGCTGCAACTTTTGTGCAAGGAATGGATGATCTTGAAATGTGGAGGCGTTCGCGCCGTTTTTCGGAGCGAACAATGATGCATTCCGATCATATCATGGCCTCTGCAGCAATCCCTTTGCTTTTTCCCCCTGTGGAAGTGGGAGGTCGCCATTATGGTGATGGTTGCCTGCGGAACAATGCTCCCTTGAGTCCAGCTATCCATTTGGGTGCGGAAAAAATTTTAGTCATCGGAGTGCGACGAAGTACCTATGTCGATGGGCCTTCTAAAAAAGTAGCAGAGGATACGCCGACTCTGGCGCGAGTTATTAATACTTTATTGAATGCTGTTCTTTTGGACTCTATTGAATTAGATGTCGATCGACTTAAGAAAATCAATGAGTTTATGGTGCAAATCCCAAATCCACTTCAACAGCGATTGAATTTTAAAAAAGTCGAATATGTTTGGATTCATCCGAGTATTGATATTGGCCATCTCGCCTACGAACATGCTCATCGACTTCCAAGTTTTATACGTTATTTATTGCGGGGGCTTGGTCCCAGTGAAGACTCTAAAGAAATTATTAGCTATCTTTTATTTGAGCCGACGTTTTGTCGGAAGCTGATGGAGGTTGGATATGAAGATGGGATGGCTAAGAGGGACGAAATTGAAGAATTGCTAGGTATAGTTCGTCCCGATAAAAAAAGTGCACAACTTACTTGATCTTTTTCGTTCTGCGTGGCGAGGTCCTCCTCGAATTAGCTCATGGCTAGTCCTTCGTCGGGCCTCGTCAGGCAGAACGAAAAATCTCGCTGTAATTCATGCACTTTTTTTATCGGGACGGACGATATAAATCGATGAAAAGCGATGTCGAATTTTTTGACAGCTGTCTAAGGGGAAATCCGGCAGATAAATTTTCGACGGAAATTGAATGTTCAATAATAAATATTGAGAAGAATTTGTTCAGAATTGAGAGAGAATTAAATTAAGTTTTTATTTTTATAAAAAATCTTGTACCCTGGTGGAAAGGGAATAGGCCTTTGTTCCCAAATCGAATTTTAAACTTGGGGGTCATAATGGAATCAAAATATATGATGAAGTCAAAAAAATTAAAGGGGATATTATCCGTTGTCCTGCTGACAATATTTTGTTGGCAAGGAATTGCCTCAGGGAAAGGCAAGGAAGATAGAAAAAGGAATAGAGAAGCTCGAGAAATGGAGAGAAATGCGCGAAGGCAACAGCGCCAATCGAATGTGCAACAAATTCAAGATCGCATCAGTCGAATTCGCGGCATGGGCGTGTCAGACCCAGCCTCTGCGGATCAGCGGTGTAAAGCTATTGCTGACTCTATTAGTTTTTTAAAAAATACGAACACTCCTAAAAGACCCTTTGACGGAAAAAGATATCAATTTAGAGATCAACTCAAGAGTTTGAAGCATGAAACTAGAAAAATGGCGACGGGCCTGAGTTGCGAACGTATTGACTTCTTTGTTCCCGATGATAGTGAAATTGATGAATAGATGAATTCTTCCATAATTAAAATCGACTTGCTCGAAATGGGTAGGGGTCAAATTTGGGAGTTTTATTCATCAGAAGATCTGTCGCAAGACGGGCGGATCCTGGTGCAGATTGAAGTCCCAACATTTGATGTCCGGCCGAAATGAGTAAATTGGAAATGGAGCTGGAATAACCAATGACAGGCACTCCATCTGGGGTGCAGGGTCTTAAGCCTCGCCAAAGTTCCAAAATTTCAGGTTTTTCAGGGAGGCTCAAGAATTTTTGAGAGCCTGAAATAATTGCTTGGACTCTCCGGGGGGTGATGGAATCATCATTGGGCCCTACCAACTCCAAAGTTCCTGCTAATCGTAGACTGTTCCCGCGAGGAGTGACTGCAATTTTTCTTTCCACCAACATCAATGGAATTTGAGGTTGAATTCTAAGTGGTTTGACAATCAAGGCATAACCTTTACCACCCAAGACAGGAATGTTGAGTTTCAGCGCGTTGGCGAGTTTAGGAGACCAAGAGCCAGTTGCCAGGACAAATCGATCTGCTTTAAAACTTCCCTTTGTCGTATGAATTTCGGATATTTTTCCATCCCCTATGACAAAATCATAAACTTCCGTTTTGGGAATGAACTTTACTCCATTTTGAAGGGCTGCATTCATTAATGTTTGGACCGCAGCAAGAGGTTCCAAATGTGCTTCACCGGGGAAATAAACCCCTCCTTTGACATCGCTGACAATGGCAGGTTCCAACTCTCGAATTTGGGAACCGTTGAGGGATTTTCCAGGAATATCATGGGATGCGACAAGTTCTCGCTCTTCCTCTGCGGCATCAACTCCTGCCTGGGTTTGACTGACCATCAACAATCCTTTTTGTTTAAAAGCAAAGGCGTCTGGAAATTTATTATTCAGTTCTCCATAGGCTTCGAGGCTGTGTTTAGAAAGTTCTACCAAGGATTTAATTGATTGAAGCATCAGAGGTTTGTTCATGGATCTTAAAAAGCGAAAAAGCCAGGAACACAGAGTAGGGCTCAAGCGTGGTTGAATGTAAAGAGGACTATCTGGATCCATCAACCATCCAATGGATTTGAGGAGCATTCCTGGCATGGGTAGCGGCATTGCAAAGCAAGGGGTAACCCATCCCGCATTTCCATAGGAACATCCAAAACCAATTTCTCCTTTATCAATCAGAGTGACGTTGACTCCCTGTGTGCTCAGTTCATAGGCACAACTGACTCCAATAATTCCACCACCAATAATTAATACGTCTGTTTTTTGTTCCATATCCCCTCAATTCCTTTTCAAACTGGATAGAGTATTTTTGTATTTATTTATTCATTCATACATTCACCCTCTTTAAAGGTCAATTCAACAGCCATTTTGCAGGCAGTTTCGTGAGGTGAATTTATGATTGCCATTGTGCAAACCCCGAGAAAGAATAAAGGTCATGAATGTTAAAAAAATAATAAAAAAATTACAAACTTTCCAAATTTTTCCCCATTATTGGCCTGCCGTCTTTCTGTTGGCCCTTGCCTGTTCAATGTCTGCAATTGCGAATCAATTTCAAGGAAGACTCCTTGAGCGTGGCACCAAAAATCCGATTGAACAAGCCAATATTTATTTACTTCCTTTCAAACTTAAAACAGTCAGTGATAAAAAAGGGGTTTTTCAATTTGAAAATATTCCAGAAATTTCGCCAGATCTTGAAGGAGAATTAAAGTTGGTCGTGAACATGACCAACTATCTTCGCTTAGAAAAAAATTTGAGAGCCGATTTTTTTTCGTCAGGTGTCTCCGATAATTCAGACTTTGTCTTTTATCTAGAACGTGAATCCTATAATGGGAGTTTTGAAACGACCATTCTGGGGCAAAAAAGTAAAAAAGATGCTTCAGCCAAGGTCCTCACCCAGAAAGAGTTTTTGACGGTACCAGGGGCCAATGGCGATCCCGTAAAGGCCGTACAAAATTTTCCGGGTGTTAATCGAGTCAATGGCCTTTCATCTCAGGTCGTTATTCAAGGGTCGGCCCCCGAAGATACAACCTATGCTATTGAGGGCCACAAAGTTCCTATCATTTTTCATTTTGGGGGATTGAGTTCGGTTGTGATGCCAGAATCGGTTGAAAGTGTTGATTATCTTTCCGCGGGTTTTGGCCCCGAATTTTCTAGAGTGGTGGGTGGTATTATTTCATTGAAAACTAAAACTCCGGATCCTGGCCCTCGGGACAGTCGAGGGTTTTATTTTATCGACAATTTGAAATCCGGAATTCAGTGGGAGGGGCGTACTCCCCAGGGAGACGGATTTTTAATTGCTGGGCGATACTCCTACGTAGGGCTTTTTTTGCGTCAAATTTTAAAAGATCAATCTGATTTTAATCTTACCGTGGCACCAGAATTTGCAGATTTAACGGTTCTTTACTCAAGGAAATTAAATGAAACAGATGAACTCAAACTGACCAATGTTGCCTCACGAGATATTATGGAATTTTTATTGAAACAACCTGCCAATAGCGATCCTTCGGTTCGGGGGACATTCACTAATGAAACCAGTTTTGTGCGTTTCATTCCCCAATGGAAAAGATCTTGGGGGGATGGAAGCTCCCTCAGTCTCTCTGCAGGGCTTGGACAGGATAAAATATTGATTGATATTGGCCAGCGTTATTTTCGTCTTAATTCCTATGTGGGGACCTTGCGAGGAGAATGGGAAAAGTCTTTCAGTTCCACTTGGAAAAGTTTTGTGGGGGTAGATAACGAATACGGGAGGTATCAGGTGGCGTTGAAGCTTCCAAATTTTCGCAATGAGGGAGGGGTGCGGGCCCCCACATCTTCCAATGATACCAAAGAAGATGCCGCCAGCGGAATGACCGTCAATGCAGGAGTTTATTGGAAGAATGAATTGAAAAATTCAGAGGACTCTTCTTGGATTTGGATTCCCTCCTTGCGAGCGGATCGACTTCGTCAAACCCACGAAAGTTTGCTGTCCCCGCGATTGACGGCCAAATGGCTCATCGATGAGAGCTTTAAATGGCGCTACTCGATTGGGCAATATTATCAGCGTCCTTCCGAGCAGCAGGGAGATAGTCAGTTTGGAAATCCGCAAATTAAGTCGGGAAGGGCTCGACATTGGTTTGCTGGTTTTGAAAAGGATTTTCGGGGGAACTCTCTAATGGGGTGGTCCTTGAGCTCGGGGTATTTTAGGAGGGACTTTGATAATTTGGTGGTGAGTTCTTCGGCCATGATGGATCGAGAGGGAGTATTGGTTCCTGAGAACTACAATAATACGGGAAAGGGACTTGCACATGGAGTTGAATTTTTGCTCAAAGGAGATTTTAACCCCATTTCGGGATGGTTGTCCTATACTTTGTCGCGCAGCACTCGCCAAGATCCTTCCCACAGTGAATATGTTTATCCTTATGATCAAACTCACAATATTAATTTGGTAGTTTCTTACGATTTTCCACGAGATTATAAATTATCGGGACGGTATCGCTTCGTAACGGGCAATCCTTTGACGCCCATTACAGGTGCTACTTTTGATGCGGATAATGATGTATATGTTCCCCAGCGCGGAGATTTTTATAGTCAGCGGCTTTCCGCATTTCAACAGTTGGATTTACGTTTGGATAAAAAATTTATTGCCGATCTAGATCTTTACACAGTTTATATTGATATTCAAAATGTATTGAATAGTAAGAATACCGAATCCGTTAATTATTCCTATGACTATAGTCAGCGACAAGATATTACGGGTCTGCCTTTATTAGCCTCTTTTGGATTTAAGGGGGAATTTTAATATGGATGGCGAGTTGAAAAAGATGAGTATGATTCCGGGGAATAGAGAAGAAGACAACCAAAAAGAGAGAGCCGAAAGCCATCCGTGGAATTTTTTAAGAATAGGAATATTGAGCTTTTGGGCAGTGGCAATAGGTTGCAGTAAAGATAATTTTCCCAAATACAATGTCTTGGAAGGATTGCGGGTCATCGCTTTAGTGGCAAATACACCGGAAGTAGCTCTTTCATCTAGTGGAACCAGCACCGTGCAAATTCAACCTTATATTAGCGATGTGAATGGTGCTGGTGGATTGAGTTTTGAGGCGAAGGGGTGTTGGAATGTTTACTTCGAAAACGGAGGGGAACCCACCTGTGAAGGAAATGCGACAGCTCAGACAATTGCATCGGGGGATTTAACTGCGCCGACGGCATCTGCAGGTTATACGGGTGCCGCCGATACTTTTACTGTGACAATCCCA
>Ga0172367_10007452_pt1 | contig 12534 bp, 13 predicted proteins | sample Lak10m_FD_114542 | JGI IMG/M metagenome (GOLD analysis project Ga0172367, IMG submission 114542) | Freshwater microbial communities from Kabuno Bay, South-Kivu, Congo - kab_022012_10m | ecosystem: Environmental > Aquatic > Freshwater > Lake | place: Democratic Republic of the Congo: South-Kivu...
AAGCCCAGGTCATAACCACTCAATTTCAGCACTATCGCAATAATCCTTGCCTCATCCAGCCACCATGACCATCGTTTCATCCAGTGTTTACGGGTGTTTGGTCCGATGGGGACAGGCTCTAGACTAGCGAGACGAGGAGGACTTCATTGGGATCAAACTTGGGGACGTGAACAGTTCGTGGACTCCTCCTATCCCTCCGCCGTCGGCGGGCGGGCAATGATTCTTGACGGCTGATTGGATGAAGGCGGCGGGTTTGAAAGGAAGCTGTCATTTGCTCCGGCGCACGTGCGCCACGCACATGCTCGAAGGCGGGGCGGACATCCGCTGCATCCAGCAGTTGCTCGGACACGATAAGCTGGAAACGACGGCGATTTACACCGAAGTCACCATCCGCCAGTTGCAGGAAGTTCACGCCCGCTGCCATCCTGCCGGTCGGGAACCCTCTTCCTCTTCCTCCCCGGATGGGGTATGATGGAAGCATGACCGCACACGCTGTGATCGAACAAATCAAAGCCCTCCCACCGGAGGAGCAGAGCAAAGTCATCGAATTCCTCGAAGAGGTGAGGGCGGCGCGTGCTGTGCGCACGATGAAGGCAGAGACGTTTCAGGAAACCAGTCGGCGTGTGTTCGACCGGCACGCTGTGCTCATGAAAAAGCTCAGCCGATGAGCGAGCCGATTTTCATCACCGTCGACCAGATCAAAACTTTGCATCGGCTGGCCCTGGAACGGCACGGAGGCCAAGACGGTGTGAGGGACGAGGGGGGCATTGGAAAGCGCCGCGCTGCATCCCTGCCATGCGTGGCTCTATGCTCAAGGAAGTCTCTTCGACATCGCCGCAGCCTACGCGTTCCACGTGGCTGAATCCCAGGCGTTCCTTGACGGCAACAAGCGTACTGGAATCGCCGCCGCGCTGGTCTTTCTGGAGGGCAATGGGGTGGAGGTGCCCGAGGCCACCGAGGAGCTTTACCAGGCCATGATCGCGATAGCCGAGCGGCGTTTGGACAAACCGGGCCTGGCCGCGCTTTTGCAACAGATTTGCCGACGGCCTTAGGGGAAAAGCGGCGTCCCGCCGCTTCCACTGTGCCGGACTCGTTACGGGGGATCTTTGAGGTGTTTGGTCTTCAGGTAGGTGTCATTCACTGATTATGCACCTGAACCTATGCTGTTGAAATGGGGATTCGAAGCGAATGCGTATGATTCGACCACGCGGCCGCGAATCAGGTGTTCTTGGATGATCTGTTCGAGAACGAGTGGGGTGCAGGAGTGGTACCAGACGGCTTCTGGATAGACCACGGCGATCGGGCCTTGGAGACAAACACGGAGGCAATTTGCTTTGGTGCGAAACACGATCGATTTCGGATTGGAGAGGCCCAGTTCTTTGACTCGGGATTTGAGGTAGTTCCAGGAGATCAGACTGGCCTCTTTGGAGCAGCACTTCGCTTCGGACTGGTCGGCACACAGGAAGATGTGGCGTGTGTATTTCTTTAAACCCAGGGTTTCGACTGAGGTTTGAATTGGGGGCTGGTTATTCATGGTCGTGTGCGTGTTCCTATCGTTGCCTTTGGCTGTGGGTGTCGAGCAGCTGTCGTGCGGTTTGGGCGATTTCGACTGCATTGGGTGAGTCGGAATGGATGCAGAAGGTGTCGGGATTGAGGGGGATGGAGTGGCCGGATTCGGCGAGGAACTCATGGCGATCGAGGAACCTGTGGAGGCGGCTCGCGACGGTGGCTGGGTTGGTGATGAGGGCATCGGGATGAGAACGAGGGAGCATGTCGCCGTGGCGATCATAACCACGATCCAGGAATGCCTCGTTCAAGACTGGGATCTTGAGCTCCTTGGCGAGAAAGGACACTCGGCCCTGCGCTTTGGCGATGACGGCGAGACGAGGGAATGACTGACAGACAGACTCGAGGAAGGCCCGGGCGAGTACTTCGGAGGATTCCGTGGCGTGATAGAGAGCGCCGTGAAGTTTGACGTGATGGAGGACGGCTCCCTGATTTTGAGCAAGCCGGTGGAGGGTCGTAATTTGTTGAATCACGATGTGTTGGAGTTCGGCTGGGGTTGGAGTGATGGACGTGCGGCCGAAGGAGGATGGGTCGGGCCAGCCGGGATGAGCCCCGATGCGCACCTGAGCCTTTTGGGCGAGGCGGATGGTGAGGTTCATGGAGTCGGCGGATCCAGCGTGACCGCCACAGGCTATGTTTGCGACCGAGACATGCTGGAGCAGTTGGAGAGTGCGGTCGGGGGGTTCGCCTTCACCGAGATCGCAATTGATGGAATAAATCATTGGAGGGAAGGGTTCTCGAGAAGGGTGAACTGGATTTGGGTGGAAGGACGGCATTGAGCGAGCCATGAGAGGTCCTCTGGGTGTAGGAAGCCGATTTTGGGATAGCCTCCGATGGTGGGTCCGTCGTTCATGGTGACGATGGGTTGGCCATCGGCTGGGACTTGGATGGAGCCGGGGATGACTCCTTCACTTTGGATTTGGGTGGCGTTGGGAAGGAGTTTTGGGCCTGCGAGCCTGTAGCCGGTGCGGCTGGAGCGAGAGGTGACGGTCCACGCTTGGGTGAAGAACCGTTCACGACACGTGTGGGGGAACAGGTTCCACTGAGGACCTGGCCAGACTCTGAGTTTTGGGGGATAGAAGTAGTTTCTGAGCTCGTTCCAAGACGTTCGACGAGCGGCGACGCGTGGGGGGAGGATGAGAGAGGGGGAGGTGAGATGCTGAAGGATTTGATTTGGCGTGAGAGTGCAACCTAGTTTGGCGGAGGGGTCTCCCGAAAGACTTCCGAAGTGGGCGTGGGCAGGGCTATAGAAGCCACCCTCGACGGCGAGGTAGCACCAGAGGCCACTCTGATTTCGGTTGAATTGGATGAGGTCTCCCGGTTGGACTCGCACGGTCTTCCAGGTGGGCAGGTTGCAGGATTGATCGGCGCCGCAGATAGAGATCCAGGCATCGGAAAGGATGAGCAACTCAGCCCCTTGGAGCAGGAGTTCGAGGGCAGGAGCGCAAGGCGGGTTTGAGAGCAACCGGTTGGCCCATGTGGAAGCGTGGGGATCCATGGGACCTGAGCGTGGGATCCCGAATCGGCTGAGGCCGCGGCGGCCGTGGTCTTGGACGCTGGCCGCGAGGCCTGGAGAGAGAACCTGGATCACGGGCTTGGAGGGAGTGGACATTTGGAGAGGGGTTTAAGCGGCTGACGCCGTGTGAGGGCACACGGCCTACAGTGGGGGGCGGATGACGGTCCATGGGCAGGGAGAAAGGAGCCGTGATGTGGGGTTAGTCGGAGGAGAGGACGATGAACTGAACGCGGTCCCCTGGGTGAAGGAGGATCGCTTGGGACGGGTTGGATCCGAGAGCTTTTTCTGGGGTAAACAGCGTTGTGGTTGTTGATCCGATGAGGTTCCAACCGCCTGGACGTTCGATGGGATAAACGCCGGTGAACTCGCCTCCGATGGCGACGGAGCCTGCGGGGACAGAAGGTCGAGGAGAGGAGAGTCGCGGGGTATGGATTGAGATGGGGAGTCCGAGGAGGTAGGGGAAGCCTGGGCAAAACCCGATCATGTGTACAAGATAGATTTGGGATTGATGAAGCCGGATGATTTCGGAGACGGGTAGTTTAGCCTGATCGGCGACACGGGGCAGATCGGGGCCGTCGTAGCGGACGGGGATTTGGTGAAGCCGACCGGGAGGGCTGTTCGCGATTTCGGTGGCTTGGGTATTGAGGTGAGTTCGCCAACGCTCTACGAACTGGTCGATTTGTATGGCGGGGACGGGGCTGAACTCGACGAGCAGAGTGTCGTAGCCTGGGATGAAGTCGAGCACCTCGGGAGGGGGCGCTTGCTGGATCAGGTCGGATAGCCTTTGGATTTGGGCGGGGCGGTTGGGGGAGTCAGCGAACTGAAGTAGGATGACGTGTGGTCCGATGAAACTCCAAGAGAACGCGGGCATAGGAAATGGGATGGGGCGTCCGGTCAATCACTGGGTGAGGCCTTGAGGGTGTGCTTGGAGAAACTGGGCGAGTTCAGGGAGGTGATCGGTGTTCACAACATCTAGACCTGCTTCGAGGTATTCGCGCCAGGCGTTGGGGACGTCAGGGGCACCCCATAGCCGGAGTTTGTACGATTTAGAATGCGCCGAGGCGACGAGTTCGCGGAGTCGCTTTTTCTCGGTCTCGGGGAAGGCCCCGACACCTTTCCATTTAAAGGCCGTGGCCCAGCTATCGCTCACCATGGGCATGGTGTGGTGTGAGAGGTTGGAGTTGAGATCGGAGAGTCTTCCATCGTAGCCGACCCAACGGGTTTCCTCGGCGAAGAGCATGGCTTTGGGTCGATTTCCTGAGATGGTGATGCTCACGGCACCGAGCGTGGTGTGATTCTTGTCGTAGCGGGTGAGTATGGATTCATAGTCCTTCAGGATGGTCTTGAGTCGAGCGTAGGTCGGTTCCGCGTCGGTCTTGATGTCGATGAGAAGATGGAAACGGGGGTAGCCGGGGTGGACGGAGCCATTGTTCGATTGGATCCGTGCGCGGAGCGGGTCGAGGTAGAGGCTTTGGAGCGTTCTGTCGGGACGAAGTTGAGACCTTTCGTGGCCTATGAGTAGGGATCCATCGGCGAGGAATATGTCGGCTTCAACGCTGCAGAAGCCGTATTTGAGCGCATCGAGGAGGGGTGTTTTTTGGAGGTAATCGTTGTGCGAATGCGCCCGCGGCAGGGGTGGGTGGATAGGGGTGATTTCAGCGGCATTGAGCCATAGGCCGAGGAGGGGGAGGAGGAATATACAGAGGAGCCGGCATTCGGTATTGGAGTGGGTAAGCAGCGAGCGGGCTAGAGCAATGGGGCGCATAGGATGGATGGGAGAGGTTTATTACTCTACGCTCGAGTCGGCGATAATCTGTTTGTAGACCTTGCGGGCATGCTCGTAGGCATCAAGGGCGTCTTGGGTTTCGTCGGCTTTGATGAACCGCGCTTTGTTGCTCCAAAGACGATCGACAGAGGCGAGGCACCATTCGGCACTTCGTCGGGAGGCGCGGATGGGTTTGTCGTCGACGGTGACGAAGATGGGATTGGTGTGAGAGGAGGGAAGAACGCGGAGGGCGATCCAGCTACTACGCGGGATGGGGGTTTGGAATTGGACATCGTGAGTGGAGCCGTCGGCGAGGATGTTTTTGGAGGCGACGACTTGGCCATTGACGATCAGTTCGACGGGTACGAGGCGGGAGTCGTCGATTCGCGCACGTTCAATATCCCAGTAAGGTTTTTCGGAATAGGGACGCTTCTTGAGGGCAGGATTTGGGGTTGTGTCGAGACGGGCGGCAACGCGAGCGGAGACATTGACGGAGGAGGGTTGGGGGAGTTTTAGTTCGCTTCCGTTTTCGCCCATGATGACCGAATTCACTTTGAAATCCATGAGGTGACTTTTGCCATCGCCGACGTAGTTTTTTCCGGCGCGAATCCCTTCGCACCACTGGTCGTAGTCGAGCTTGCCTGGGAGTTTGACGTAGGAGCGGCCGAGACCGACTTTTTCACCGTAGATGCAGGGGAAATCGGTTTCGCCGCTGATGCGGGTTTTGAAGCCGCAGTTGAGGGTATGGTACCAGATGTTGAGTTCCCAGACGTAGGGGGTATCGACGGTGGAGATGAAGTCGACCGCTGGGACGAGCTTGCCGGTAGGTCCAGGGACCTCGTGGGTGACATCGACGATGTATTCGTTGGCTCCGATTCCGTTGAAAGGAGCGGGTTCGAAATTTGGGAGCGAGGTGCTTTTGACTTCGAGGCCCCAGCCTGAGTGAGCAGGGCCGACGACCGCGCCCTGTTTTTTTGCCCAACGAAGCGAGTTGAGGCCGAGAGTTGGCCAATGGTTTTTGGAGGTGCCTCCTGGGTACATCTGATCGGTGAGTCGGAGCAGGACGAGATGGCCGGACTGGTGGGAGCCGAAGCCGGAGATTTCGACGTCATAGCGGAGTAGGTAGGGGTATTGAGAGACTTTATCGATGGTACCGGTGAAGAACTGCTTTTGGTAATCGAAGCAAGGGCCCCAAGTGAGGTTTGCGCCGATCTTTACATCTTCACCGAGGCAGTGGCGCATCATATCGGGGGCATGAACGCCTTCGGTGGGTTTTTCGTAGTGGGAACAGCCGGCGGCATGGATGTGATGGTCGCCGGACCACCACCCGAATTGGGAGGGGTCGATCCAGCGTTGTACTTTGAAGGAGAGTTGGCGGAGCTTGGAGTCGACGGTGTGCTGTGAGATCTGGGGGATGGATTCGGGACCGCGTGAGAACTCGATGGTATAGACGCCGTTGGGGAGGGAGACGGTTTCGCCATCGGCGCGGTAGATTTGAGGGTGGAATGAAAAATCGGGAGCGAGACGTTTACCTGGTGCTGGGTAGATGTGGCCTTGGGCATCGCGAATGATGAAGGCAGCGGTTGTAGGTTTGTTATTTTCGTCTTTGACGCGGAGTTTGATTTCTTTGGAGGGTTCGCAGCGGAAGAGAATATCGACATCATTACGGAAGCCGATGTCTTGGGTACCTTGGCCTACGTTGAAGGAGAGTTTGGCTTCCCGTTTGCCATGATCTCTGCTGTAGAGTTGGAGGAGTCGGTATTCGACTTGGAGGCCACTGAGGGTTTTGTTGAGAGGGGGTTTGTTGGGGATATCGATTTCGAGCCAGCGGTTGGAGACTTCCTCTTTGGGAGAACCGTGTAGGCGGCGGGCGTTGGGACTCTCCACTTTGAGTTCGGCTGTGACGCCAGCCTCGTTATGGACTTTGAGGAGGAACGTTTTCCAACCGTTTTGAAGCAGCGAAGGGGCGGCGTTACCGGTGGCGACCTTGACCCGTGATTCGGGGTTGATTTGGATGCCGATGAGGCATTTTGGGTCGAGGATTTCCTGGATGCGTTTTGTGCCGTTGGATGGGGAAGTGAACGCGGCACGGAGTTCGGCTACATCTTGGGCTGGGAATGGGGCACCGACGAACTCTGCGGCCTCGATGATCCGAGCGACCTGTGCGGCCAGCGGTTGGAGGTCTACTTCGATGGAACCCGGGAACTCGGCTGCGCGAGGAGCAAGGAGCGATGAGTGCAGCGCGGAGAGACAGAGCAGGGTGCGGAGGATGGGGAGGAGTGCCGTTTTCATAGGAGCTTGGAATGGTGTGAGGATAGAGCAGGCACTCTGTCATGCAACGGCAAAACGGCAAAACGGGCACAGCGCCGAGTCGACTTGGAGTCGAAACGGCGCTGTGGCGAAAGCGAGCTGAGGATTTGAGGGCGATGAGGTGGCCCTATTGCGGGAAGCTGCCGGTGTGACAGTTTGCGCACGAGAGATCCTCGTAGTCGGCGTCGACGTGGAAGAAGGTGAAGCCTTTGGCATTGAGTTTTTCCATTTGGTCGCCTGCGCCTTGGGCTAGGATGACGTGACAACTTTGGCAATCGCTGGCAGGGAGAATCTTTTTGCCATCGGGGGTCTTGTGTTTGCCATCGTGGCAACGGAAGCAGCCTGGGGAATCCTTGTGACCGATGTGGTCGGGGAACGCCCGCCAGTCTGCTTTCATCTCGGGGAAGAAATTAGCCGCGAAGAGAGCCTTGGTTTCGGAAACGAGGCTATCGAGTTTGGCGAAGGATTTGTATTGAGAGCGGAGGGTGGAGTCTATTTTGCTGAGCGCTTCGGCTTCGGTTTTGTAGTTCGCTGTAAGGACGGCGACGAGGTTGGACTTTACCCAGGGCAGGGAGTGGTCAATTTTTCCGACTGCGAGTGCGTTGTCCACGGCGGCGTTGGGAGTTTGGAAACGGTGGGCGGGGCGATTATGGCAATCGATGCAGTCCATGGTCCGGGTGGCGTGGGACGAGCTGCCGTCTTTGTAATCGGCGACTTTGTATTCGGTGACTTTACCGGCGGCATCGGTGACGCGGATCCAGGGGATTTCGAGACGTTTATCGTCTGTGTGGGCGTACTCGATCTTTTTGGACGCATCGTTATGAGCGTGGATGCCGGAAGCGGGGGTTTTTGAGTTACCGGAACTACCGACCTTGAGCAGCATTCGGACGTTGAACTGGGTGTTGGTTTCGTCGGCGAGGAAGTGGGTGTAGGTGCGGTCGAGATTACCGACCTCATTTTGGGACCAGTGACAGGTGCCACAGGTTTCGTTGGCGGGTCGGCGGTTGTGGATTGGGGTTTTGATGGGGCGAGAGATATTGTCGGTGAGCGTGCAATAGAGTTGGTGGACGCCGTTGAGTTTGGCTTTGACGTAGGAAGTTGCGCCTGGGCCGACGTGGCATTCGATGCACGCGATGCGTGCGTGTGGTGAATTTTGGTAGGCGACGTGCTCGGGCTTCATGGGTTCGTGGCACGCTTCACCGCAGAAGGAGATGGATTCGGAGTAGTGATAGGTACGGTAGCTACCGATGGCGGTGCAGAGGAGCCAGACGACGCCACCGAGGACGAAGCCTGCGAGGATTTTTCTATCGCGAGCGCGACCGAACTCGATGGTGAGGGCTCCAGGGATCCAATCTTCTTTGGAGTGGGTGAGCTTGGTGTGGCGACGTTTTTCGATGATGACACCTGCGACTGCGATACCGGCGCCGAGGAACATGAAGCCTGGGGCTACGACATAGGCAAGGATCCCCATGTAGGGATTGGAATGATGAGCGAACAGTTCGATAGCGGAGAGGAATAGGAAAGCGAAGAAGCCGCCGACGGCGATCAAAGCACCGATGAGGCTGAGCCAGTTTCTGTGGAAACCAGGTTTTTTGGGTGTGGGATTGCTCATAGACTTGACCTGGTTTGTGTTGGTGTGGGTGGGTGAGGAGACGCGGAAATGGAGCGTTGACTAGGGGAGTTGTGACGGGCGGCTGACCGTGAATGCGATGTTGGTCTAAGCCGCCGGCGTTTGGGGGGGGGCGAGGCAGCTTTGGCCTAGCCTCTCTTGATGGATCGGATGAGTTTGAGGAGCTCTTTAGTTTCCTCATCGGAGACCTTGTCCTTGAAGGGTTTCATCTTTTCCTTACCCTTTTCGGTGATTCCGTCTTTGATGGCTTGGATGGCTTTATCATCCTTGATGGCTTCTTGAACCTTGGGATCGGTATAATCCCGCACTTCGAGTTTTTTACCCATCTTGGTTTCGCCTTTTCCGTCTTTGCCGTGGCAGGAGGCGCAGTGTTTATCCCAAATTTCGCGGGGTTCTGCGGCGCTAAGGGAGATCGCACTGAGGGTGGAGAGGGTGGCGAGGAAGAGTAGTTTCGCGAGCGTTTTCATGGTTGTGACGATGTGGTTGGAAGCTTTCTTGCGAACCGCAGCCTCCACTTGGAGGGAGCGATGGGGCGCAAAGGCGAATCATCCGACCTTGTTGAGCAATAGCCTAAGCGGCCGTGGAGCGCTTCTCAACAATTGTCCAATTCCTCCACAATAATTGCGCAGTGAAGAAAGCGTTTTTTGACATAGGAGAGGGAAGACTCCGGTTAGGGAATGAGGGGCTGAGGATCTTGTGAGTTTAAGGAAACGGGACTAGCATGGGGACGACGCCCTGCGATGAAGCGGGGTAGAAACTGGGGGAGAATATGATTGAGGAAACGACTGTGGAATGTCCTTACTGTGGTCGGCCGAGCGAGGTTGAGGTGGACATCTCGGTGCGAGTGCAGCAGTTCGTGACGGACTGTGAGACGTGTTGTCGGCCGATGGAAGTTCGGATTGAGACGAGAGGAGGCAAAATTCTTAGCTTGGATGTCGTGGCGGATTAGTCCAGAGTCTCGATCCCTTTGTCGCACGGGAGTGGGAATATGTGGCGAAGGGAGGTTCGAATATGACTTGGGAACTAATCTTGTGGGTGTACATTGCGCTTCTGGTTGCGGGAGGCGTGATGGGTTTTGTGAAGGCGGGCAGCAAGGCGTCGCTCATTGCGTCGTTGGCCTTTGCATTACCTCTGGCGTTGAGTGCGTCAGGGGTGGTTAGAGTGCGGTATTTGGCGGAGGGAGTGGTGGTTGTTCTGCTGTTGTTTTTTGGGAGGCGATTGACTAAGGGGGGTAAATTTATGCCTGCGGGGATGATGGTGATTTTGAGCATTGTGACATTGATTTTGCGCTTGGTGTTGCCGCATTCGTGATCGAGGAGGGCGAGACACAGGCGAGGCGGGTTGGGAGTGGTTGGTTTCGTTTCGATCGACTTGTATTTTTCACGGGGCTGGGGGCGTGGGGAACGGTTCCACGCTGCTGGTCTCTAATTTTCGTTTAGGGACAAATAAATAGGTATGCAGAAGGAATTGCCGATTTGGAAGATTCACGGTGAGTTGCTGAATTCGTTGGAGACTGGGAACCGACTGGTGGTGGTGGCTCCGACTGGGTCGGGAAAGACGACTCAGGTGCCGCAGATGCTACTGGACGGTGGGGTGGCTGGGGGAGGGAAGATTGTGGTGTTGCAGCCTCGGAGGGTGGCGGCGCGAAGCGTTGCGGCGCGAGTGGCTTGGGAGCGTGGGGGCAAGCTGGGTGGGGAGGTGGGATACCAGATCCGATTTGACGACCAGACGGGCGAGGGGACGCGGATTTGTTTTGTGACCGAGGGGATCCTGCTGCGTTGGATTCAGGACAACCGCACGTTGGAGGGGATCTCGGCTGTCGTTTTCGATGAGTTCCATGAGCGCAACCTGTTTAGTGACGTGGCGTTGGCGTTGGTGAAGCAGTTGCAGGAAGGCGGGCGTCCAGATTTGAAGGTCTTGGTGATGTCGGCGACGTTGGACTCGAAGTCCGTAGCGGAATATCTAGGTGCGAATGGCAAGGCGGCGCCGGTTTTGGTGTCGGAAGGGCAGGCCTTTGAGGTGGAGGTTCGGCATTTGAAGAAGCCGGATTCGAGACCTATATGGGATGTGGCGGCGCAGAAGGTTGCGGAGGTGGTGGCCTCGGACGTGCCTGGGGACATTTTGATTTTCATGCCTGGGATGTATGAGATCAATTCGACGATCGGTGCCATACGAGCCACGGTGGGGGTGGAGAAGCTCAACGTCATGGCATTGCATGGGGATTTGAGGCCGGAGGAGCAAGACCGGGCATTTGCGGAGAGCACGACACGGAAGGTTGTGGTTGCGACGAATGTGGCGGAGACCTCGGTTACGATCGATGGGATTCGACATGTGATTGATGCGGGGTTAGCGCGGGTGGCGAGGTATGATTCGGAGCGGGGGATCAACACGCTATTTGTGGAGGAGATCAGCCGGGCGTCGGCGGACCAGCGGAAAGGGCGGGCTGGTCGTACGGCGCCGGGGATTTGCCATCGGCTTTGGACGGAGAGCAGCCATTTGAACCGGGCTGAGCGCAACACGCCGGAGATCCAGCGAGCGGATTTGGCAGAGGTTGTGTTGTTGCTGCATTCGTTGGGGGTGAAGAAGGCTGGGGAGTTTGGTTGGCTGGACAAGCCAGAGACGGAGGCGATTGAGCGTGCGGAGCGATTGTTGCGGGTGTTGGGTGCACTGGGCGCGGGTGCGGGCGAGGCGTGCGATCTGACCCCGATTGGTCGCAAGATGCTGAAGCTACCGTTGCACCCGCGTTATGCGCGGATTCTCGTGGAAGCGAAGGATCGAGGCTGTGAACGGCAAGCGGCGTTATGCGCGGCCTTGGTGAGCGGGCGAGACATGCTCTCGCGGGTGGGTCGGGAGCAGCGGCAGATTGCGGAGGCGCGGGAACTCTTCGAAGTGAACACGAAGTCAGATTTTTACACGCTGATCAAAGCCTTCGAATTTGCTCGGACGAACGATTTTGCCGTGGAGCCATGTCGGCGGAATGGCGTGCAGGCGCAAGTGGCGCGACAGGTCGACGACACGTATCGGCAGATTTTAGACGTCGCCAAGGTTTCAGGGGATGTGGATGGGGCTGAGGAGGTTGAGGCGGATTCGGACGCGTTATCGAGGTGTTTGCTGGCGGGCTTTGTGGACCAGCTTTGTGTGCGTCGTGCGCAAGCGACTTTGGAGGCGGACTTGGCGGAGGGTCGGTCGGGCACATTGATGCGCGAGAGTGTGGTGCATGGGGCTTCGTTGTTCGTGGCGGCGAGTTTTAAGGAAGTGGAGGCGAAGGTTGGAGGGAAGACGACGCTGTTGGGATTAGCTACGGAGATCAAGAAAGAGTGGTTGGCAGAGGCTTATCCGGATCGTTTGACGACGGGAGTGGAACACATTTTCGACCGAGCGCACAAGCGAGTGGCAGCGGTGAAGATTACTCGGTTTGGAGATTTGGTGATCACCCGGCAGTTTTTGTCCGAGCTCGATCCGGATGCCTCGGGCAAGAGCTTAGCGGAGGCGCATCTGAAGGGTTGGTTTGAGCTTCCGTTGTTCAACCATGAGATCAAGCAATTCATGGGGCGGGTGAACATGGTACGTGGGGTTCTTCCTGACCTCGGGCTGCCTCGGTTCGATCAGGAGGCGGTGGTGAAGTGTTTGTCGGAGGCGTTCTTTGGAATTCACTTAGCCAAGGAGGCGCAGGCGGTGGTGCTTAAGCCGAGCTTCGACCACCATTTGACCAAGGAACAACTTGAGTTAGTGAACGAGTTGGCTCCG
>Ga0172367_10007453_pt1 | contig 12533 bp, 14 predicted proteins | sample Lak10m_FD_114542 | JGI IMG/M metagenome (GOLD analysis project Ga0172367, IMG submission 114542) | Freshwater microbial communities from Kabuno Bay, South-Kivu, Congo - kab_022012_10m | ecosystem: Environmental > Aquatic > Freshwater > Lake | place: Democratic Republic of the Congo: South-Kivu...
AACACCCATTTCCATCCGGATGAAGCGTACTTTACTTTCGGCTTCGATGAAATTAATCAGGGCAACAATTTCCCTGATCGATGCTTTTCCCGGGTCAGTAATCCGGAGTTGTTCGAGGTATTTTTTTACTATTTCTTTTGATACAGGTGTATTACTCATCTGAAAAGTCGGAATTACGGAGTGAAAATAAATAAAGAATTTGCTATAAATCAACTGGTTTTGATGGGTCGAAAAGTTGCAATCGCAAATCGGCAATTCAGCGAACTACCGAATATTAAATTGAAAGCAGGCAACCCTATTCAGTTTTGATTTGTCAGAAAACAGGCCAAAAATTCGTGCCTGAATTTTATCATGTTTCTGAAATTTCTAGAGACCGAAGGCTGGTTTGATGGTTTTCACCCAATTGGCAACACGTTCGTCGGTCAGTTCCGGTTCAAAATCTTCGTCAATCGGAAGACCTATGAATTTACCGTCGATTACAGCTTCCGATTCGTCGAATTCGTATCCTGAAGGATCAACCTGTCCGACAATGGTCGCGCCATTTTTCATCAGTTCTTTGGCCAAAACTCCCATGGCATTCACAAAATAACCTGAATAGGTAATGTGGTCGCCCAACCCGAAAATAGCAACGGTTTTTCCGGAGTAGTCAACTTTGCTGATATTTGGGAAGAATTTGCTCCAGTCGGTATTGGAATAATTGGAGTCCCAGGTTTCTTTTCCAACGGTGGAAATACCAAAAATTATCTTGTCGTATTTTTCCAGATCGGTGGCGCTGGCATCGTTTACCGATATTAATTCTATCTGTTCTTCGCCAATGGCTGCTTTTACTTTTTCAGCAACACGGTGAACTGAACCTTTTAAAGGACCGAAAAATAATCCGATTTTGCTCATAATGATGAATTTTACTGATTGTGTATTGCTACTTCTCCGCGAACATATTCGCCCAAAATTGATAAACTCGAAACGTTTTTCAGGATAATATGAATGGCGTGCTCGTAATTTTGAAGCTCATCCCATTCCACGTCAACGTGAAATGTATATTCATTGGGTTTGCCGATGATTGGTACCGACTGAATCTTGGTCAGGTTGATTTTATTCTCGGCAAAAATATTCAGGACTTTAGCCAGTGAGCCATAAAAATGGCCAACCTCGAAACATAGCGATGCTTTGTTGGTTCCTTCGGCCGGGTTGCCGTGCTTGGCCAGAATCAGGAACCGGGTGTAATTCTTTTTGTTCGATTCGATACCTTTATCCAAAACCTCAAGCCCGTAAAGACTGGCAGACCTGAGATTACTGATAGCTGCAGCATGAGTTATTTTCTCGTCAGCAATTAGTTTGGCTACTTTGGCATTGTCGCCCAACTCCTTGCGTTCGGCATTGGGGAAATACTTTTCGAGGTATTCGGCGCATTGCATAAACGACACCGGATGCGAGTATATTTCTTTAATGGCCTTTTTCTTTACTCCCGGGAAAACCATCAGATTCATCTGAATGTGAATATAGATTTCTCCGATTATTTTCAAATGGTAATCGCGGATTAAGCCATAGTTCTGTAAAAGGCTTCCCGCGATGGAATTTTCAATCGCCATCACGGCAATGTCCACCTGATCGGTGTCGATTAAATCGCAAACTTGTTTAAATGTTTTGCATTCAACGACTTCAATATCTTCTTCGAAATAACGGCGTGCCGCATCTTCGTGAAACGAACCCGCAATTCCCTGTATCGCTACTTTCTTCATTTTTATAAAATAAAGTCCCGGTCAAAGCCGGGACAATTTACGCAAAATATCCTGATTCGTACCCGCCTTAACGTTTGCAAAGATAACAAACAAGCCGGTGTTCAGTTTTTAATCGTTATTCAATAATTTCTGCAATTCTTCAATAAACCTGTGAACTTCAGGGAAAAGAGGCATCACTTCATTTTCTGTCAAATTAAACAGATCATCGTAATCCCCTGTTTGCCTGAGTTCATAAAGTTTTGAGTACAATTTACCCGCTTCTTTAGAAATTTTACCTTCCCTAATAAAATGCAAACCCAACAAATGAATCACGCCATTGTGTGTTTGTGCCATTAGGTTGTTTCTGATGAGCAGGGCACCAGCCATATAGAAACACGAATAATATAACCTGTTAGCCACAGCGTTCCAGTAGCTTAACGTTGCAATTCCTTCGGCTTCAGCAAGTGTGCTTTTAGCTTTTTGCACCCTGAATGCAATTATAGCATCGCGTTCTTCATTCGTCAAACTCATAATACAATACCTTCTTTTTCAACGTTTTTATAAAAAGGAGTAAAGCTTCGCTTTTCCCATTCTGAATGGGTATATAGTTTGGTTGAAAAATGCTCTCCTTCATTCAGCCCAAATTCAAAAATTGGGTAAGAAATTGTATCAAAATCTGAAATTTCGATTTTGGCCTTATTTAAAATCACAAGAAGGTCCCAGTCGGAGCCCGGATGGTAATCCTCCCGTGCCTGCGATCCGAAAAGAATTATGCGGGCATCGGGCGAAATCGCTGTCGCCATCCGCTTAATTTCTGCCAGTATCTCATTTCTGGTCTTCTTCATGAGTTCGAATTTTGCACGAAGATACAGAAAAACAGTTTAAATTTTGTACATATCGCTGGCTTTCACCAGTTCCATTTGGTGCTTCTGAAGTACCTCAATGCACTTTTCAATGTTGTCGGGTTTCAGCACAATATTCGCCGATTGGTCGTTCATCGAATAGGCATACAAATATTCAATGAAAACACTTTCGCCGGAAAGGATGTCGAGGGCGCGGGCCAGGGCACCGGGTTCGTTGGGGCTGTTCAGGCAAATCACATCGGTCAGACGAACCGAAAACTCGGCTTCTTTCAATATGGTCAGGGCTTTTTCAGGATCGGAAACAATCACACGTAAAATTCCAAATTCTGAAGTATCTGCAACACTGAAGGCCGACATGTTAATCCCGGCATTTCCCAACAGTTGGGTAACTTCGTTCAGTCGTCCGGTTTTGTTTTCCAGAAATACGGATAGTTGTTTGATAATCATGCTAATTTCCTCCTATAATTTACGGTTGTCGATTACTCGTTTGGCTTTTCCTGCGGTGCGTTCGATGGTTTTTGGCTCAACCAGTTTTACATCGACCGAGATGCCCAGTGTGCTTTGCAGCTTGTGCGTAATTTTCTTGCGCAGGCTTTCGAGTTGCCTGATTTCGTCGGAGAAGAACTGTTCCTGAACCTCAACCATCAATTTTACTGTATCCAAGTTACCTTCCCGCTCAACAATGATCAGGTAATGTGGCGAAGTTTCGCTCATTTCGAGCAGAACGGTTTCGATTTGCGACGGGAACACGTTCACACCGCGGATGATCAGCATATCGTCGCTCCGGCCTTTGCATTTTTCCATGCGAACGAGTGTACGGCCACAAGCACATTTTTCGTAATTCAGGCGCGTCAAATCTCGGGTGCGGTAACGAATTAACGGAATACCTTCCTTGGTGATGGTGGTGAAAACCAGTTCGCCGATTTCGCCTGCCGGCAGCGGCTGCAAGGTTTCCGGGTCAATAATTTCAGGAATGAAATGATCTTCCATGATATGCATTCCGGCCTGATGCTCGCATTCGCACGAAACGCCCGGCCCCATGATTTCGCTCAATCCGTAGATGTCGATGGCTTTAATGCCCAGTCCGGCCTCAATTTCCTTGCGCATGTTTTCGGTCCATGGTTCGGCGCCAAAAATGCCCACGCGCAGTTTCAATGTACTTTTGTCGATGCCTTTGGCCTTCAGTTCTTCGGCCAGGTGCAGCGAATACGAAGGCGTGCAGGCAATTACTGTCGAGCCAAAATCTTCCATCAGTTGCAACTGTTTGTCGGTATTTCCTCCTGAAATCGGGATGACCGAAGCGCCCAGGTTTTCGCAGCCGTAATGCAAGCCAAGTCCACCTGTGAAAAGTCCGTAGCCGTAGGCCACCTGCACAATGTCGTCGCGGTGTACACCAGCCATGCAAAGCGCCCGGGTAACCATTTCCGCCCAGTTATTAAGGTCTTTGCGGGTGTATCCCACCACGGTTGGCTTTCCTGTTGTTCCTGAAGATGCATGAATACGCACGATTTCGCTCATCGGGACAGTAAAAAGCCCAAATGGATAATTGTCGCGCATATCGGTCTTCAGCGTAAATGGAAGTTTTACCAAATCGTCAACCGACTGGATATCATCGGGAACCAGCCCAACTTCCTGCATTTTCTGGCGATAACTGGGTACGTTGTGGTAAATTCTTCTAACCGTATCTTTTAGTCGCTCCGATTGAACGGCCCTCATTTCTTCGCGAGAGGCACATTCCATTTTTTCATTCCAGATCATTTTTATTTACGATTTATAGATTTACGATTTACTTTCTCCATATACTTTGTCGTCGGAGATAATTTTTAGGCCAGCTTTTATCAGTTTTTCCCTGACATCGACTACATCTTCGGTATCGATTACAAAGTAGGCCTTTTCATTGGCGTAAGCCGAGCGTCCGTAGGCATTTGTGAAATTCACTCCGGCTTTCACGATTTCCTTTAGCAAATCGTCGAGCCCGCCGGGTTGGTCGTTCATTTCAATCACTACGATTTCGCGCAGGGCTGCCGAAAGTCCTTTTTCGACCAGCAATTGGCGGGCCAGCATTGGATTCGATACAACAAGATTCAGGATTCCCCAGCCACTCGCCGTGTGGTTCAGGTTCATGGTGCGGATGTTGATTTGGGCTTCTTTCAGCACGGCGGTGACCCGTTCGAGGTGACCGATCTTGTTTTCGAGAAATATGGAAACCTGATATGCCATTGGAATTATGAATGATAAATGTTGAATTATAAGTTTATTTTTCTACTGGCGGCTGGCAAATAGCAACTGGGAAGAAGAGAAATCAGCCCTTGCCCGTTACCAGAAGCGATCAGCCAGTAGCCAGTTACGAATTTAACGCTTTCCGGAGCTCTTTTACCCTAACAGCTTTCCCTTCCGATTTGGGCAATGAGCCCGGTTCAACCAATTTGACGATTGGTTTTACCAGCACTTCGTCACGAATCTGGCTGCCGATGGTTCGCGAAAGTTTGTCGAGCCGGGTAATGTCGCCATTGAACCAGTCTTTTTTCACTTCCACCTCGATGATCATTTCGTCAGATCCGTTGATGGTGTCTAAGGTAATCAAATAGTCGGCACCCACTTCCGGAATTTTCATCAGCACACCTTCAATCTGCATTGGGAAGACGTTGCAGCCTTTCACGATAAACATATCGTCGGAGCGGCCGGTGATTCTGTCGAGCCGAACGTGTGTTCTTCCGCAGGGACAGTCACCCGGCAAAATACGGGTCAGGTCACGCGTGCGATAGCGAATCAAAGGCATGGCTTCGCGGTCGAGTGTGGTCATCACCAGTTCGCCCACTTCTCCTTCAGGAACAGGTTGCAGCGTATCCGGATCAATGATTTCAACAATGTAGGCGTCTTCCCAAATGTGCAGTCCGTTTTGGTAAGTACATTCGAAAGCAACACCGGGACCGTTCATCTCCGAAAGCCCGAAGGAATTGTATGCTTTTACGCCAAACATTTCTTCAATCCGGCGGCGCTGTTCTTCGGTATGTGGTTCTGCACCTATCACAAATGTGTGCAGTTTGGTATCTTTACGTGGGTCAAGTCCTTCTTCCTGAAAGACTTCAAATAAACGGTTCAGGTAACTCGGAATGGCATGAGCAACGGTAGTGCCGTAGTCCTGCATCAGCTTTATCTGGCGCGGACTGTTGCCCGCACCGGCCGGAATACTCAAACATCCGAGTCGTTCGATGCCATATTGAAAACCTAGTCCTCCGGTAAATAATCCGTATCCGCAGATATTTTGAAAAACATCGGTATCGCGCACCCCGGCGCAAAATAGAGAGCGCGCCATCAGGTTGGCCCACGAGTCGATGTCGTGGCGGTTGTGAAAAATCACCGTTGGATTTCCGGTAGTTCCACTCGAACTGTGCAGGCGGATCAGCTCTTTTTGAGGCAATCCGAGGAATCCGTAAGGGAAATTGTCGCGCAGGTTTTGCTTGGTGGTAAAGGGCAGCTTCGAAATATCAGAAACTGTGCTGACCGAATCAGCCGATAATCCCATTTGCTTGTAGAGATTTCCGTAATATGGTGAATTCATCGCAGCCTGAATCGTTTTCTTCAGCCTGCTGACCTGCAGTTTTTCGAGGTTTTTTCGTTCGAGGGTTTCGAGTTCGTTTTCCCAGTACATGGATGTTCGGTTTAGAAAGAATACATTAACATGAGTTGTGCCCGATGATTGGTTGCATCAACACTTTGACTGTAAAGCCCGTCGGTAGTGCTGATGGTACCCATACCGTATTTGGCCGAGGTCAGTTCATACTCGAACATTAATCGAAGTTTTGAAATATTGATTGCAAAATGTGGGGCTACCCGATACACTGAAGCAACATTGGGTAGTAATCCCGGGGTTACTACTGACGGAGCAGACTGTGTGCCAAAGTTGTAAAGAGCATCAGCCGTTCCCAGGTTTTTCATATACCCACCGAAGAATCCGATTTGATATTTTTTCCCATAAACTGCATTGATGAAACTAGTGAATGAGTTATAGGGAGTATAGGTCATGGCTCCGGTTGATTTATCTACCGATTTAACTCCGTATCCGCCCGGAATATTCAGGTGAGTCATGTTTTGTCCAAGGACCGCTTTGGCCCGAATGGTGAACATGTTTTTCGCATATTGCGTGTAGCCAACAAACGATAATGCCTGAGCCAGATCATCGGAAACATATTTCTTGCTGTCTTTACCAGCTGCCATTTCAACGGTATAGAGCGTTGGCTTGATATATTTCAGGCTGGTTCCAGCTCCAAGAGTGAATCCCCCATTATTAATTTCAACGTTGGCGGTCATTTCCGGCAGTGCAGCATTCCGGCTGTAGCATTCGCTTTTGTCGCTGTAAACCATTGCTTTGGGGTACATCGAATCAATTTTCGTAAATCCATACGATTTATACTGAAACTCAGAAACCATCGCTGCCGACAGGATTAATTTTGCATTTGGCTTATAATCAAATCTTACCTGAGGACTACGGTTAAACGGCTGAAAGGGGCATCCTGTGTTTAACCCGGCCACCGTTGGAAACACTTTCCCGCTCCAGAATGGGTGCCAGGTTTGACCCACCAGAAGCGATGATTTTGTCCAGCTAAAAACTGCATTCGCTTGCCTGACACGAAGCATCGCGGGGTTGTTACCCAAATCGCCTGCGAAATCGGCTTCGATGTTCCCGCTGGTTTTAGCTTTTAATATTACCGGTCCTGCAATTCGAACTCCAAGTCTTGAGGCCATCGACGAAAAATTGTAGGTCGTCGTTTTGTTAATATGTTCCCCATTGGCGTCGGCTCCGGCATAAAGCGGGACAATGAAAAACTGTTCGTTAGCGGCATTCAGGCCTTTGTAGGTGTCCCAAAAGGCTTCATAGCGAACAAATCCGTAAAATTCGAGGGTGGTGTCTTTGGGTTTGGCTTCCTGACCGAATGTGACAGTTGAAAGCAATAGTGAAACAGCTAAAAGAAAGTTTTTCATCAGATTTTTGGTTCACGAATACGGAGAGCAGTCAAAATACGGCAAAAAAATGTGCCTGACCCCTCTCCGGAATTCAATAGTTATGATTTTTGGTTTTTAATAATAGTTTCTGAAAGGAGTGTAACACAATTCACTACGTCCATTTTTCAGATCAGAAACCAAAAGTAAAAGTTTTATCCAATACTACAAAAGCGTGAATTTTTCAGATGTAAGTTATTCTCTGTGTTTACTTTCATTCCGGAAGGTAAAACAGGTTATTATGAATCAATTATAAGTAAATGGGAGATTGACTTACCAAATTTCAAAACGATCAATTTAGATTCAATTTGAATAGTGGGTTTGAACTTGCAATTACACCAGTTAACTGTTTTTCTGAATCGCTCAGATTTTGGTTTTTACTGATATTAGGATACCCGAACAGGCATTAAAATTCATTTAAGTGTAAATAATTATAGGCTAGGACACTAAATATTTTCGGAAAATGCTGCTAAATCGAATAAATTATTGTGACAAACGTATTTTGAATCAAAATATAACTACTTTTGGAGGACATTTATCCATTATTTTAAACAGTTATTTATGAACATTTTTGTTGGAAGCCTTCCCTTTAAGATTGAGGAAAGCGAATTACAGGAAATTTTTGAAGAGTACGGAGAAGTAACATCCGTTAAGATTATTATGGACAGAGCTACAGGCCGTTCAAAAGGCTTTGGTTTTGTTGAAATGACTAATGAAGAAGAAGCTAAAAAAGCAATTGAAGAATTAAACAACGCTGAGATCGAAGGCCGGACAATTGTTGTAAATAAAGCTGAAGAAAAGAAAGAAGGCGGACGCCCTGCAGGCGGTGGTTTCCGTGGTGGCAACTCTGGCGGTGGTTTCCGCGGAGGTAATTCAGGTGGTGGTTTCCGTGGTGGTAACTCAGGCGGTGGTTTCCGCGGTGGTGACCGTGGCGGCGATCGTGGTGGTTTCAATAAAGGTGGCGGCGGCTTCAACAGAGGCGGCGGAAGCACCGGTGGTGGTAACCGTAGATCTGAATACTAGTAGTATTTCCTATTTTTGAACTCATGAGGTAAAGTAAAATTCTTTACCAATTACATAAAGGCTGATAAACAACGGAAAATCTCCAGGGTTTATCAGCCTTCGTTTTTTGGTAATCTGCGGGGTTAAACCTTCAACAAACCGCGAAATCCCCGAGCAGCATAATACGATTCAGCTCCGTTGTGGTACAGAAAAACTTGATTGTACCGACGATCGCAGAAAACGGCTCCGCCGAGTTTCCTTATTTCTTCCGGAGTTTTGATCCAACTTGATGTTTTGGAGTCGAACTGTCCCAATTGCTGCAACGCGCGGTAGTGTTCTTCGGTGAGCAGTTCGATGCCCATTTCAGCGGCCACATCAATAACATTGTTTTCGGGTTTGTATTCTTTGCGCGATTCCCATGCCGCGCGGTCGTAGCAGTAACTCCGGCGTCCTTTAGGGCTTTCGGCCGAACAATCGGCAAAAATGAATTCTCCTGTATTTTTATCCTGACCAATTACGTCGGGCTCTCCACCCGTCTGCTCCATTTCATTGAGCGACCATAGTTTTTCTGGCTGGGCTTCCAATCGTTCCACTACCTTTTCCCATTCCAATCCGGAATGGCGGTTCGCGTTTTTTTGAAAGCGGGTTTTTAGTATTTGAATGAGTTCTTCCTTCTGTTCCGGAGATACTCTTTTTCTGTTTTCCATTGCCGAATAATTGTTTAATAAATGAATTAAACAGTTGAGCAAAGGATTTGGTTGTTGTATTGATTGAATGCTAAACGAAAAAAGTCAGTTATCCTTCACCAAAATTCAAAGTCACAAAATCCAGCTTACCTATTTTTCTATTCTGATCCTTGCATCAACCGCCACCAGCTTTTCGCTGTTTCCCATCAGCGGATTAATATCGAGTTCTTTGATTTCGACTGCAAAGCGCAGCATAGTGGAGAGGCGCACCATAATTTCGGCATATTTGCGTTCGTTCGCACCTTCTTTTCCGCGGTAACCCTTAATCATCTGGTACGATTTCAGGTTTTTAATCATCGAGGCGGCATCGCACATGGTCAATGGGGCCAAACCCGAAGTGACATCTTTCAGTACTTCGACAAAAATGCCGCCCATGCCACACAAAATGATGTGCCCAAATTTGTCTTCGTACTTGGCGCCCAGAAAAAGTTCGATTCCTGAAGCCATTTCTGCCATGAGCACAGCAGTCGTGTCTTTGATCCGGATAAGCCGTTTGAATTCGTGCTGCACGGTTTCAATATCCTGAACGTTCAGCACCACGCCGCCCACGTCGGTTTTATGAATGGGGCCAACGACTTTCATTACCAGCGGAAATCCAATTTTTCTCGCAGCTTCTGTGGCTTCTTCCTCCGATCTAACGGTCATTTCTTTCACCATCGGGATTCCCGCAGCAGCAAACAGGCGGTGAATGATTTCTGGCGACTGAAACCCGTTTTCGGTGTGGTCAATAATTCGCCTGATTTCAGGAATATCGATATTTTCGAGAAAAATCTTCTCTTCGTGCGGCTTCGACGTTTTCAGGATCGATGTAAGCGCTTTTCCCAGCAACACCTCGTCGGGGAAATTGACGTTTCCCTGCCCAATGAAATAGGCCACATCGTCGGCCACATTGATTACCGACGGCAAAATCGGAAAAATTGGCTTTTTGCAGGTCTTCATCTTTTCGTCCAAAACCTGGTAAACGTCACGCACGGGCGTAAGTCCGGGGCTCCCGAAAATCACGGCCATGCCATCAATCTCGTCGAAATCGTGTTCGCAGGCATCAATAATGGCCGCCAACTGTTCGGCATTTCCGGTAGCCAGAAAGTCGATCGGGTTTTCAACCGACGAACCAGGAAACAGCTTGTTTTTGAGTTGTTGCCGGGCTTCCGAATCTTTGATATGCGGGATGTGTAATCCGCCGCTTTCGAGGGCGTCGGTCAACATTACGGCAGGCCCGCCAGCGTGGGTAATAATGGCCAGCCGCTTGCCCTTCATCGGTTTGCAGTGAAACACGTTGGCCACTGTTGTCAGTTCTTCGCGTCCGTAGCAGCGAACAATACCAGCCTTGCGGAACAGCGCTTCGACGGCCAGATCGGAATTAGCCAAAGCACCGGTATGCGAGGCGGCAGCGCGGCTTCCGGCCTGACTGCTTCCTGCTTTGATGGCGGCAATTTTACAGCCTTTGCGAATGAGCGAAGACGCGTGTTTCAAAAGTTTGTCGGGGTTGCGTATGCTTTCGATGTACAGCAATTTGACACGAGTGCTGGTATGCGGATTAAAGACTTCGTCCATGAATTCGAGGATTTCCTCCACGCCGTTTTGCGCACCGTTGCCCACCGAGAAAACGCTGGCAAAGTGCAGTCCTTTCGGGATGCCCGATTCCATGATAAAAACGGCGGTAGCTCCGGAACTTGAAACCAAATCGCAGCTCATCTGCACCAATTTGGGAATGGGCGTTGTGAAAACGCTGGTGTGCGCGTAGGTAATCACGCCAATACAGTTGGGCCCGATCAGACTGCCGCCATTTTCTTCGATGATTTTGACGATTTTTTGTTCCAGAATCCGACCATCCTCGCTTTCTTCACTGAATCCGGCCGAAATAATGATGAACCCTTTGGTGCCTTTTTTTGTGGTCAGCACTTCAACGGCTTCGACACACGCAGCAGCAGGAATAGCCAAAACAGCCATCTCAACCGGCGGAAGATCGTTTACTGAAGGAAATGATTTTACTCCCTGAACAGTTTCGGAGCCGGGATTGACCACCCAAAGATCGCCCTGATAATTGTTGTCGAGGAGGTTTTTGAGCAATTTTCCGCCCGGTTTGGAAATGTTGTTGGAAGCGCCAACAACGGCAATGCTTTTCGGTTCGATTAATTCGCGTGTGATCATTTCGAAAGGTTTGATGGAGCAAAGTTAGCAAAAGCATTTTCCGGAGTAACTGACTTTTTACGGCATTTGCGGTGGGTACACATTCCTGAAAAACCGTTATGTTTGTTGTAAATTTTTCCGGAAACAAACTACATGGAACCTATCTCCGACCAAAAAATTGTTGTGTTGTGCGCTTTTAGCGGGCAAATGAACGAAGTGATTGTTCATGGTGCTCGCATGGCTGAAATGTTGCGAAAGGAGCTTTGCCTGTTTGGCCTCTGGAAAAACAAGTCGCAAAAAACGGAGGTTCAGGAAAAACTGATTGAACTGAGCCGAAACCTGAAACGACAACTACCGCAGTTGCAAATTTCCAATCTGATCCTGAAAAATACACTGGAAACGAACATCGCGAAACTGGTGGATGACTACAATGCTGTTTTGCTGGTACTGCATCAATCGCTGATTGGTGCGACCCTGAAAGCTTTTCGCGAAAGCAGCATTGCCTTTTTGTATGTCAGTGGCAATTCTCCGGAATATCTTCAGTATAAAAATGTGCTGGTACCGGTCGATTACCGGAAAGCTTCGAAAGAAACTTCGTTGTGGGCCTCGTATTTTGGCCGGTTCAACAAGGCGCTGATTCAGGTAATTTATGCCCGTGAAACGAACCGCGACGACGAAACCCGCTTGATGAAAAACGTTGGTTTCTTCGATAAATTCCTGAACAGTCTGCATGTTCGCCACCAATTGGTGGCGGGTAAATCTTCGAGCTGGGGCATTTGTAAGGAAACGCTCAATCGTTCGGCCGAGTGGAAGGGCGACCTAATGATCTTTTCGGGCAGCAGTTCCATCACGCTGCTCGATTTGCTGATCGGACTTCCGGAGAAACGAATTGTGCAACAGGCCGGTAATCTTCCGGTGATGCTCATCAATCCGCGAAAAGACATTTGCATGATGTGCGACTAGAAAAGTTCCAAGTTTCAGGTTTAAGGTTTCAAGTTCCTTGTCCGACAACTTTTAACTTTGAACCTGAAACTTGGAACTAATCCCTATTCTATCACCATCTCCTCAATCAA
>Ga0172367_10007457_pt1 | contig 12529 bp, 14 predicted proteins | sample Lak10m_FD_114542 | JGI IMG/M metagenome (GOLD analysis project Ga0172367, IMG submission 114542) | Freshwater microbial communities from Kabuno Bay, South-Kivu, Congo - kab_022012_10m | ecosystem: Environmental > Aquatic > Freshwater > Lake | place: Democratic Republic of the Congo: South-Kivu...
AGTGATCCACCCTCGGGCGGCGTGCACGTCGTAGATCTTGTTGACCTTCGGGCCGCGTCGGGAGCAAATCCTGCTCCTTCGCGTCTCCTTCGAACCTCCCACCGACCGGTGGTTTGGTTCTCGGGATTTCCGAGGCGAGTCCCTGACGGGGACGGCTCTCGCACCTTTTGGTGCTTGAGCCATGCGCACCCCCCACTGTCGCATACAGCGTATTTCTAGGGGTTTTCCGGCAGCAGGAACCCCGAACCGGCGGCGCAGGACGCGCAGAGGGTGGCGAGCCAGCCGTGATCCTCGCGCAGGCCTCCGGGGGAGCCGCACCGCTCACACGTCCGGGCAGAAGCTTCCTCGGCGGCATCGATGAGCGCCTCGATGCGTTCGCCGATGGCGCGGGCACGGTCCTGATCGGCGGCGGCGTACGCGGCCTCGTTGACGCGTTTGTGCTCCACTGATGCGAGATGCGCATCATAGCGGCGAAACCACTTCTGCAGGAGCCGCAGCTCCTCCGGGTCACGATCCTTTGGTGCGAACGGGCCAGTGATCGCCCCAGGAAACGGCCTGGGGTCCACCCGGTGGAACTCCGCGCAGCACACCAGATCCCGGTAGGGAACACCCCAGTAGAAGCGCAGCGTCCCGTATTTTTCCTTGACCTGATGGATCTCGTACCCTGGTACGAGATCCGCGATCGCGTCGGCAAGTTCGACGACGATCTGGTACCACCCGGGACCGCAACCGATCCACCGACCCCACCCGTCCGGGATGCGGCGCAGGATACGCTCGAGGCCTGCCCGGTGCTCGCCGGCGTCATCGGGCACGTGGACGGCGTCGAGGACCCGCACCGGATCGAGCGGGATCTGCCTGAGCGCCTCGATTCCCGCCTCGAGGGACTCCCCGGTGAGCTCCCCGGACCGGGCGGCCTCGGCGATCGCCATGACCTCCGAACGGACGGCGGCCAGGCGCTCCTTCTCGAGCTCCGTCAAAGGCTGGGGTTCAGACTGGGCCTCTTTCACCCTACCGATCGTTCCTTGGAGACGGTAAAGCGCACACGGGCGCGCGTCCGGATCGGATTGTCATCCGGTGGGGGAGCCACAACGGTTAGCTACGCCTGAAAGGAACCACCCACATGGCAGACACACAAGCGTCGAGGCCCGCCTTCGACTCCTACCCGGAGGACGTCCGGGAAACCGTCAAGAGCCTCCACGGGACGCTCGAGACGACGATCCGCTCACTGAGCGCGATCCTGGCCGACATCGAGGCCGGCACCTACACCCGCAACGCGGCAGCGGAGGACTTCGAAACCCTCACGCAGACCGACGGCTTCGACGCGTTCTCGATGCTCAACGAGCTCGCCGAGAACGAATCGGTGCACTGGTAGGTCGCGACATGGCAACAAAAAAGACCAAGAAGTCCACGACGCGTACCAAGACCTCGACGGCGCGACAAAAAGCGAAGTCGAAGATCAAAAAGCGCTCGAAAAACGCGGAACAGACAATCGCGGCCGCCCGCGACGAGTTCCTCAAGAAACTCGCCGCGCAGCCCAACGTCAAGTTCCTTTCCAGGGAAGAATCCCAAAGCATCCTGGAGAACACCGAATTCGACGGATGCATCGCGCGTCCGAAGAACCCGACGAACCCCGCCACGGGCGGGCATCTCCCACCCCTGGGTCGTCCCTAGTTCGTCCCTGAACAAGCAACGCCGACCGGTCCCCCTGACCGGTCGGCGTTTCGCTTTCGTATGGCCCGCGCACACGGCCGGCGTGGTTCTATGCGTCCCCGGGGAACCGTGAAACCATCCACAACATGAGCCGAATGTTGAACCGTGTCGTTCAATCGAGCGAGGCGTGGCTGCGCACCGAGTCGGTCGAGGCCGGCACCCTCGCCGCCGGACGACGTTACCAGGAGGACGGTTTTGCCGGGAACGACGCGATCTGGGCAGTTGCCGACGGTATGGGCGGCCACCGCGCCGGTGACCTGGCGGCACGGGCAGCGCTCGAAACCCTCTGCGCCCTAATCAGCGAACCAGTCGACGCGGAGACGGTACACAAAGCCTTCGTCGCAGCGAACGATGTCGTTCTCGCTCTCGCTGAACCCGGCGAAGCCCGGCCCCCGGGCAGCACCCTCGTTGCCGCGATCCGACGAGAAGGCGGGGGACTCCACATCGCATCCACTGGCGACTCACGCGCCTACCTCATCCACCCCGACGACACATGGGATCTGATCACCGACGACCACGAGGACGCCTTCGGCAGTCTCACCGCGTACCTCGGCGACTCGCGCTCGGAAGGAGTACACGTCGACAGCCGGGACGTCCCCGCAGGACGCGGCCTCCGCGTGCTCCTCTGCACCGACGGGTTCTTCGGACACGTCGAGCACGAAACCCTCGAAGAGCTCCTACCGCAGGGGTTCGAGGAGATGCTGACAAAGCTTGCCGAGACCAGCCGGGACAACGTCACGGCGGTACTCATCGACGTCGACGGGTTCTGCGCCGGGACGTCTCGCACCCCGTAGACGCGAAGAAGCCCCCGCCCTCGCGGACAGGGGCTTCCCGTAGCGGAGGGTGGGAGGCTCAGCTCTCCTCGGCCTCTTTCACACCGCGGAAGTACGCCGACTTGTCGAAGACGCGCCCAGCGGCGACATCCCCGCGAAGTTGAACGGCAGCCCGCGAGAGACTCCCCCACATCTTCCCGGCACCTTCGCCATCGGCAGCCCAGCGCTGCACCGACTCGACGTCGTACCCGAGACGGGCGGCGTCACCGTAGGCGTCGAGTCCTGCGCCGAGGTAAACGAAGTTCCAGCCCTCCTCCTTGCCGGTCTCGACGAGACGGCGGACGTCCTCTAGGCTGGTGCGGACGCTCTGGTTCTCCTCGCCGTCGGTTACCGTGACGAACACGATCTCTTCGGCGGGCTTCCCGAGCGTATTGCGCACCGCTGCACGGCCGCGCACCGACTCGATGAGCATCGCGGTCGCGTCCAGTAGCGGCGTACCGCCGCGCGGAACGAAGGTCTGCGCGGTGAGCTCGGGTACGCGGTCGAGCCGGACCGCGTCGAGGAGTGTCTCCTGCGGTTCCTGGCTGTCGAACTGCACCAAGGTCACCCGGGCCTTCCCGGGCTTCGTGCGCTGCTCGCTGACGAAGTTGTTGTACCCGCCGATGACGTCTGTGCGCATCGACTCCATGGACCCGGAGCGATCCAGGAGGATGTAGAAGTGCACCGTCGGGGCCTTCTTCGGGCGGGATGCCTTCCCGGATCGGGGTTTGTTCTGTGTGGACATAGGTTTCTCCTTCTGCGCCGGTGAGGTAGCCGTCGGCGCCCGGGAGGGCGCTGGTGCGCCCTCACCCTTTAGACGAGAAACCGGGAAGGTGTGACACGACGACCTCAAGGCCCCCTGTGCCCCGTCGGTGTGCGGCTTTGTGCCGTTTCCGACGCGAAGAGCACCCTTCTTCCCGTGCCCACCGAAAACCTCCACCACGATCTCGCGGCCGTCCACGCCTTCGTGGCATCGGACGCCGGTCGCAGCGCCATCCGCAACGCCTTGGTCCGGAGACGCCTACCCGGGTACCTCGACGTCGAGATAGAAGAAGCCGTCCTCGGTGAGGCCCTCAGATACCTCAAGAACGGCGGCGATATCGACTCCCCTGCCGGGTGGTGCCGGACCCGCATCACCGCACGCTCGATCGACCTGGCACGCGGCGCGCTCAGGGAGAAGCGTCGCTGGGGTGAACGCGTCGCGTTCCCTGATGACCTGCCCGACGAGACCCTGGAAGTCGACGACATGACAGAGGAGAGTGCCGGCGCCCCCGGAGGGGACGTCGACCAGGTACGCCGCGATCTCCTCCGTGCTGCGGAGAGCGAGACGGCGATCGCCGGTGCACTCACGTTTGTCTCCCGTATCGCCGAGAACGCGGAGCTTCCGGCCGAGTGCCCGCAACCGGCGGCCGGCGCCACCACCGAGGAGTCGGCGATGTGGGCGGTGCTCTGGTACCTCGGGCGGCGCGACTGCTTCGGGGCGGGCAACACCGAGGCGAAACGTCGCTCACGTGCCGCGCGAGGCGTCCGCGAACTTCTACGCAACTGGGGGAACAGGCCGTGATCCGTCCCGTCTCCGGACCATTCGTCGTCCACGCCGACCCACACCTCGTCGAGGTCGTCGCCCGCGGCGCAGGACCCGCCGGGGCGATCGGTGTTGAGCTCTTCAACGGAGAGGTCTCCCTCGACCTCGACGGAGCGGACGTGAACCAGCTCGTCGCAGTGAGGTTCCCGCTCGAGGGCAGCCTGTCGCCGGTGCAGCGGTCCTTCATCGAGGCGTTCTTCGGGGAGGCTGCCGGGGACGTTCTCAATGCGGTCCCGGGCCGCAGGTCGATGCGTGGCGGGGCTCGCCGTCGAGGCGTCGCATCCAACGACTTCGTCGAAGTCGACCGGCGGCTCACCCGACTGGTCGTCGGCGTCGACACCCTCAACCGGAGCGTCTCGAGCCCTGCGGTGGAAGCACTGCTCGCGCTCGAAGTGCTCGCCGCCTCGAAGGAAACCGGCGTACCGCTCGGGCCTGCGTTCCGCACCTATTGCGCGCAGGCGCTCGAACATCTCCCACGGACGTTCCCCGTCCCGGGACTCGAGGACGCCTACCGGGAGATCCTCTCCCGTGCCGTTGTCGCAGGTGTGCTGAACGGCCCGCCGAAAACGGTCGTACAACAGGACCCCGAAGTCCTGCGCGCATCGTCGATCCCACTGGGGGCGTTCGCCTCATACTCGCGCAGTGTGGCCGCGCCGGCCGGCCCGGGGGAGGCGTCCTCTACGGGTGTGCTCACACGCATCACGAGCGACCCGCTCTCGCTTCTCCGTGACGATGTCGCCTGGTTCTGGGTCGGAGCAGCGACACTGCACGTCACAGCACCTGCGGGAGTTGGCGATGAGGTTCTCTGGGTGCGGCTGCGTTCAGCCGACGGGACCATCCTCGCCGCTTCACCGCTCCTCGGCCAGGTCCCCACTCGCCGCGAGGCACGACTCCTGGTCGTCCCTCGGGGCGGACTCGTCCTCGACATTGTCCCTGAGATCTCGGCACGAGTGCTCGACGATCGGGTCGCAGCTATAGCCCGTGCGGCCGAGTGCGGACAGCGCGCCGGGAGACTAGAACGTCTCGGCGAACTCGACGACGCTGCGATCGCCTGGGAGGAGTGCGCCGCATGGCATCGGATCGTCGGAGACTCGCCGCGCGAGAAGCTCGCCATGTTGCGCTCGACAACACCGACGGACGCCGCACCGACCTTGCTCGACTCGCTCCTCGAGAACCGCTCTCCCATGAGTCGTCCCTAAATAGACAACGCCGACCTGTCAGAGGACCGGTCGGCGTTTCGCTCCGCCGGGGCGCCGCGAGACTCGCCGGCGTGCCCGTCGGCGTCGTGACACCCCCGCGGGATGGGCGGACACTCGAGTGCATGGCCACCCGAGAACCGCGACCGGCGGCGGTGGCGCTCGGCGCGTTCCTCCTGGGCGGGCTGGGTAACGTCGCGTTCTCCCTGCATGCCGGTAGCCCGCTCGGACTCGCTTTCCACCGCTACCTCATCGGGTTCGCGCTCTTCTCCGTCCTCGCTCTGACCTCGGCGCGCACGGCCTGGGCGGCGTTGCGAAACCGGGCCGTCTGGGGGCTCGGTCTGGCGGAGGCCGGCGCTGTGACGGCGTTCATGCACGCATCCGAAAGCGTCTCGACGCTCGTCTTCATGCTCGTCGGATCGCTCGCCCCGGTACTCGTCATCGTCCTCGCCCCGCTCCTCGGGCACCGCCGTCTCGGCCGCAAAGATCTCCTTCTCGCCGGCATCGGCCACGAAGACGACGGCGCACCCGAGATCATCGCGAAGCGCTTGGCGATCGAACGCATCATGGCGTGCGCACCGACGACACCGCAGCAGCGACCCGCTTTGTGAACCGATCCCGGTAGAACGCCCGGGCGAGCCCTCAGACTCGCAGGCCGGCCGTTCGCAGGCCGGCCGCGGTCAGGGTTTCCACTGCCGAGACCGCCTCGATACCCGCCTCGAACATAGCCTCGACCGCTGCAACGAGACTCTCCGACCCGGTGGACGGAGCGGGACTGGATGAGTCACCGTACAGCAATCGTCTGAGCAACACTCCGACAAGGGAGAGGTCGTGGGTGCAGAGATGGGTGCAGTATGCGGCGTGCATCAGCTCGCTGCAGAGGTCCCGGAAACCGACGAGATCACCCATCGTCTGTGGAGGTTCCGGAAAGCGCGAAACACCGTCTGTATGAAAGGAAGCGCGCCGCCCCGCGAGACGATGGGCGGCGTCCACCAGACCGTCGAAGGTGCCGGACCACTCGGCCGAAAGTCCCTTGACGTTCTCGACGACCTCATCTACACCTCTGCCTGCAGCGGAATGCTTTCTCAGCGCGGCGTCGAGCATCAGGAACGGACCACGTTCCAATTTCTCGTGAACCTCGGATAGCGACGCGCAGTCCTTCAGTGAATCGTAACGGGAAACGCACAGAGCGAGAACGGCGCAGATGCGTATCCGGGCGACGGCAGCAACTTCCAGCAGGTCGTCGAACTCCGGGGAAGACCCTGAACTCCCCTGGGGTTCGGACATACCGCCGACGGTGGAAAGCCTCGCAGATCTGTCACGCAGCCACTATCGCTTCCTGTCGCGACGCCCCGCGGAAGTGACCGACACTGCTTGGCGTGACATCCCCTTCACAGCAGACCGCCGAGAAGCCAGACGGCCCGCGGGCTCCACTGGTGAGCGCGATGGCGTTCGCGCTCTACGGTCTCGGTAACGTCGCGTTCGCGGGCCACGACGGCTCCCCCCTGGGTCTCGCCTTGCTCCGATACTCGATCGGGCTGCTGCTCCTTTCGGTGTTCGTCTCCAGGTCCGTGCCGGGGCTCCTCGCTGCGATGCGCACACCCGTCGTGTGGTTGCTCGCGGTGACGCAGATGCTCGCAAACGTCGCGTTCGTATTCGCCGCCAAGGAGACGTCCCTCGTCGTCTTCGTCCTCTTCGAAGCGCTCACCCCGGTCATCGTCACGGTGAGCGCCCCGCTCCTGGGCTACCGCAGGCTCACCCGTGCGGAAGCTCTCGCCGGGGCGGCAGCGGTGGCGGGCGGAGTCGGCGTACTCTATTTCGGGGAGAGCTCAACTGACGGAAACGTACCCGGCCTCTCGCTGCTCGGCTTCTCCCTGCTGCTCGGCGGCGTCATCGCCGGCGCAGCGGCAACCTTGACAGCACCGGCGGCGGCAAGGATCGCAAGACCCGAGCACCTGCTCTCGGTGTTCTGCCTGACCGGAACGGCGTTCTCAGGCATCCTGCTCCTCTCCGGGGTCGAGTTCCGGGCCTCGGAAAGCACGCTGTACTCGGCGGTGTTTTTGGCCGTCATCGCCGGCGGCATAGCCAAACTGATGGTGTGGTGGGCAGCCGCGAGAATGCCTCCCCAGCAAACGGCCCTCCTCAAGAACGTCTCCGTGGCCTCCGCCCTGCTGCTAGGAGCGATCATACTCGGCGAGGTGCCAACGAGCGGACAACTCGTGGCCTGCACGGTGCTCCTCCTCGCGGTCGCCTTCCTCGTCAGAAAAAGCCCGGACAGAAAGGAACCCCCGCTTTCGCGGGGGTTCCTCTGGTCGGTGGGGCGACGCTAAAGGGTCGCTGCGGCATGCAGCAGATCCGGAAGCGTCCCGTCGAACTCCTCGGCGAGCGAGGCGAACGTCTCCCACTTGTGGGTGTCGCTACCGAGTTGCTCGACGATGATCCGCTGAGCTGCCTGGTAGACGCGGTCGGTTGACGCGGTCCCGTCGGCATCTTTCCCTGATCCGGTTTCCCCGTTTGCACAGTTACACTCTGTGTCATCGCGGTAACTGTAGGGGTCGGTTGTGGAGATTTCGTAGATGGACTTCCACGGAAGGAGCGAAAGCGCCAACTGCGGATCATCGAACAGTGCCTTGTGACAGAGCACCCAGGTGGGTACGCATTCGTTCCGCTCCAGGGCAACTCGTACGGTCGCCTCGATGAGCGGGAGAATGGCGGCGTCGCCGATGTGGTCCAGATAGTCGTCGAGGTTGTACTCGTCGTAGAGGAGTTTCGCCGCAGCTTCCGTTCGGCCTTCCTTCAACCATCTTTTGACGAGAATCTGGCGATCATCGTCGTTGAGATACTCGTTGTGGGACAGCATAAGCTCGACCGGTATACCCGGATTTCCCACGGCAGCCTTCCTGGCTTTTTGGCAGGTCGCCGATTCGGCGCGTGCATGCGTGGTGACTATGAGCTTCCTGATGAGCGCCTTGGCGCGACCGCTGTCGACGGTCGAAGCGAGTTCACTCACCTCCGCCAGGGTCTTACGACCCTCTGGAGAGAGATGATTCTTGGCCTTCTTGAGAAGCTTCTCGCACCTCAACTTTTTGAACCGTGCGGTGCTGATCGCGAGGGCGGCCCGGACGTGTTTGAGTTGCATCGGATCGAGATCCTCGCTACTTAGCACCTCCAGGAGCTCGGCGATACCGCTGGCATCGCACGACGCGGCGGTCGTGATAGTCTTGTCGTCTCTCTGTAGACAGACGATGTTCTTGATGCGCGAAACGACGAGGGCGATGCCTTCGGCGTAGCGTGCGGGAAAATCCTCTTCGAGGATCACGAGCGCGCACGTCAGAACGACGGGATCGTTGGTGAGCGCCAGCACCCCGAGGGTCAAGTCAACGTCGCCGTGTCCGTCTGGATACGTCCGTCCGACGAAATTTCCGATCTCCCCGGCGCGTTGATACAAACGCCCCCGGCGAGCAGGGTGCTCGAGCGCGGCGACGAACTCGGGAAGGAACTCCTTCTTGGCTTCCGACGGTATGTCGCCGTTCGCCAAGAGGGCTTTGGTGATCCTCGAAGAGTTCTTTCTCAGGAGCATCCCGTAAACCTCCGGGGGGAGGTTCGACGCGCCCGCCAGCGGCATGAGCGCGGTGACGCGTGTCTCGTTCGACAAGCGTTGCAACACCTCGTTGGCGTCGATATTCGGGCGGGAAGCCCAGCCACCGATGACCTGAGAGTTGCCACACTCTTTTATGAGTGCATCGGCTTCCGGGGAGACGTCGGTCCGCTTCGCGAACTCGGCCAGGAGCGAGAACTCCTCCCCGGCGAGCAGGCTCCGGACCATGCCAACCTGCATGTCCGGATCGAGCGGCTGTTCGCTTCCGACGAAACAGCGGTATAGGAGTGTTAGGGATTCTATGTCCATGGGTTCCTCCATGTGTGAGCGTGCCTTTAACGGGGCACCTGCCATACAGTTGTGGCGGAGAAGATCGGCTGAACCGGCAGCGGAAACGCCATATCCGGGCCTGTCAGACTGTCCGACCCCGTCATGCCGCTCTCCCCTAAAGGTCCTCTAGTTTCCCTGTTTCGTGCGGGTATCGAACCCCCACAGACGATCCGCCGGTATGCCCATCCCCAGAAAGTCCCTTCTCGTCGTTCTCGTCCTCGCCGCCCTCGCCGCCCTCGGGATCGGCTGGCGGATGCTCTTCGTCTCCGATGCCGAGGACGCGTTCACGCCCGGCGAGGCTACCGGCAGTGTCGCGATCGGCTCCCTCGACGGTGTCTGGACGATCGCCTCGGGAACGGCCGGGTACCGGATCGATGAGATCCTATTCGGGCGTGACGTCACCGTCACGGGGCGCACCGAGGCGGTCTCCGGGACGCTCGAAGCCGACGGCTCCGCACTCACCGGAGAGGTCGTCGTCGGTCTCGCCGACGTGGCCAGCGACAGCGAGAAACGAGACGCCCAGTTCCGTGGACGCATCATGGACGTCGAGCGCTACCCGGAAGCACGGCTCCGTCTCGACGGGGCAGTCGAAGACCTCGGGAACGGTCGCTACCGCAGTCCGGCGAAACTCACCGTGAAGGACGTGACACAAGAAGTTCTCGTCGAGTTCGTCGTCACCCGTACCGGCGAAGGTATCGAGGTCACCGGGAACGTGCCCCTGCGCGTGAGCCAGTGGCCGATCGACCCTCCCTCGATTCCGGGAATCGACGTCGAGGACGAGATGCTCCTCGAGTTCCAGGTGATGCTCGCGAACGCCGCTCAGAGCGGGAACTGAACTCTCGCCGCCGCAGCATCCTCCCGGCGATCGAGATGCGCCAGAGCAAGCACCGCTTCCTTCACGCGTTGGAGATCGAGGAGATCGGAGAGGACGTCAGGGGTCCAGAGTCCGTGAAGCGTCTCGAGTTGGGTCTCGTCTAGATCATCGACCCGCACACTCAGCTGGGTGATGTTCCCTGCGCCCGCGCCAAACACGTCCCGGGTGTGGACCGTCAAGGGGGCGAATGCGCTGTACCAGGCGGGTGCGGCGAGAAGACGGTAGCGAACCCCGCGCGGCGAATTCTCTATGACGCCCTCGCGCACCACGAACGCGGCGCACGTCGAGCGGAACGCCCAATCCTCGGCCGAGTACTCGCCGGTGGGAGTGAGGAGCAACAGTAGAACCGGGGTGGTGTCGAGGGTCTTGCCGGGGTTCGCGGCGAACCACCGCTCCTCGAGGATCCTTAGTGAGGACGCAACCGCGACCGGCCGGTTCAGCGCGTCCTGGAGCCGTGCGTGCTGGCTCGCCATCAGGTCTTCGAAACGCTCGAAGTCGAGCGCAGGGCCGCCCTGGGCGGCGACGCGGCGGGCGAGCTCGAGCAGCGAGCGTCCCTCGTCGAGGACGCCGCGTACACGTACGGCATCGGCGAGACCGAGAGGTCGGTACGGTAGTTGCTCGAGTGCGTTCAGTGTCGCCAGGAGCGCAGCCGGTGTCGTCGCCACGGTCCCAGTATCGTACCGGACCGGACGCGATCGTGAAAGAAAGAGCTTGGACAACACCACCCGGACCGACACCAGTACAACCGTGGCCCGCAAACTCACCCTGCTCACCCTGCTCGTCATGGTGGGCTGTGTCCGTATCTCCGCGGGAGGCGAGGACCGCGGGCTCGTCCCAGGCGACACCGGTCCCGGTGGCGGCACCGTCTTCCTCGCCGCCGAGGAACCCTTCCCGTGCGGCGTCGCCGGGGACCGCCTCTGCCGCTACCTGGAGGTTGCACCCCAGGAGACGGAGAGGGCACTGGCATGGTCCGCCGACACCAACCGCGATACGTCGGTCCCCGACGCCGGCGACATCTCCCCCGGTGCGGGTCTGAAGAACTCCATGCACGTCGCCCGCCAAACGGGAAACGATCCATCGAACTCCGCCGCCGCGTACGCTGCTGCGTACGAACGCAACGGGTACGACGACTGGTACCTGCCGTCCGCGGATGCGCTCAACGAACTGTGCAAATACGCGCGCGGTCTCCCGGCCGGCACCTTCGAGGACATGTGCAACGAGGACGGATTGCTACGGGACGGGTTCTCCGCCGGTACCTACTGGAGTTCGAGCGAGGCGTCCGAGAGGTCGGCGTGGCTGCAGAACCTGGAGGTCGGGAACTCACTACAGGGCTTCAAAGATGAGAAGTTCATCGCCCGACCTGTACGAGGTTTCTGACCACCCCGACGGTCTAACGGCAGACGGTCTCGTTCTTGGGGATCTCGAGTCTGATAAGGTAGCCGTCGACGAGGTCGACGATGCACTGGTTCAGGCCGTACCCGGTGTGACGGTCGGCGTCGACCACCACGAGGATTCCCTCCTCGAGGGCGGCGGCGGCTTTTCTGGAGGACTTGAGCGGTGTAGCCGCATCCCCGGTGGTGCCGACGACGACGACCGGGCCTGCGCCGACACCGGTGACGACGACCTTATCGTCGGCCGGCACCGGCCAGAGCGCACAGGAGTACCCGTGGGCGAAGTTCGCGCCGAAGCGCTTCGCGACACGGAGGAACTCCGGGATGTAGGCGTCGACACCTTCTACGCTGGTCGGACCCGGGTCGTCGAGGCACGAGATCGCGATGAACGCTTCGAGCTCGTTACCGTACGTGCCGTCGGGGCGGCGCTGGTAGTACACGTCGTTGAGGGCTAGGATCCCGTTGCCGTCCCCCGCCTGTGCCTCGGCGAGCGCGACGGCGAGCTCCGGCCAGAACATGTCGCTGTACATCGCCTGAGCGAGGGCCGTGTAGAACACTCCGAGGGTGACCGGGGTGCGGTCACCGGAGGTGGGTACGGGTCGGGCGTCGATCGCTGCGATGAGCCGGTCGATCGCGCCCTCGGCGTCACCGCCGTTGTGAAACGCGCATCCGCGATCCTTCGAACACTGCGAGAGGAAGGTGTCGAGCTGCTGCTCGAAACCCTTCGCCTGGGCGAGCGCGCCGTCGAGACCTGGTGCGTTCGGGTCGGCTGCGCCATCGAACACCGCGGCACGGACCGTCCCGGGGAACATCGTCACCCACGTCCCTCCGAGCTCGGAACCGTAGCTGAAGCCGAAGTAGGTGATCTTCTCCTCGCCGAGCGCGCGACGGATCGAGTCCATGTCCTGCGCGGTTGCGCGGGTCGAGATGTAGGGCAGTATCTCACCGTTGCGTTCCAAGCATGCCTCGTTGAAGGCGCGGGCAGAGTCGACCAGGGCCTGCTTCTCGGCCGGGTTGCCCGGCGGTGAATCCA
>Ga0172367_10007460_pt1 | contig 12527 bp, 12 predicted proteins | sample Lak10m_FD_114542 | JGI IMG/M metagenome (GOLD analysis project Ga0172367, IMG submission 114542) | Freshwater microbial communities from Kabuno Bay, South-Kivu, Congo - kab_022012_10m | ecosystem: Environmental > Aquatic > Freshwater > Lake | place: Democratic Republic of the Congo: South-Kivu...
AATCGTAAAAAAGGAAAACATCACATTTTTACTTTCAGTTGGAGGTGGCTCTGTTTTAGATGGCACCAAGTTTATTGCCGCTGCGGCCTGTTACACCAAAAGCGATCCCTGGCACATTTTATCACGAAGAGGCACGGTTACCAGCGCCATCCCCATCGGTGCAGTTTTAACTTTACCGGCAACAGGTTCCGAAATGAATGGCAATTCGGTAATCACGAGAGTTGAAACGCAGGAAAAACTTGCATTTGGATCTCAAAAAGTAATGCCGGTATTCTCCATTCTCGATCCTGAAGTGATTTTCTCGCTTCCCGACAAGCAAGTTGCCAATGGAATTGTTGACGCGTTCGTTCACGTAATTGAGCAATATCTCACATTCCCGGTCGATTCACCCATTCAGGACCGTTTTGCTGAAAGCATCATCAAAACACTGGTGGAAGAAGGCCCAAAAGTGCTGGCCAACCGCAACGACTACAACGCCGCGGCCAATTTTATGTGGAGCGCCACCCTGGCACTAAATGGTCTGATCGGGGCCGGAGTTCCGCAGGATTGGGCAACACACATGATCGGCCACGAACTGACGGCTTACCACGGCATTGACCATGCCCGCACGCTGGCCATTGTTTTGCCCGGAGTGATGCACATTAAACGCAATGAAAAGAAAGCCAAAATCCTCCAATTAGGCGAAAGAATATGGGGAATCACTAATGGAAGCACCGAGGAAAGAATTGACCAGACGATCAGGAAAACAGTTGAATTTTTCGAATCAGTTGGTATTCCTACCCGTTTACCCGATTATGGTGTTCCGACTGAAACCATTGATACCATTTGTGCCCGCTTTACAAAAAGAGGCTATAAAATTGGTGAAAAAGCAGAAATCGGTCCTGCTGAAATCCGGCTGATACTGGAAGACAGGGTCTAGAAAGTCATTGAATAGTCATTTGCTTCGCGTCATTTATAGTCATTCATTTTCAGAATGATTATAAATGACCGGCAATGAAAATTATAAGAACTCGATTATTTCAATAACTCACGCGCAGTTTCCATAGCGGTTGAAGAATAGTTTTCGCCACTCAGCATCTGAGCTATTTCTTCAATCCGTTCCTGATCGGTCAGTTTTTTGATAGAGGTAAACGTCTGATCGTTTTGATCGAATTTATATACCTTGTAATGATGACTTCCCCTGGCTGCTATTTGGGGTAAATGAGTAATATTCAAAACTTGCATTGTTTCGGCCATTTGTTCCAGAATCTGGCCCATTTTCACCGCCACCTCGCCCGACACTCCGGTATCAATTTCGTCGAAAATAATGGTTGGCAGCGAGCGTGAATCGGTAATCAGTGTTTTAATGGCCAGCATTAACCGCGACATTTCTCCGCCCGAAGCAATTTTTCCAATTTCCTGCAATTCCTGACTTTTATTCGCGGAAAACAAAAAATTCACTTCATCGAGTCCGGAGGTTGAAAAAGAAGACAACTCAGCAAATTTCACACTGAAAGAAGCATTCGGAATTCCAACATTCCGGAGTACATCAATAACTTTGTCAACAATTGGCGTAACAACCGATTTCCTGTTTTTACGAAGTCGGCCAGCCAAATCAGTCAGCACACTTTCCTGCTCTTTTATTTCCTTTTGAAGCCGCTCAATTTCCTGATCAAAGGAACTAACCAGGTTGATCTTCTCCTGAAAATCGGACTGAATGGCCAACAGTTCGGCAACGCTTCCAACCCGGTGTTTCTGCTGCAACGAATAAATTAAATCGAGCCGCTGATTGATCTGCTCAACACGCTTTGGATCATTTTCAGTACGGTCCTCCAAAACTGAAGATTCAGCTGCAACATCTTTTAATTCGATATAAACAGAGTCAAGCCGCTGATAAATCTGTTCAGCCTCCGGCAATACGTTCCGTAGCTTACTCAGCGCATTCAGGTTGTCTTTTAATATCGACAAAACAGAGCGTTCGTTCTCACTCAAATCCTGAAATAATTGCCCAAATACGCTTTTTATCTCCTCTGCATGAGTCAGTTTTTCGAGCAGCATTTCGAATTCGGTCTGCTCGTTTTCCTGCAATTTTGCTTCAGCAAGCTGATTAAACTGAAATTCGAAGTAATCAAGGTCCTTTTTTGATTGTTCGGCCAGGTATTCCACTCGTTTCAATTCCTCGCGAACCGAAAGATATTTCCTGAATTCTGACGAATACGTTTTCAATAAATCCTGATTTGCGGCCACCACATCCACCAAACGTAACTGGTAGGTTTTTTCATTCAGTTCCAGACTTTGATGTTGCGAGTGAATATCAATCAGCTTCAGGCCCAAATCGAAAAGAACTTTGACATTGACGGGAGTATCATTAATGAATGCTCTTGATTTTCCCTGGGGTGTTATTTCACGTCGGAGAATCGTAGTTTCGTCATAATCCAGCTCATTCACCGCGAAAAAATTTTGAAGACCGTAGTTGCCAATCTCGAACACGCCCTCGGCAGTGCATTTTTCCAGCTTGTTTCGCAAAACCGACGAATCGGCCCGCTGCCCGATAATTAAACCAATGGCTCCAAGTAAAATGGATTTTCCGGCACCGGTTTCGCCGGTCAGAATATTTAAATTTCCGCTAAAATCAATGTCCAGCGCATCGATCAAGGCATAATTCCGAATTGAAAGTGACTTAAGCACAAGGAAATATTTAAGAATATGATTTCAACTATCCGGTTATAAAGATAGCTGTTTCAGCAAATTTCAAAAGCCTTCGGCTTTCAGAATTTTCTCGTATTTGCTGCTGTTCGACGGATCGCATTCATTCAGGATGACAACGACCCTGTTTCGCTCGTCGGGAAACGATTTTGAAAAGATATTGACCAACTCATCCGACTTGGCATCAAAAAATACCTGGAGAATGTATAACGATGGGCGTGTTCGGAAAACCTTCTGAATTGATTTCAGCGATTCGGCTATCACTCCCCTGCCCTCAGGTGCTTTTTCGGCCATCAGGTCGAGCCCCTGCCGGTGGTATTGGTAGGTACAACTGCGAAACGCAGCGTAAGATTTGTTCAGAATATTTTCGACCAGCCAATAACGGTTGCGTTCACTTTCGTAGGCTTTCCAACCTTTTTCCCGGGCATTTTGCGAATTATTCACAATGGTAAGCGCTTTCTGAAAAAACTCGGTTCCACCTTCAGGAGAAAATGAATCATAGTCCATTCCCAAAACCACGTAGGCATAAAACACCAAAATATTGGTCAGATTGTCTTTGTTCGAGGTCTCGTTAAATTCCAGGGTTTGGTATTCCACATATTTGGCATGAAAATCATTGTCTTTGATATTCAGCAAAACCGTTTCGTAGGACGAACCAAAAACCGGACGGCGAGCCTGAACCTGAATGGTCCCTTTAAATTCATCGGAAGAAATCTGCTGATCGAGGTTGATAAAAAAATTGCATTCGATGCGTTCGTCCATACTGTACTGATGGTCGGTCCACTTGCGGTTGTTCATAAATTCATACAAATCAGACTGCATGGTTTCGAACATGGTACGATTGGCTCCCTGTATCTTTTGTGCCGAAATGCTGATATTGCAACGCAATTCCTGAGCGAATGACGTACCTAAAAAAAAGGTAAAAACCATGAAAATCAACACAAATCGTTTCATATCAGCAATTTATTCTTATTCAATCCAACCTTCTATTTTCTCTGTTTCAGCAATAATCCTGTCAACAATATCGAGAGCCGCGTCAACCTTTGATTTTAACTCAAAAAAAGTCCGATTATTGTCTTTATCAATCATTGTTATTTTATTGGTGTCAACTTCAAAGCCGGCTCCGGCATCGTTCATCGAGTTCAACACAATAAAATCCAGATTTTTTCTGGAAAGCTTTGCGAAAGCGTTTTCCAGTTCATCGTTGGTTTCAAGTGCAAAACCCACTAAAATCTGGTTACCAGCCTTCATTTTTCCCAAAGCAGCGGCAATATCTGTTGTCGGTTTCAACCTGATTAGTAAGTCATCCTTTCCGCGTTTAACCTTTGTTTCTGAATAGTTTTCAGGCGTGAAATCGGCCACAGCAGCACACATCACGGCACCATCCGTTTCAGGAAAAATACGGAAGCAATGCTGAGCCATTTCTTCAGCAGAATGAACCTGTACAATGGAAATTAAAGGATTGGAGATTTTTAACTTAACCGGCCCCGAAACAAGGGTCACTTTTGCACCCGCATCGGCAAGGGCATTGGCAATAGCATAACCCATTTTTCCTGAAGAATAATTACCAATAAACCGAACAGGATCAATTTTTTCGTAGGTAGGACCAGCTGTCAGCAGAAAATGCTTATTCAGCAGTTTTTTTTTTTGATTGAAGAACCGAACAACCTCTTCCACTATATTTTCAGGTTCTTCCATCCGCCCCTTTCCATGCAGGCCGCTGGCTAATTCGCCTTCACCGGGCTCAATAATCAGATTTCCGAAAGAGCGGAGGATTTGAATATTTGCCCGGGTAGTCGGATGCTGAAACATATCAAGATCCATTGCGGGAGCCACCATTACCGGGCACTTGGCCGACAAATAGGTGGTAACAAGCAAATTATCGCAGATTCCGTGGGCCATTTTGCCAATGGTTGCAGCTGTGGCGGGAGCAATCAAAACGAGGTCGGCCCATTGCCCCATGTCCACGTGCGAATACCAGGTTCCATCATTGGCCGAAAAAAATTCGGATGCAACTGGTTTTCCCGATAGGGCCGACATGGTAACCGGAGTAATAAACTCTTTTGCCGAGGGAGTCATTACCACCTGAACCTCAGCACCCTCTTTGATTAGGTACCTTAAAAGATAAGCTGCCTTATAGGCAGCTATACTTCCGGTTAGTCCGAGGACTATGTGTTTTCCTTGTAGCCTCATAAAGGCTTTTATTACAGTTCTTTATTGCGGTTTTCCTTGGCAGGATTACGGTGATAAATCTGATCGTTTACAAACTCTTCGTAGGCAATCAATGTTGGTTTCGGAAGACGTTCGTAGTATTTTGAAATCTCGATTTGCTCACGGTTTTCGAATACTTCTTCCAGATTATCGGTGTAGGAAGCAAACTCCTGCAATTTCTGGCTCAATTCTTCTTTCATTTCAGAAGCAATCTGATTTGAACGTTTCGCCAGAATCATTACAGTTTCGTAAACATTACCAGTGCGGCTTTCCAATTCTCTTAAATCTCTTGAAATTGTTGTAGATTCTGCTTTTGTTTTCTTAAAATCCATATTAGTTAAATATTTGAATCCGGTTTATAATTTAACAACTTTGCAGTTGTAGCGTAATATTTTTCAGCTTCCTTCCGGTATTTACTTTCCGGATATTCATCGACAAAGGTAAAATATTCATCCAACGCAGAACTCAAACGTTCACGCTTTTTTTCTTCAACACTGTTAACAGCAAGCAGATACTTTGCTCTCAGAAGCATATACATTAATTCTTCGCGGTATTTTGTATCCGGAAAATCTTTTAATGAAGAACTTAAAGCAACCACCGCAGCCTTATAATTGTTCAAATCAAAATAAAGCTTGCCGCTTAAATACGATTTGTAAACCAATTTATCGCGCAACTCAATAATCAACCGGTTAGCTTCATCTACTCTGGTCGATTTTGGATACAAATTAATAAACAACTGCAATGCATCTATTGAATTTTGCGTGACCTGCTGATCGAGCCGGGGACTCGGAGAATCGAGATAAAAGCAATATCCAACCATAAACTGCGACTCTTCAGCATACTCACTTCTTGGAAACTCTTTAATCAGCGATTTGAAATAATGGCCTGCCATCATGTAATCCTTCAGACCAAACTGACTTTTTGCGTAGTAATAATATACCTTGTCTGCACGACTGGTTCCTCTTACAATATTAATGAGCTCTTTCAGCAAAGTGGAAGAACGAACAAATTCACCTCCTTCATAATATTCAAGCGCTTTCTTGTACTTGAACTCATAATCAGTACTTTTCACGATTTTATTATAGTCGCCACAGGCACTTAATAATAAGACAAAAACAAACGCTGCAACAGTGAAATTTCTCATTTTCATTAACATGGCGCAAAGATATATTTTTATTGGAATTTTGAGGGCCGAAAAATAGAATGAATTATCCAGAAAACAATCCAGTTTAGTATAAATTAACAAATTTGCAGACTTATTAAAAAAAATTACATTTGCAGCACAAATTTAAAAACCAGATCAAAGTGGACATTTTTGAAAAACTGAGGAGCAACATGGGGAGCCTGGGCAAGTACATGAAACAGGCACATGGATACTTCGCTTTTCCAAAACTGGAAGGCGAAATCGGTACCCGGATGAAATTCAGAGGCAAGGAAGTTTTAGTTTGGAGTCTGAATAATTACATCGGGCTGGCCAATCATCCTGAAGTTCGTGAAGCCGATGCACAGGCAGCCGCCGACTACGGAATGGCTTATCCTATGGGAGCCCGAATGATGTCAGGACAATCGAGCAAACACGAAGAACTGGAGCAGAATCTGGCCGATTTTGTTGGAAAACAAGATGCCTTTTTGCTGAACTTTGGCTACCAGGGAATGGTTTCAATCATCGATGCAGTTTGTGGTCGAAATGATGTGATTGTTTACGATTCAGAGGCTCACGCCTGTATCCTCGATGGTGTTCGTTTGCACATGGGAAAACGTTTCGTTTATGCCCACAACAATATGGACAGCCTTCGTAATATGCTTACCAAAGCAACTCGCCTGGCTGAAAAACAAGGCGGCGGTATTTTGGTAATTACGGAAGGTGTGTTCGGCATGGCCGGCGACCTCGGTAAACTCGATGAAATCGCCAAATTTAAAGATGAATTCAATTTCCGTTTGCTGGTTGACGATGCTCATGGTTTTGGAACAATGGGCGCGACCGGTGCAGGTACTCCAGAGCATTTTGGGGTAATGGATAAAGTTGATCTTTGGTTTGGCACATTTGCTAAATCAATGGCCGGAATTGGAGCATTCATTGCCTGCGACGAAGATATTTGCAATTTCCTTCGCTACAATATGCGTTCGCAAACTTTTGCAAAATCGCTGCCAATGCCAATGGTTATTGGCGCTCTGAAACGTTTGGAATTACTGCGTACACGCCCCGAATTGCGCGAAAAGCTTTGGCACATTGTGGATAAACTTCAGTCGGGACTGAAAGCAGAAGGATTTAACCTTGGAGTTACCAACTCTTGTGTAACACCTGTTTACTTCAATGGAGGCGTTACAGAAGCTACCAACGTAGTGGTCGATCTCCGCGAAAATTTCAATGTATTCTGCTCGGTGGTTGCATATCCGGTAATTCCGAAAGGACAAATCATGCTTCGATTGATACCAACAGCCATGCACACCGAGGAAGATGTTGAATACACCATCAAAGCTTTCTCCGAAGTACGCAAAAACCTGGAAGAAGGAAAATACAACCTTTCACAGATTCCATCGATTGTTGACTAACAAGATGTAGAATAACGATTTAAGATTAACGATTAACGATTTTATAAGGAGCATAGTTGCTGCATAAATCGTTGATCGTTAATCAAAAATCACCAATCCATAATCAAATTTTGCCTCTTTAGCTCAGCTGGTAGAGCAGCTCATTCGTAATGAGCAGGTCGTGGGTTCGAGTCCCATGAGAGGCTCTCGATCAAAAACATCTCCCTAGCCAAAATCCAACCACCACATCAATCTATCTGTCTTTCTGACATCTCCTAACTTTTTGTTCGTAAAATCTAACTATATCTGACAAACGTGCTTTTACTAACCATATAGGCTTGCTAAATATCAACTCAACTTTTTTCAGAAAAAAGTTTGGTGCTATGCTTAAAAAACTACTTTTGCACCTTCTTTTCAACTTACCAATTTATCCAGATATTTAGAGATATGGAAAGTGAATCATTAATTCTGTTTTTTATCATCGCCATTATTCTCGTTGGTGGTGCAATTATCTTCTCAACACTTGTAGCCCCAAAATCATTTAATCCAGCCAAATCAGAACCTTACGAGTGCGGAATCCCCACCGAAGGACCGGCATGGATTCAGTTTAATGTGGGTTATTACTTGTTTGCCATCATCTACCTGATTTTTGATGTGGAAACCGTTTTCCTGTTTCCGTGGGCGGTGGTAATGAAAACAATCGGGTTGAGAGCATTTATTGAAATCATTATTTTCTTCTTCGTGCTGGGGCTCGGACTTCTGTATGCATGGAAAAAAGGAGCATTGAAATGGGTATAAAAATCAAATCAATGGAATATGAAGATTTCAACGACAATGAGTCGCTGGAACTTCTAAAAAAGTCGGGAGGTAACGTTTTCCTGACCAGTATTGACAACCTGCTGAACTGGGGACGCTCCAATTCGGTTTGGCCACTCACCTTTGCTACCAGTTGCTGTGGTATCGAAATGATGGCTGCACGCGCTTCTCGCCACGACTTTGCCCGCTTTGGGATTGAAGTTTACCGTGCTTCGCCGCGTCAGGCCGACGTTATCGTCGTTGCCGGAACCATCGTTCACAAAATGGTGCCTGTACTGAAACGTTTGTACGATCAAATGCCCGAGCCTAAATATGTCATTGCAATGGGTGCCTGCGCTATTTCCGGAGGACCATTCTTTTACAATACTTATTCGGTAGTTCGCGGAGTTGACCATGTCATTCCGGTCGATGTTTACATTCCCGGCTGTCCGCCACGCCCCGAAGCATTGCTTTACGGAGTGATGCAACTTCAGCGAAAAATTAAAGGCGAATCGGTAACCAATCCAAGTGAATTACCGGACATTCTTTGAAAAAGTTCGGAGTGTCTAAAGTGAGCTAGAGTGACTAGAGTTATTAAAAGACCAGTCTTTTTTGAAATATTGAAAAACAAGAACGAAGCGTTCTTACTCCCCCTCTTTCGGAGGGGGTTGAGGGGAGGCTTCTTAATCATTGACTATGCTTAGCAGAGACGAATTAAAAGATATCATCACGGGATTTGTGCCTGAGGCCGAATTCCCTGAAGGAACGCAACTTCCGGAGGTAGTAATTCCGGCAGCAAAGTTGACTGAACTGATGGAAAAACTGAAATCGGATTCCAAAACTTCGTTCAACTACCTGATTAGCCACACAGCTGTTGACTTTTCAACCCATTTTACGCTGGTTTATCACCTCGAATCGGTTGAAAAACGACATTTGCTGGTGGTCAAAGTGAAACTCGAAGACCGCGAAAATGCTTCGGTTGATAGCCTTGCCGCTATTTTTCCAACCTGCAACTATTTTGAACGCGAGGTTTTCGACCTGTTCGGAATCCGTTATAACAACCATCCGAATCTGAAACGACTGTTTCTGGAAGATGACTACGGATACCCGCTCCGGAAAGATTTCCGCGATGAAGTAAATATGATCGAACGTTAAAACCCGGGAGATGACTGAAGAAATTATAAAAGATGTGATTGTCGGCGAAAACGAGGACTACATCATCAATATGGGGCCTCAGCACCCGTCGACACACGGTGTTTTAAGGCTCGAAGTTTGCCTGAAAGGGGAAACCGTGAAATACCTGATTCCGCACATTGGTTACATCCACCGCGGGATCGAAAAAATGTGTGAAGCCAACACTTACCAGCAGATTATTCACCTGACCGACCGGATGGATTACCTTTCGGCGCACATGAATAACGAAGCGGTTTGTATGATTGTTGAAGAAGCCATGCAGGTGGAAGTTCCGGAGCGTGTGAAATACATCCGCACTATTCTGGATGAGTTGAACCGTTTGGCATCGCACCAGTTGTGGTGGTGTGCTTTCGGGATGGACCTCGGCGCATTGACTACCTTCTTCTACGGCTTGCGCGACCGCGAGATGATCCTCGATATTTTCGAAGAATCATTCGGTTCACGATTGCTGCACAGCTACAACACTCCCGGTGGTTTGATGTGGGATGTGCACCCCAATTTCCAGAACCGGATCAAGGAATTCATCAAATATTTCCGCAAGAAATTACCTGAATACAATCAGTTGCTGACTGGCAATGTCATTTTTCAGGAACGTGCCAAAGGAATTGGTCTGATGAGCAAAGAAACTGCCATTGCTTATGGCGTTACCGGTCCTTCGGGCCGTGGTTCGGGCTTTGCCTGCGACGTGCGTAAAATTGCGCCTTACGGAGCTTACGATAAAGTTCAGTTCAACGAAATTTTGCGAACTGAAGGCGACGTTTTTGCCCGCTACGAAGTGCGCATGGACGAAATGGTTGAGTCGTTAAGCATTCTGGAACAGTTGGTCGACAACATTCCGGCTGGTGATTTCACCGCCAAGATGAAGCCAATCATTAAACTTCCGGCAGGCGAATATTTTAAACGGGTGGAGACTGCCCGCGGCGAACTGGCGGTTTACGTGGTGAGCGACGGAAATAAAAATCCATACCGCATGAAATTCCGCACGCCGAACTTTAGCAACCTGTTTGTGATGAACGAGATTGCTTCGGGTTATAAAATTGCCGACCTGATTGCCATCAGCGGTTCGCTCGACCTTGTAATCCCTGATATTGACCGATAAATGAACACCAATATGTCATCAAACATTTACGATTTTTCGACACTTACCGGTGCAATTCACACCTGGCTTTCAGGATTGATGTCGCCCGGATGGGTCACTTTCACCGAGTTTGTGCTCATCGGGCTGGTTTTCCTGCTGATGTATGCTTTGCTCGGGCTTTTCCTGGTTTACCTCGAACGAAAAGTTTGCGCCATCATTCAGAACCGCGTGGGCCCAAACCGCGTGGGGAAATGGGGACTTCTGCAAACCATTGCCGACTTGATCAAGCTGTTGCTGAAAGAGTTGATCCCGATCCGCAAATCCGATCCGCTGCTTTTCAACCTGGCGCCGTTTATTGTGATCATCTGTTCGTTCCTGGCCATGGCTGCATTGCCCTACGGAAAAGGACTTCAGGCCATTGATTTTAACATCGGCGTTTTCTACGTGATGGCTGTTTCGTCGTTGAGCGTAGTGGGTATTTTGCTCGCCGGATGGGCCAGCAACAGTAAATATTCGTTGATTGGCGCCATGCGAAGCGGTGCGCAAATTGTGAGTTACGAACTTTCAGTTGGGCTTTCATTGTTGGCTATCATCGTATTCTCCGGAACCATGCAGCTTTCAGGAATTGTTGAAAGTCAGGCCAATGGCTGGTGGATTTTCAAAGGACATATTCCGGCGTTTATTTCATTCGTGGTGTTCCTGATTGCCAGTACCGCCGAAATTAACCGCGGACCGTTCGACTTAGCCGAAGCTGAATCGGAATTGACCGCCGGTTTCCACACCGAATATTCAGGTATCAAGTTTGCCTTTTTCTTCCTTGCCGAATACATGAACATGTTTATCGTGTCGGCCATTGCGGCAACCGTATTCCTCGGAGGTTGGATGCCTCTGCACATCGGAAACTGGGAAGGTTTCAACCAGATTATGGATTACATTCCATCGGTAGTTTGGTTCTTCGGAAAAACCTTCTTCATTATCCTGATCATCATGTGGTTCAAATGGACGTTCCCGCGTTTGAGGATCGACCAGTTGCTTAACCTGGAATGGAAGTACCTTTTACCCGTAAGTTTGTTCAACATTGTATTGATTGCCTTCCTGGTTTTGATGGGCTGGCACTTTTAAATAACGACAATGAATAGTATAGCAAAATATTTTAGCGACATGTTTAAAGGGATTTCCTCGTTGTGGGCAGGAATGCGCGTCACCGGGAAATACTTTTTCAGTCCGCGGGCTATTGTGACCCAGCAATACCCCGAAAACCGGAAAACCCTGAAAATGGAGGAACGGTTTAAAGGCGAAATCATTATGCCACACGATGCCAACAATCAGCACGCTTGCACGGGTTGCGGCATCTGCGAAATGAATTGCCCGAATGGGTCGATCGAGATTTTAACCGATCGTGTTCCGAATGCCGATGGCAAAATGGAACGTGTGATCGATAAACACATTTACCATTTGTCGATGTGTACGTTCTGCGGACTGTGTGTAAAAACCTGTCCGTCGGATGCACTGGCATTTGGTCAGGAATTTGAACATGCTGTGTTCGACCGCAATAAACTCACCAAAGTATTGAACCAGCCGGGTTCATCACTCAGAAAGGAGGCCAAATAATGAATGTAATCCTATTTTACCTGTTTTCAGGAATTATCCTGATTTGTTCGCTTCTGACGATCACTACCCGCCGGATTCTTCGTGCTGCGGTTTATCTGCTGTGTGTACTGTTATCAACAGCTGGTTTGTACTTCATGCTGAAATACCAGTTTATGGCCGCCGTTCAGTTAACGCTGTACGCCGGAGGTATTGTGGTGCTGATCATTTTCAGTATCCTGTTGACCAGCCACATCACTCACCGGTTCAAACATCCTGATTTGGTGAAGCTGATTATGGGTGTGAGCGTTGCGCTTGTTGGTGCAGGAATGGTAATTGCTACTCTCCTTTCCCACCAGTTTGTTGCCACAACCGCTCCGGAAATCAACTCTGATATGACCACCATCGGAACACAGTTGTTGAGCACCGAAAAGAACGGATACGT
>Ga0172367_10007462_pt1 | contig 12522 bp, 14 predicted proteins | sample Lak10m_FD_114542 | JGI IMG/M metagenome (GOLD analysis project Ga0172367, IMG submission 114542) | Freshwater microbial communities from Kabuno Bay, South-Kivu, Congo - kab_022012_10m | ecosystem: Environmental > Aquatic > Freshwater > Lake | place: Democratic Republic of the Congo: South-Kivu...
GCACTGATGGACAAATACAATTTAACAACAGCAGTGTTTTTGGCGGTGCTAACATATTGTTTAATAGCACCAATGGAAATTTAGTAATAACGTCTGCTACAAATTCAACATCAACCACAACTGGGGCATTAGTAGTTGGTGGCGGTGCTGGTATCACTGGCAATGTTTTTGTGGGTAATGTGTCTGCCGCAAACACCGTAGTGTTTCCCACTGAGTTTGATAATGGCAATTCAGGGGCTTCGTTTACTATTAATTGGCGAAATAGACAAAAACAAAGAATTACACTTACCGCCAACTGTGTATTATCATACACTGCTCCAATTGGTGTAGGTAACTTTATAATTAAACTAATTCAAGATGGTACTGGGGGCAGATTTATTACCTGGCCCGCAGGCACACGTTGGCCAGGAGCAGTAGCACCAACATTAACTACCACAGCAAATGCCGTAGATATTGTTAGCATTTATTATGACGGCACCAACTATTATTCTCAATTTGGTTTAAACTTTGGCTAAATGACCTATCGTACATTACCTGATAGTCTAGTACAAGATCCAATTACTTCAAATAGTTATGTTCTCACCTACGGATTTTATAACACATCCACAGATACAAGCACATTAGTTGCTAATATCACGGCAACTATTAATAGCTATATTTTTGCAAACAGTTCTGCTAACGTGAGAGTATACTCTGTTTTACAAATATCTCGACTTGCAACAATAGGAGATGCATCAGAAGGACCTCCACCAACATATACCTACCAACTGACTCCTAACGTTTCTTTAAATTTTGGTGCAACCTCTGTTTCTCTATATAATTCATTATCCTCAACTTTAGTTGCAGGCGGAGCAAGTGGCGTTTACAGCAATGGATCAATAGTAGTAGATACTTTTGTTAGCACAACCCTTCCTGCTAGTTTTAGATATCAAACATGGACACTAAGGGCAACTATAACAACTGCTATCGTAGAACCTGTACAGACTTTTGCTAATACGGCTGAAAGACTAGTAACACTACAAGGACCCAACGCAATTTATTTTGGTATGAATTTCTAAATTTTATGGATCCAACAACAAAAGTATATACGCTTTACGAAAAAGATACACTACGCATTTTACAATTTTTCCAACCTAATGTACCGCCGGTGACACCCGAACAATATTTCGAGGAAAGATTGCGCTGTGACCCGGACTGCCTAGGTAAACCTGCAGATTTATTTGATGTAATTGTAGATGAAAGAGCAGCATTTGAAACTGCCATGAAGGAAGCAGAAAATTATATTATTAGCATAGATCCTGTTAAAAAAAGATTAGTTTATAATCTGTTCAAGTTAGTAATTAAAAATAAAACCTATAACACACAAAGTATTAAAAGAATGTTTTCGTTTGAAGAAATTAAAAAGATGTATTACGAGGACTACATAAATTTTAATATGAAAAATTTTATTAGGTCAAAAAATCTTGTAGTACAGTTTAACTATCTAAAGGATTTGAAATTACGCAGTCATATGTTTAATAAGAATTGGAAATATTTTCATTATGATCCTTTTTTAGTAGATTCCCACAGTGACAAAACTGTTCTAGGGCGAGATATCGTTAAAAATGGAACATATTATCCTTTGGTAGTAGGCCCATTAATCGAAGATAAACCAAATGAAAAATATGTTTTTGAAGGTAATCACAGAGCCGCATCATTAAAATTATTACAAATGGAAGGTCTAGTGCCGGAAGATTTTAAAATTTGTTGCATTGAATACAAGCAAAACTATGAAATGACACAGCATAGAATGCGATATCAAGCATTACAAACACCATTTCAAATTCGCGGAATTATTGAATTAGTCTACGGAAATGTAATCCTAGTAGATGATAACAAATATCAAGCGGCCCTAAAAAGTTTACATGAAGACGGAGGACGGGTAGTTGATGACTACACAATAGAATGGACTGGTTGTACATATGATGATATTTTATTTGCATGCCAAACATATCCACATTGGCTTAGAGATTTAGTGTATCCATATAAGGAAAGTATTCTTCCTAGTCCAATATTCAATGACGAGAGTGCCTTCAATGAGTGGCTCGATGAATGATCTTAGGCACATCAGACGAGTTGATATAGAGTTACACAGTTTTTGTAATAGAACCTGTGACTGGTGTCCTAACAAAAATTATTTACGTAACAAACAAGTTGTTATGGAAGATTGGTTGTTCTCTAAAATTCTTAAAGAACTCAACGAGTTTGGTTTCGGCCAAGATAGACAGTTTGTTAATCGTAGAACAAATACTAGCACATTTAAAAACTTCTATAGAGATTTCACAGAAAACCAACCCGTAGTCAGTTTTTTGGGCTACATGGAACCAATGAGCGACATCAAACTTCTTAAGAAACGTGTAAAAGAAGCCAGTGAAACTTTGAACAATTTTGTTGAACTTGTATCAAATACCAGCGGCGATTATATTTCTAAAAAGAATTTAGAAGGTTTATTGTTAACCACACTCAATATAATGGATTATGATTGTCAAGGCAGAGACTTCTGGGAAAATAAACTAAAGGAAGCAGGTTGTTTAATTATAGATGACGAGAATATATCATACCATGGAGTGTTGGCTTTGCACAAAACCATAGGTAATATTAGAGTGCAATTAGATTGGCCAAAAAATTGGCTTCTAGAAAACAGAGGTGGTGCTATAGGGACACGTGAAGAATCTTTGGTTAACATGAATTGGAAAAATAATGCAGCAGAAAGAAAGGTTCCGTGTGTTGAACCTAGTTATTTTATTAACATTACCTATGATGGTAACGTAATGCCATGCTGTCACCTAAGATCAGACATTCCATTTCACAAAGATTACATATTGGGAAATCTAAAAAAACAAACTCTCAAAGAAATATTCTACAGTGATAAAGCTGTGGCCTTTAGAGAGTCTTTGTCAAAAGAATCAGGATACTATCCTGAACCATGTAGAAATTGTCAAAAAATAAGAAATGGTGTATGCACAGGATCTCCAAATGGGTTTGACTACATAGGGCAACGTTATGCAAATAACACTATTAATGAAAATATTTTTTTTGTATGATTAAATTAATAGAAGTAGAAGTTTACAATTTCTGTAATAGAAGATGTTCTTTTTGTCCTAATTCGTTGGTACCTAGCAGACAAGATCAAAAAAATCTTAAAATTTTAGATTATAACAAATTTTGTCGTTTAGTAGATCAACTTAAAGAAATAAATTATAGAAACACAATTTCATTCTCAAGATATAATGAACCATTGGCTTTTTATAATATAACAAAAAAATATGTAGAGTATATCAGGAACAATTTAAATTGTCTAATAGTTTCAAACACCAACGGCGATTATCTAAACAATGATGTGATTGAACTTTTTGACGAACTAACTATAATGGATTATGCAGGCAAAGGAGAAGATTGGTGGAAAAAGAAACTTAGTAATTTGAATCTATATTTTATTGATAATAAAAGCAACGACGAATTTCTATATTTTGAAACAACAAATAAAAAAAGTGTTTTAATTTTTCTTAATTTTAAAAAAAATGCCACCATTGAAGATAGGGGCGGAGTTATTAAACTAAGCCGCTTAAAATATAAAAACCAATCTGAATTGCGAACAAGGCCTTGCTTGGAACCAGAGAAATTTTTAGGAATTGATTATACCGGCGATGTAATGGTATGCTGTAATATGAATAGTGAATTTCATAATAATTATTCAATTGGCAATATATATAACCATAATTTAAGTGAAATTTTAAATAGTGAAAAAAGAAAACATTTTATTGACATTATGTCTCAGGAAAATTACTTAAACTTTTTGGATCCTTGTAAGAATTGTCAAAAAGATCCTGGTAGGTACACTAGAGATAATCCAGGAATTTTTTATAACGGTGAAAGAAAATGAAAGAAATTGGAGTTTTTATTCCTGGCAGGCTCAACAGTGAACGGTTACCTAATAAATTAATTTTGCCTCTCAATGGCTCTAATTTATGGGAAATTGCCTGCGATAAACTGAATAATCTATCAAATGACTACAATAAATATGTTTTATGTTATGATAAAGAGTTGATTAGTATAGCAAAAAATTTTAATAACTTAGTAATTGTAGAAAGAAGCAAAAATACAACTGAAATTGATGGCCCGTTAACTTATATTTTTAAAGATTTAGAATATATCAAAGATTCACATTTAATGTTTTTAAATCCATGTTTAAGTTTATTAAGATTACAAACAATACAACGTGCCTTAGATAAGTTTAAAAACTCAGATTTAGATTGTGCGACTAGTGTTAAGAAATATAAAAATTGGTTATGGAACGAAAACAAACAAGTTATAACAGATATAGATTATAAAACATTAAACACAAAACTAATTGGCAATTACTATCAAGCAGCGCATTGTTTTCACATCTTTCATAAACAAAATTTTTTTAATACTGGACACATGCTCGAACAGAACTTAGAATTAATTGAAGTGCCCGAAGATGAAACACTAGACGTTGATACCAATGAGGATTATCTGTACGTAAAATGGAGATTAAACAATGGGCAATAAACAAGAAATTTTAGCTCAATATGAAGGAAATAGGACTGAGTTTGCTGATGTAGCACTTGCTCGACCTTACCCTGAGATTTTTACAGATAATAATTCTCTTCCTATTAAAAATTTTGGTACACAATTTGCTAGCATTATCGAACCGTATGTAGATGAAATTCAAAATCAACTTAGCGATCCAACAAATGTTTTAATTAGACAATTTTATGATAACAAAGTCGTTAGGGTAACTTTAAAAGATAATGCTATAATAAATCCAATAGTAAACTACTTTGAAGAACTTTTTGGTAGACGTGCTAATAAGATTTTAGTTAATAGAGGATACCCGTCTACGGTTCCTAGTTATCAATCACTGGATGAATGCGATCAAAATAATTATTGGTTAAGTCAATTCTGGCACATAGATAATTTTCCAAATGAATCATTATCCTTAGGCATTTATCTAAATGATGTTGATATTGGTGGTGGGCAATTTGAGCATATAACAAATCCAAATTATTACTTTTATAATAGATTTACCGAAGGAAGAAGTTTAAGTAGAATTAGTAATTTAATTTTGGATCAAGATGATATAGTACCAATAGTTGGACCAAAATTTACGGTTTTTGCATTTGTAGCTAATTTTATACACAGGGGTACATTTTCTAGAGATACTATGAGAGATTTTATAAGAATTAGATTTGATTAGAAACTATAATTAAATTTATCTATAACATTTTGAAAGGCTTTCTCTACTTTCACTTTAGTTTCTTCGGTATAAAGTTCTCTGTAGTCTTTTATTTGTCTATATTTGCTCTTAACAAAAATTTCTAGTAATTCATCGTTATAGGGCACAGGGATATTTTTAAATTCTAAATGTAGATTTTCATATCTTAATATTTTATCAACGATAATTTTGTCCTGGACAGTATATCTATGCCAATCATTAAATTTAACTAAGTCTATGCAATTTAAAAAATTTTCAAAACTACTATTGGCGATTATGGCATTTCTAGCAATTTTGTACTAAAAATAAAAACTTACCATGGTATCCCAGGGATTTCTTACAACGGCAAATTTAAAATAATGTTTCCATTCATCTGGATAATTTTTGGCTACCCAACTGGCACTAATATGATTACCATTTTCAATAAAATTGCCAAATTGTGGAGTATTATCAAATTTTGAACCTGTGCAAATGTCAGTATTTGGATCTAAGTAATTGACCAAATATTTTTCAACACTTGATCCTGCAGTCTTTTTTGTTTTAATAAATATGAAACTATGCTTTCTTGAAATTATCATGTAATTATATATGACTAACAAAATATTTTTTATAGCTGAAATTGGAATCAATCATAATGGATCATTAAAAACTGCCTTACGATTAATTAAGGAGTGCAAAGCAGCAGGAGTAAGTTTAGTTAAATTTCAAAAAAGAACTCCGGCTATCTGTGTACCTATAAACCAACGAAATCAAAAAAGACAGACACCCTGGGGTATTTTAACTTATTATGATTATAAAAACAAGATTGAATTTGATAAACGTCATTATGACATAATTAATCGTTATTGTAAAAAAATTGGAATTCTCTGGACTGCTAGTGTGTGGGATATACCTAGTTTTAGTTTTGTTCAAAATTATAATGTGCCATTTATTAAAATTCCAAGTGCATTAATTACTAACACAAAGTTACTTGAAGAAGTTGCTATGTTTGCTACATGTCCGGTTATAATTTCGGTAGGAATGAGCACAATTGACGAAGTAGATAAAGCCGTTGGTATACTGTCGGATAAACTATACGCTATCTTACACTGTAATAGTGCATACCCGTCGGAATATAATGAAATAGATATACGTGTTATAGAAACGCTAAAATTAAAATATCCAAATTTAACAGTAGGCTACAGTGGACACGAAAAGGACACTTTACCTACTATTGTTGCGGCTAGTTTTGGTGCAGAAATAATTGAAAGGCATGTAACTTTAAATAAAAATATGTGGGGTACAGATCACTCTGCTAGTCTTGATATTACTGAATTAAAACAACTATTGCAAACTTTGCACAGCATAGAAGTAATTTTAGGAAAAAAAGATTTAACTGTATATCCCAGCGAAACCGCAGCAATAACAAGGTTAAGGTCTGACAGCAACTTTTTGGTAAATACTGAGTCGGGCACTTATGGAACGTAATAATGCAGAGCATTAAAAAATTATTCAGAAATATCTATTATGAAGAGGATATTTACACCTTGGCTACTTATACAAACGGCCAATGGAATTACGAACTAGAAAATGTTCCTAAAACTATTAACAATGTTCGCCATGGGCAAACTGCTGTAGTAATAGGCAACGGCTTAGATAGATTAACATTCAATTTAAAAAATTTAAAAAATAGGAAATTACAAACTTACGGGTGTAATGCGTTATATAGAGATTTCAGCCCAGATTTTTTAGTATCAGTTGGTAGCGAAATGTGCGATGAAATTGCAAGAAGTGGCTATTGCAATAATCATGTAGTATATGCCTACGCCAGCGAAATTGTAAGACAACCAAAGAAATTTCATTTAATCCCACAAAACCCAACTTGGAACGCAGGGTCATTGGCAGCATATCTCGCTTGTTTTGATGGGCACACCAAAGTTTACTTGTTAGGGTTCGACGGGAATGATACTCCGGGATATAGCAACAACATTTACAATGATACTCCGGGCTATTATTCAGTACATGAAGACCAAAATGACCTGTACTGGAGTCTTACAATGACACATGTTTTTAAAACATATCTTTTTGTTGACTTTGTTTTAGTTAATAGCACTGGAAGAGGTTATATGCCTAAAGCATGGCAAAGTGTACCTAATTTAAGAAGAATTAGTTTTAATGAGTTAGTGTTAGAGTGCGACCTCTAAAGCAGATTCAAATGTTTTTATTTTATCAATAATACACTGAAAACTAAAAGTTCTCCATACACCTGGATGTAATGGTTTAGGACAATCGTTGATAGCTGTCCACGCATACCCTCGGTGTTCTAAGTTAAGTTGCGGGATAAATTCATCGTCGACTGTTATTAAATAGGTATGATATTCAAAACTGGTGTTTTCTGCTGTAAATTTTTCCAATGGTACAATTTTTAAAATTTCAATATCACCAATTTCTTCGTTAATTTCTCTACGTAGTGCATCTATAGGAGTTTCATTTTGCTCAACACCACCACCTACTAACCCCCATGATCCTGAATGTTTTTTTTGATTTCTTAGTAAGAACAAATAACGTCGAGTTTTTTTACTATAAATTAAAGCACCACATCCTATATTACTATTGACCATTCGCCGCCTCGATATACACCTTCTACACTTTTTACCCATTCGCTGCCGGTCCATCTATATTGCACACCAGTAAGCTTATTAAGCATATACTCCATTGAAGTTTCAGTGTTACTATCAAATACAACTTGCCACGAAGATCCATTGAATTGAATTATATCATTGGCATTAGCAACTAAGTCTCCCCAGACTATGCTACCATCTAAGTTGCTTAGACTACCAATATCATCAGTTAGTAAATATCTAGTATTTGCACTTGGTGACAATAAGTTGCTATCAACTTTTACATTTTGAGGATTAATAATTGCATCAACTGGTAATAAAGTATTTGATGGTTGCGTATCTTCAAAAGGATCAAATAACAAAATATAAGGATCAGTAGGATGATAGGCTATAGTACCAATTAATTCTGTTCCTGTAGGCAAAGCTAATCTAATTTCAGTTGTACCTGTTACTAAGGTTCCATAAATTTCAACTACTGCTTTCCATGTAACCGGCGGCGGAACACTTAAAATATTATCGTCATCATCAACAACTTCCTGATATTTTAATAATTGTAATTGATTGCCGGTATACAGTATTCCATAATCCAAAGGAGTTACATATCTTCTAGATACCAAATTAGTTAATAAAGTATCTTCATTAAGCATACCTTGTTCATCATATATACTACCAATAAATTTTTGTATTACACCCAGGCGTTTAACTTTGGCAGGTGCACTAATCCAAATTGGCATAGTAAATGTAAGAGTAGCAACGTCAATAGGTTCTTCTGCTCCAGTTGGTACAGTTCTTGATGTCCACAATACACTAGTAAGTTGAACGTAACTCAGACTAGCCCAATCTATATAGTTGTCTGTGCTTTGAATTTCAAACGAAGGATTAAACAAAACAGCTAATTGTTCGATTAACTGCATTTTCTGTTCAGTATTACTGGTCCATATATCTAACTTAACTTCGAGATTATAAGGCACAGGCATTAGTCTTTCTATGGTATAACTATCGCCTTGTTGATTTGAATATAAACCAGTTTCAGGATCATACTGTCGTTCTCTTAACTGCATTTTACTAACAAAATAAGGTTCTTGAACTCTAGTTTGATCGTATGTAAAACCACTTATGTAGGCACTCATCGCCGGCACAGCATTCATTATGTTTTCGCTGTTTTGTCTTAGTATGGTGGCTGCTTGTCTACTAGGATCACCATAATAGACAGGAACACGTTGTAACGTTCTAATACCGTCTCGGTCCTTGCCAAATTCAACGTCAAAATTACTTACAATTCTAATAAATTGAATTAAGAATCTTCTTATTTGCGCATCATAAAAAAATTGTTGTGCCATTAATTATCTGCCTTGGGTCTTAAAGCCTGACTTAGGCTTTGTCTACTTGTTACTTCACCGGTGTTGTTAACAAATGTACTTGTGTCATTGATAAAGTAGCTACGTAATGTAGTGTTTTCTGGACCTTGAGTTAATGTAGTTCTTAGATTATCTTCTATTTTCACCCAACGTCTACCATCCCATCTAAATAATCTATTAGGCAGATAATCAGTACGCAGGGCATAATCGCCTACAAGAGGATTATTAGGAAATGCTATACCGGAAAAAACTGGCAAACCATTTGGAGCTGAACCTGTACCAGTTAAATAACCTTGCACGGTAGCATCAGGACTTTCAATACCAGCGTCAGCATCTACGATAACATTATCGCCGGTTGAAGTATTGTTATCTGCGGTAATACCCGACGGGTCTCCAGGACTACCATCAGGTTGTGTAGGTTTAATATATAACGTACTAATGTCGTAACCACTAAATGGAACATTAGTTTCTGCTTCACGTAATATTGCATCATTGACTTCGATGTATTTGTTTATAATACTAGATACAGAACCTAATGAAATATTTCCTGTATTACCCGATATTGGATCAATATCAACCTTAATTTGATTTAAAATATCTTTGTATTCCTGACTGTCTGTCAGAGGATTAATTTTACAACGCCAAAGATGTGGCCACCATGTCGCAGAATATCCTTCAGCTGCATTGTTACAATCACTGATTACATAATATCGTTTTAGAGCGACCGGCAAACTATTATCAAGTGGGTAGTAATCTTTGAGGTGCATTAGTTCAATGACATCGCCGGGCATTAATTTACGACCTAAAGTTGCTACCATGTCGGTGATATGAAACACAATGAATAATGTACCAGTTTGTAAAAACATGCCAAATTGACTAAGATCAAATGTTACATCTTGAGTTTGATATATGCCGCGCATACCATATACATCTGGATCGTATTTTCTATCGCGGTTTTCTAAAAATAAAAGATCTTGAATGTTTAGAGCAGATTCATTAATGTAACTAGGTTTAGCTGCATCAGTATAAAATTTGATAGTGGTTCCTGACGGTAATGCACTTGTTGTGCTGGCTGTTAGTGTTATTGTATTCGCTGTTTTGGCTGAAACTTGTGTACCTGTAGATACACCAGTTGCAGTAACAAACATGCCTAGGTCAATATCTGACGTTGATGAAAACGATAATGTGTTACCAACTGTGGGCTGAGATGAATTTGTTGTTTTTGTTAAATTTTGCTCTGATGTGCCAAGATATTTGTGTACTAAAATTCCAGTACCGCCTACAGTGAACATTTCACTAATATTACGGTCAATATACTTATAATCGTTGGTATGAGCTCCGTCTTTCCAAAGTGATAATCTTGGCACAATTCTATCCTATTATCTTATATTTAGCGGACACCAAAATTGACACAAATTAGGTTATGCTATATACTATATTATGAGTGACTTCAACTCTCTTGATGACTGGCCGGCTATAGATAGTCAAATAAGGCGCAATTTATGGGCTATGTATAATCTTGCCAATAAGCGGCAACTTGAGCGTATGTATAGAAATCTGGAGGCCAGCGTAAACCATCTTAGTCGACTCAACGTAGATAGACGTAGATTTGGGCATTCAGTACACTATGATGAGCAGTTAGTAAAAGTGCAACAAGAGTTGCAAGAATTGCAAGGATGGTTAATGTTTGGAACCTTACTTGACGAGAAACCCAAAGAGTAGTATAATTATACTTTATACAACTCAAGGAGCCTGCTGTGGCACTAGCACAATCTATTAAAGCACCCAAAAAAGCCGCACCTAAAAAGCGTGATCCATTATTTGCTGATGAAAAATACACAGGGCGCGAACCCGTCTGGGATACAGAGCGAGCACTGACTATGACGCAAGAAGAGTTTGATCATCACCTGCGCAGGAGTTTTACATATTACAATTATTTTTATAGTGCCAAAGATTTAAAGAAGTATGTAGTTGATTGGATGAAGGATCATTACAGCAAAAGCGATGTGAGCCGTTTTATCCGTAGCAGCGACAGACTTTTGCCCATTACAGTTTGCAGTTTAATTAAGGCACACAAACAAGGTATGCCTTTGCGCGAGAAAGAATTGCGATATGTAAAAGATCGTTTGTACGAAATTATTAACAGCGATATACCAGACGAGCCAAGTAAAGAACAAGTTATAGTAGCACCAAGTGCTGTAAAAACTATTCAGGATCGTTTAAATGAAAAAACAAGCGAGCATCTAGCACACTTTGAAGGCATGTACGATGAAGTAGTTGCAGGTGGCACAGTAGACCCTAGAGCATATGACTATCTGGTTACTAACGCTGTACCACAAAGCCAAATTCGTAAGTTTGAAGAACTGTTTATGGCTCGTAAAACTGAGCTAGGCGAAGCTCTGGGACGAGTAGATGAACAGATTGCTGAAGCATATAGACATTACAAAGCATCTGACTACAAACGGCACCATGCATTTATTCAAAGTATATTAGATGCACTAGATCAATACCGTAATGTTAAAAAGACACAGAAAAAAGTCCGTGTTAAGCGAGCACCTAACAAAGAAAAAGTTGTTAGTAAGATTAAGTACATGAAGGAAGAAAAGACTTTAAAACTTGTAAGTATCAATCCAGTGGATATAATTGGTTCACAAGAGTTATGGTGTTACAATACCAAAACTCGTAAACTATACAAGTATGTAGCAGATAGCGTTACTGGACCGTTAGGTATAAAAGGTACAACAATTACTGGATATAACGAATCCGCGTCCATTGGCAAAACACTCAGAAAACCCGAAGAGAAACTTAAGGAGTTTTTCAAAGCGGGTAAAGTACAGTTACGTAAATTCTTAGAAGATATTAAGGCCACAGAAGTAGCGGGTAATGGGCGTTTAAATTCAGATACCATTCTACTTAAAGTACAATAAATACTGTGTACTTTAGGATATATGGATGTCTAACCCTTTTACTGGTAATGTAGCTCCCGACACAACATATTTTTACGCTAACGGCGTATTAAAATCAGATAGTCTTTATAACCCTGCAACCGGCACAGGTGTAGGGCATATTGAATATGATGAAAGCGCAGAATGGTTAGACTCGCTTAATAAGCGCAGAGCTGCTATCACTGATTACATCAGGATGCGTCTTGGTGATGGTATCGTAGATGTTGAATTAGATAAAGAACACTACGAAATGGCTATAGATCAAGCACTGCTTAAGTACAGACAGCGAGCCGGCAATAGCCAAGAAGAAAGCTACGCATTTTTAAAATTATTCCCAGAAA
>Ga0172367_10007463_pt1 | contig 12520 bp, 8 predicted proteins | sample Lak10m_FD_114542 | JGI IMG/M metagenome (GOLD analysis project Ga0172367, IMG submission 114542) | Freshwater microbial communities from Kabuno Bay, South-Kivu, Congo - kab_022012_10m | ecosystem: Environmental > Aquatic > Freshwater > Lake | place: Democratic Republic of the Congo: South-Kivu...
CCTTGCCCAGGCACGCGATGCCGAGGCAAAAGCCAAGGCCGAGACGATAGCGCAGAAAGATGCACTGGCCAAAGAGAAAGCCGAAGCCATTGCCCAGCGCGATGCCGAAGCCAAGGGGAAGGCCGACGCGCAAGCCCGGATCGGTGCGCTGGAAAAGGAGAAGGGGGAGCTAAGCGCTGCGCGTGACCAGCAAGCCAAACTGGCGCAGGAACGGCAGGCACAGATCGAGCAACTGACCCAGGCACGCGATGCCGAAGCCAAGGGGAAGGCCGACGTGCAAGCCCGGATCGGTGCGCTGGAAAAGGAGAAGGGGGAGCTAAGCGTTGCGCGTGACCAGCAAGCCAAACTGGCGCAGGAACGGCAGGCACAGATCGAGCAATTGACCCAGGCACGCGATGCCGAAGCCAAGGGGAAGGCTGACGCGCAAGCCCGGATCGGTGCGCTGGAAAAGGAGAAGGGGGAGCTAAGCGCTGCGCGTGACCAGCAAGCCAAACTGGCGCAGGAACGGCAGGCACAGATCGAGCAACTGACCCAGGCACGGGATGCCGAGGCAAAAGCCAAGGCCGAAACGATAGCGCAGAAAGAGGCACTGGCCAAAGAGAAAGCCGAAGCCATTGCCCAGCGGAATAAGCTCTCTGAAACACTGGCCAGCCTTGAACAGGAAAAGTCGGCGCTGGCGAGACGGCATGACGAACTTGAACGACAAGTCGCTGAGCTCGTCGCAGCATGCGATGCCGAAGCCAAAGTCAAAACCGACGCCCTGGCCGAGCGCGACCAGACCCGTCAGCAGCTGCAAGAGCAACAAGCGCGCATGCAACAGATTGAAGCCGAAAACGCCGAAGCCCGCATGCGCCAAGCTCTGCTGCAAGACGAACTCGTCAAGGCCGAAGCGCAGATCGAACTCATCAAAGACCTGTTACTCAGGGAGCCGGGACTATGAGTTGGGCGTTAATCGCCACCCCAAAATATGTCCAGCCGTTTAACGGCCTGTCGGTCGGCAATGCCGCGCTGCGGGCGGGCGACTTTGCCGGGGCGGTGTCGGCCTATGCATCCAGCCTGGCGAGCGCGCCCGAGCTTGCCAACGTGTTCGCGCCGAACATCGTCCGGGCAAGGGAAAAATACCGCGCCCAGCGCCAGGCGCATGTCGATGCCAACAATGGCCGCTTGCGCGTGGGGGTGAGCGGCTGGGAACTGGCGCACAACGCCGCGGGCCGCGCCTACACCCTTGCCGAGCTGTACAACGGCTTTGCCGAAGCCGAGCTGATCGGCCCGCTTTACGCCGGCTACAACCGCGAAATCTGGGAGCCCATCCGCGCCACGCCGCTGCCCAAGCACACCTTCATCGTCGAAGACATGGCAGATTTTCTTGACCAGGCCATCGCGCTGGTCGCCGGCCATCCTTATGACCTCGTTCACCTCTCCAAACCGCGTGCCCCCAACCTGTTCATTGGCCTGCTCTACAAACTGATCTGGGGCGCCACCGTGTGGATGGACGTGGACGATGAGGAGCTCGCCTTCGTCGGTGCGCCCACTGCCACACACCTTGCCGATTACCACCCGACACAGCGCCCCCTGCCGCCGCTGCAATATCTGGTCGGGCGGGAGTGGACCCAACTCAGCGTCGGCCTCGCCACCGCGTTTGATGGCGTCACCGTGCCCAACGCCGCCCTGCAAAGCCGCTACGGCGGCACCCTGGTTGCCCACGCCCGCAACGAAAACCAGATCCAGCCCACCCCCGCCGGCCGGCAGATCAGCCGCCTGAAGCACGGCGTGCCACTCAACCAAAAGGTAGTGCTGTTCTTTGGCACCCCACGCCCCCACAAAGGCCTGCTGCACACCGCCCGCGCCATCGCCCAGCTCAACCGGCCTGACCTCAGCTTTGTGATAGTGGGCGACTTTAACGACTGCACGCTCAAAGACCGCCTGCTCGCAATCCCCGGCGTTAATTACCGCTTCATCGGCAACCAGCCTTTTGCCGCCATCCCTGAAATCGTCGCCCTGGCCGATACCTGCGTCCTCTATCAACACACTGATTCACTCGCCGGCCAATACCAAACCCCCGCCAAACTGGGCGACGCGCTGGCCATGGGCATACCCGTCATCGCCAGCCCCACACCCGCGCTGGCAGACGCGATCGCTGCCGGCGCCATCACCACCGCAACCGACGACCAACTCGCCGCCACCCTGGCCAGCCTGCTCGACAGCCCTGTGCTACAGGCCGAACGCAGCGCCGCCGGTCGCGCCTATTACCTGCACAACCTGTCGTACGCCCACAACCGGCCCGCCCTGCAAGCCTGCGCCCAACAAGCCCCTGCCCGCCACGGCCTAAGCCCGGAACTGCACGCCCTCGTCCATGCGCTGGCCGAACCCCGTCTGGTCGCGCTGGCCGCGCATGACCCGGCAGCGCAAGCGCTCAACGGGCAGCACCTGGGCCAGGTGAAACCCTCATGACAAAGCTATTCCGCCGCCTGTTTGCCCGTCTGTTCGGTCCTCGGTCGTCAGCAGCACAACCCACGCCGCAATCGACGCAAGCACCCGCCAAACAGGTATTAGATACAAACAGCGACGCCGTCACCCATTTCGATGGCCCCGCCGGTCACCTCGTCCCGTTTGACGAAAACCTGCTCGAACGCGCCCGCACCCAATGGCAATTCGGCGACTGGCAAAGCCTGGCCCAACTCGACCGCGACACCCTGCAACACCACCCCGACCGCGCCAAGCTTGCGCTGCTCGCCGCCTCCGGCCACCAGCAAACCGGCGACATGGCCCAAGCCAAACATTACATTCGCCTCGCCCAAGACTGGGGCTGCAGCCAAAAGCTCATCAAACAAATACTCATCGCCGGCACCCACAACACCCTTGCCCGTGCCGCTGCCGTGCTGGGCCAGGAAAAACGTGCCCTCAAACACTTCGAAACCGCCATCGACACCGGCAGCCCCTATGCCGACCGCCTGATCAAGCAGGCACGCACCGCGTTCCAGCTCAATCAATTGGGTGTGGAGAGTCCCATGTTGATCGCAGCTTCAAGATCGCACAACAAGTGATGCAGGGTAATAAGATGGTTAATATCAAAGAGGCCAATAAACTATTTCAAGCGGCGGAATATGAGCGCGCTCTTGAATACTATTATTTGCTTGCCAAAGAAAACGAGACTTGGGAGAAAACTCTAGCATTCAATATTGAATGCTGCAAAAAAAAGCTAGGAATCGAATGTAAAGATACTATTGATAGGCTCATTGAATCTCGTACAAGTGAAGGTAATTCAGGCAGCAGAAAGAAGGTTCTTATATCGGACTTTCGTTATCCGAGATACGACAGTTCGGCTGGAGAGTTGGCAACATTCGGAATAATAAAAGGTTTTGTGGTCCTTGGTTACAACGTAACCTTCGTTCCCAAAGAAAGCACAGATCTAGATTTACCCTATATCAAAGCACTAAGAAAGATCGGTGTGACCTGCATAGAAAATGTCTGCTACGACAATTTCAAAGACAAGGTTATCGAAGCATCCAAAGATCTTCACATCGCTTACATTTTCAGGCCGGATGTCGCACGCCTGTGCATTCCCGCAATTCGGGCGGTAAGTGTTGATACCTACATCTTTTATCACGCCCCGGATGTTTATTTCAGGCGCGAAAAAGCGCAGTACGACATTGAACGTGCTGAAGGTGCAATAAACGGAATTAACGCTACACGGATTGACCAGATCGTTCTGGACGAGGTTTATGCGGCTGCCTCTGCCGATCATGTCGTTTGCGTCAGCGAAGGGGATGCGATAGCGCTGAAAGCCGCTATGAAAGATCCCAATCTCAACAAATCCGATTTACCGCTACCAGAGATATCCACATTCCCAATCCTTTACCTGGAAAGAAAGGCCGCTTTACCGGAGTTCCCTACCACAAGCAACATTTGCTTTGTGGGTTCGTCTGAGCACACACCCAATAGGGATGCAATTCGCTGGTTTCTCGAAAATGTATGGGAACAACTTTCAGCCAAAAATCCTGAGCTGTACTTCCATGTCATTGGGAAGACCAACGCAACCGAAAAAACCTATTACGAGCAATTCAATAATGTTGTCGTGGTCGGCTGGGTCGATTCGGTTGAAGAGACGCTTCCAAAATACAAACTTACCGTCGCTCCGCTGCGTTTCGGTGCTGGCATCAAAGGCAAGGTTGGCACATCACTGATCGTCGGGGTGCCCTGTGTGGCATCCAAGGTTGCCATTGAGGACATGGGTCTTATTCCCGACGAGGAAATCATCCGCGCCGAGAGTGTAGATGATTACGTGAATCGAATTACCCGCATCCTGAAAAATGAAAACGAATGGATGCAACTTTCCCGAAAAGGTGCGATCAAGGCCGAGCAACTCTATTCTCATGAAGCTACGTTCAAGCGATTTATTCGAATCCTGAACGACAATGACGTATTAGACGCTGAGCATTATCTTAAATTCATTAAGAGGGTGTCCTCCATTGGCTCGGTCATTAGCTTCCCGGAAGTAATTGACGAATCTATTGTGGATGTTTCCATCGTGGTTCCTGGTTACAACAACGTCGATCTCACGCGAATGTGCCTGGCGTCAATCTACTATTCCATCTTGCCAAGTGACAATACCCGCTTTGAAGTAATTTATGCAGACGATTGCTCCGGGTCGAACGTCATTCCTGAGTTGGCTTCTCAATTCGAGAACATCCTTGTCACCGAGACAGGAGGCAACAGTGGCTTCGTCGTCAATACCAACACAGGTGCCAGTGTTGCCAAAGGGAAGTACCTCGTCCTACTCAACAATGATGCAGTGGTCATGCCTTCTTGGTTGGATGGTCTATTGCAGGTTATCCAATCCACCGATTCCTGCCATGTCGCGGGGTCGAAGTTGCTATACGCCGACCAGAAAATCCAAGAGGCTGGCGCTGGTATCTGGACTGATGGGCGGAGTTGTAGTTTTGGACGTGGCCCGGATGGTACAGGGCTGGTCAGTACGCGCCAAGAATACAATTTTGTTTGTGAAGTTGACTATGTCAGCTTTGCCTCGGTAATTATTCGCAAGCGCATCTGGGACTCACTGGGTGGCCTGAGCAGTGAATACGGATTTGGTTATTGCGATGATTCAGATTTTTGCATGCGGGTTAGGGAGTGCGGCGGGCTGGTCCTATACGCACCAGCATCTGAGGTTATACATAACGAGTCGGCTTCATTTTCCAAACGCAATTGCAAAGCCGTCGCTGCAGAAAAGAAAAGAAACGGCGTTATTTTTCGAAGGAAATGGGCTAATCAATTGATTAGCCAGCATCCGGCCTACGACTTTCCCTCGTGGGACTCCGGGTATGGAGAATCGATAAGCAAAGCCCATGCGGCTCGCCACAATGTGCTAACTGCTCATGGCGACACAAATAAAGGGCAACGGCACATACTTTATTTCTCTCCGTTCCCATCGCATCCGGCAAGCCACGGTAACCAGACCACCATACAGAAGTTCGGCCAGTTTCTTCAAGGCAAAGGTTACGCCGTTCATTTTGTACTGTTGCAGAGCCACATGTACGGCGCACGGGACGCGGATGATATGGCGGCCGCATGGGATAGTTTCGATATCATCAAGCTTGCCCATTTTCCGTCCTGTAATGGGCAATCCATCCGCTATGACAGCTGGTATGTACCAGGGATTGGCGAGCAAATTGCATTGCTTTGCGCAAAGTATCAAGTCGATACGATCATCTGTTCCTATATCTTTCAGTCGAGGCTGCTTGACTACATACCGAATTATATTCTGAAGATTATCGATACTCACGATAAGTTCACTGATCGTTATTCGATTTTGGACAAATTGGGAAAGCCGAGAGAATTCTTTTCCTGCACGGGGCAGGAGGAAGGCATGTACCTCTCGCGTGCAGATATTGTGCTCGCTCGCCGGGACGAGGAAACAGAATACTTCAATTCGATTTCCACGGCCAAGGTATACACCGTCCCGCATATCGAGGACCGGTCCTATCTTGATAAAGGGCTCAATAAGCTATCCAAGGTAGGCATGGTGGCCAGTTGCAATCACATCAATCTGGACATCGTGGTGGCATTCGTCGATGAACTGATTCGGCAGCAGTCAGCCAATTGGGACTTCCGGGTTCTGATCGCAGGAGAGGTCAAATCGTTACTAGATCCCAATGATCCTCAACAGGCCCGGGTGGCATCCCATCCAGCCGTTAGCTTCATCGGATATGTTGATGACATTCATGGTTTCTACGAAAGTGTGGACATGATCGTTTGTCCGATCATGTCTGGGACCGGTATCAATGTCAAGACAGTACAGGCGCTGGCCTATGGTATGCCTATCCTTGCCACCCGGCACGCCAGCAAGGGCGTACCTACGGCTTTTGATCTCCACCAATTCATCGATGTGCCATCTTTGGCGAGGTACCTGCTTTCCAATCGATTCGAGGCTGACAGGCTTGCAGAGATGGCAAGTATTTCTAGACGTATTTTTGATGATTATATTGATTGGGGTTGCAATAACTTTATTCAGGCGCTCGCACTCGATCAGCCAGGTCTCAGAAATGGCATTGGCAAACATACGCAAACAAGCCTCAGGGGGCTGTTTTCTCGGAAATCGGAGGTAGTATGTAATGCTGGGCAAAGAAAGAAATATCTTAGTCGAGACTATCAGGTCAAGTCGATTTTATATAGCCTTGATGAGTTCGGCCCCAGTTGGATAAATCTGAATACTCCTCTGCCAAACAAACAGGCAGATGGCAGTGTAGGGTATTGGTTCAGGTTCAATAAACCACTTAGTTCAACGATAACATTTTCATTGCATGTTGGTGGAAGGAAATATCCGCTGCACATTTCGAGCGGAAATAAGCTATTGACAACATCAATTCAGGGTGACGCTTTCAATAGGCCCGGCAGGCTATTGCTCGAATTGGAGATTCAATTTGATTGGGAAAGTCCCTCTATGTTCCCAAATCTATATCAATTGGCGGAAGTTGATTTGGTCTGCACATAATAATGAATAAGTACAACATAAGAAAAAATATTCATTTACCTAAAACAGTGCGCAGTCGAGCCCCTCTACGTCTTGGCTTTGCGGGAGGCGGTACCGACGTTGCTCCTTATTGCGATCAATACGGTGGTTGCGTCCTAAACGCAACGATTGACCTGTTTGCTAACTGCACGATCGAACTTAGTCCCAACGGCAAATTAATCAATCTGCGAGCACTGGATCTGGGTTCGCATGAGAGGCTGCCTCTTCAAGCAACCTTGCCACTCGATGGTGAGTTGAAGCTTCACCGCGCTATCTATAACCGCATAGTGCGCGACTTTCTGGGTGGGAAACCCATTGCGGTCAATGTATCGACGTGGTCGGATGCCCCGCCGGGGTCAGGCTTGGGTTCCTCGTCCACTCTTGTCGTCGGCATACTGGCGGCCTATGTCGAGTTACTGTCATTACCTTTGGGTGAATATGACATCGCCCAGCTCGCCTATGAAATCGAGCGCATGGATTGCAAACTCGCGGGTGGCAAGCAGGATCAGTATGCCGCTACCTTTGGCGGATTCAATTTCATGGAGTTCTATGAAAGTGAGCGAGTCATTGTTAACCCATTGCGTATTCGCCGCCATATCGAGTTGGAGCTTGAGTCCTCGTTGTTGTTGTATTTCACCGGACGCTCGCGAGAATCGGCGCGCATTATCGAGGATCAAGTCAAGGCGGCTGGGGCCGATGGCAAGCCAGATGAAAAAGCCATCGAGGCCATGCATCAGGTCAAGCAGATGGCGTACGCCATGAAAGAGTCTGTGCTTAAAGCCGATATTAACGGCTTTCATGCCAATCTGGGCGCATCCTGGGCAGCGAAAAAACAGATGGCGCGATCCATCTCTAATAGTGGTATCGAAGCTATAGCCCTGAAGGCTATGAAGGCAGGCGCCAAGGCGGTGAAAATCTCTGGCGCGGGGGGCGGCGGTTTCATGATGATCTCGGTGGAACCGACGCAGAGACATCGAATTGTTGCCGCGCTGAAAGATTCTGGAGGCGTGTTTCACGACTTCAACTTCGTTGATCACGGCGTCGAAACTTGGAAGGTCTGTTGATGGATATCGAATCACAAATACTTGCATCGATCGAGGTCAAACAGAAAATTCTTGCCGACAAGGCATTAATCGCCAAGATTGCCGAAGTGGCCGAGGTTTGCGTACAGGCGTACAAACGGGGTAATCGCATCCTGCTGGCTGGCAATGGCGGCAGTGCTGCCGACGCACAGCACATTGCTGCAGAATTCGTCAGCCGCTTCATGTTTGACCGTCCCGGTCTCCCCGCCATCGCACTCACAACGGACACCTCCATGCTAACGGCAATCGGCAACGATTATGGATATGAAAAGGTATTTCAGCGGCAACTGGAGGCAAATGGAAAACCAGGAGATGTGTTTATTGGCATTACTACTTCTGGAAATTCACCCAACGTTTTAAGAGCAATTGAGCGCTGTCGAGAACTTGAGATCACCTCAATTGGTCTAGCGGGCGCAGGCGGAAAGATCAATGGAATGTGTGACTATTTGCTGGCAGTGCGTTCTTCGGAAACTCCAAGAATTCAAGAATCGCATATTATGATTGGTCACATAATCTGCGGCGTAGTAGAGAAGACAATTTTCTGTAGAAAATGAAGTTAATACTCCACATAGGTCTTCCAAAAACTGGATCGACATATTTACAAAGCGCACTCGCTTTTAATCGAAAAAGGCTTTCATCTATATACGGAATATACTGGCCAATATCCTGCTCATATAAAAGTGGCGAAGGTGATACTATTGGTCACCATAAATTTGCAGACTCACTAAAAAGAGGTGATCTCACTTCCGCCAAGCAAATGCTTCTCGAGACAGTAAATGAGGCCAATAAGCATGGTTGCAATTCAATAATAATTTCAAGCGAAGGATTATCTGTAGTAAATACAAACACCTTCGAATCTGCAATTGACGGGATTGGGCTCTCAGAGATAAATATTATTGCCTATCTCAGACATCCTGCAGATTTAATTTTATCTTGGTACTCACAGGACGTTCACGGACAGACTGTCTTCACAAACTTGATGTCCTGGCATTCAAGCAGAAAGAGTTACGTAGGAAACATACAAAATCTTCAAAGATGGTCCTCCGCGAGTAAAGCCAAACTTTTCATAAGACTCTATGACCGAGCAGCTTTAGAAAGCGGAGATATTCTGACTGACTTTTGCATGCACACATTTGGCGCTGTTAGTCTAACAATTGACCAAGAGGTTATCTCTACAAACCCCAGCCTAAAAGGAAACCTCTTATTAATAAAAAGAATTCTCAATGAGTACACATTTACATCGAGAGTTTCCGAAGGAAATATACCAATTGATAGGGTTGCAAATTGCCAGATTGATGAAGCAGGTGTATGGTGGCATCTTTTCAACAATCTAGCATCTGAAAGTCGGTTCAAATCTCAGAACGGCTACCCATTAGCCAATTATGAATTTGAGTATTTAGAATATATTAGCAACGCGGAAATAGAGGGGATCAGGTGTCTTCCATTTATTGCTGACGATATAAAGGATAGATTATTGATCAGAAAAGATATTGGGCACAAATACGGATTTAGAACAACATATCTCGAATTGATAGATGATCTTGGATGGATATTGGACTACGTGAATTCCCGAGAGGATAATCACTTCGACTTTTCCGAAAAAATAATACATAATAACAAAAAGATGCTAATTGATTATTTACGCAAAATATATAGTTATTAACAAGCAAATTTCTTATACCTAGCAAAAACTAATGAATCAAGCTGTTATTCTTGTTGGAGGCAAAGGTACTCGTTTAGGTTTGCTGACCTCTGAAACTCCCAAGCCGATGATGGATATTGGCGGGCGGCCTTTTGTCCAATTGTTGATCGAAGAAATTGCTCGCCATGGTTTTGAGGACATTACCCTGCTCTGCGGCCATCTAGCTGAGAAGATTTATTCCGTTTTCGACGACATGAGCATTGGTAAGGCAGAGGTGCGTTGCATCGTCGAGCCTCAACCAATGGGCACGGGCGGAGCCCTACAACAAGTAGCCGATCTGCTGGATGAAGAGTTTTTGCTACTCAACGGTGATTCTCTGTTCGATTTCAATCTGCTCGACCTGCAAACGCTTGCATCCAGTCAGTCTTGGCTTGGCAAGGTAGCTCTAAGACCGCTCCCGGATACTGGACGTTATGGAACGGTAACTCTGGATGGTGAGCGGATCACATCCTTTGCCGAGAAAACAGCCATCGGACCTGGTTTGATTAACGGGGGCGTCTACATGTTGCGTCGTCAGGTACTTGACTACATACAGCACATTCCCTGCTCCCTTGAGAAAGACATCCTGCCGAGGCTGGCTGCGGAGGGTAGACTTTTCGGTCGCGCCTATGACGGCTATTTCATTGATATCGGCATCCCGGAGGATTTGCAACGAGCCCAAGCGGAATTACCCAACCGCTGCCGACCAACGGTGTTCTTCGACCGCGATGGCGTACTGAACCACGATGACGGTTATACCCATCGTATTGAGGATTTTCGCTGGATGGATGGCGCCATGGAGGCCATCAAGCTATGCAACGACCGTGGCTGGTTAGTGATCGTAGTGACGAACCAAGCTGGGATTGCCCGCGGTTATTACGATGAGGCCGCCGTCGAACATCTGCATAACTGGATGCAGGCGCAATTGCGAACGATGGGCGCCCATGTGGATGCGTTCTACTATTGCCCCCATCATCCAGATGGGTCGGTAGCTGGGTTAAGGATTGCCTGCGATTGTCGCAAACCGGAACCAGGAATGCTGCATAAGGCACTGGCTGAATGGCCAATTGACCCAGAATCTGCCTACCTGATTGGCGACAAACCCTCAGATCTTGAGGCGGCACAGCGAGCAGGAGTGAAGGGCGTGATGTTCGATGGCGGCAATGTGCTGGATAGGGTGAAGGCTCTGCCCGCATGACCAGGGATCAGTGCAATTGTTTCTGCCAGTTTGACCACTCCACATTCTGCGAACGTGGACTGGGTTTTGTTTAATTCAGATACTTCCATTTATGAGTTTATGCCCGATGAGGGGGGGCACAATTTTGGCGATTACTTGATGCAACTGATCGGGGAAGGAATCTACCTTCCTGTTGAGTGGTCTCGCCTACAAAATAGCAGCTGTTGCAAATACGTACTGCTTGGTTCCTTTATCTGTGATCACAACCTTAATCTGGTCGCCGAACAAAACAAATATCCGGTTATTGTGGGTTGTGGCTATCGTGGTGAGGTTTTATCGCCCAGACTTGTCTCCCAATCTTCTGTCCTTGGTTGTCGTGGCAAACATAGTCAAGTCGCTCTAGCAGAGGTTGGAGTGAATACCGATTGGGTTGGAGACCCTGCTGTGATCCTCCCTTTATTGATAAAGAAAAGAAGGGGCAAGGCACGGGATCTCGTATTTATGCCGCACATCAATGATCCATTGCGGCTTCAAATCAAGCCAACAGACATCGGTTGCGACCGGATTCTGCAACCTTCAATCCAAGACATGGCACAACTGAAGGAAGCAGTTCGAGAAATTTCCGGGGCAAGTTTTGTGCTGGCGGGTTCCATGCACGCGGCGATAATTGCGTATGCCTATGGTGTGCCATTTGCTTTCTATGCAACCGAAGGTGGTTATCGCGATTGTCCGCCGAAATGGGCTGACTGGCTTTCCAGTATCTCGAGCCCTTATGTGACCCCTGCCTTTTTCTCAGATGCGGCTGGAGGTATGAACTGGTACCAGCAAAACATGAAATCTTTCCACCCACCGAAATATGTGCCGATACTGAAACAGTACGCGGCCATCGGCAAGCTTCGTCGAAACATTGTTTGGCGAGCGATTTTGCATGATGCATGGCAGATGTACAAAGGTCTCGTGCAAGCCGTACCAATGGTCTTTAGCGCCCCCGCTGCTAGTCAAAAAGTTCGGGCGTTATCGGGTAGTGTGATCTTGAATTCGAACTCGGAACAATTAATAAGTCGTGACCGATCCAGAATTGGTTACACATCGGATCGGCTTTGATTTCCTCGCCTACCTCGAATTGGTGCATTCTGCCGTCCCGCCAGCGGTACGAAGGAGTTCACCGGCGTTTCGTCACCTTACGAGCCGCCGCTGAAGCCGGAGCTAATGGTGGATACCACTTAACGCAGCGCAGAAGCTTTAGCCCCGCCTAGTTTGAAGATGTATCGAAAAATATCGCGTAATAGCCCTTTCAGAGATGACCGGTGAGATAGGCCTCTGGCAAATTTATTATCGGGTAGAGCAACTCGCGCGGCTGGATGCGGCGTTTGTGCCGCTGGATAACAGCGACTTTGCCGACGAGACCTTGGAGTTCGCGGTGTTCCAGCGTCTGGCGGCAAGCGGGGCAACTGCGGGGTTATCGCATTGGGGGGCGCTGTCGTGGCGTTTTACCCAGAAAACCGGGTTGTCCGGCCCGGGGTTGTTGACGGCGGTGGCGCAGCAGCCGGAGGCGGATGTGTTTTACATGA
>Ga0172367_10007464_pt1 | contig 12519 bp, 15 predicted proteins | sample Lak10m_FD_114542 | JGI IMG/M metagenome (GOLD analysis project Ga0172367, IMG submission 114542) | Freshwater microbial communities from Kabuno Bay, South-Kivu, Congo - kab_022012_10m | ecosystem: Environmental > Aquatic > Freshwater > Lake | place: Democratic Republic of the Congo: South-Kivu...
AAATCTGGACACGGATTTGACGGATTACGCGGAGTAACACGGATTTTCTTTTGATTTGGTAAACCTTGGAGTTTTAGCCATGCACAAGTTCGGCTCAGGACAAAAACCGATATTTCAAGGTAAGCATTCGGAGTTGAGTGAGAAAATCATAAAGGTCTTTTACGAAGTCCATAATGAGCTGGGCTTTGGGTTTAGTGAAAAGACCTACCGCAAGGCTATGAAAATTGCGCTGGAATCCATCGGCTTGAAAGTAGATGATGAGGTTCCGATCAAGGTTTACTTTCGTGGGCAGACCGTAAGCGAGTTATTTGCCGATCTGCTGGTGAACGAGTTGATTATCCTTGAATTGAAAGCGGTTGATCAGATTATTGAAGAGCATGAAGCGCAATTGCTGAACTACCTCAAGGCGACCAAAATCGAAGTTGGCTATGTGATGAATTTTGGAAAATCTGCAACATTCAAAAGAAAAGTTTTTGATAACGAACGTAAAGGCTCGTTATCCTGGCTAAACCAATAAAGAAAAAATCCGTTCTTTTCCGTGAAATCAGTGTAATCCGTGTACAAAGGAGAACATAAGATGAAAGAAGCTGTTATCGTTAGCGCAGTCCGCACTCCTGTTGGCAAAGCCAAGCGTGGTGGCATGGCAACGGTTCGTCCCGACGAGATGGGTGCTGCGGTGATCAAAGAATTGCTTAATCGCACGCCGAATCTTGACCCTGCTCAAATTGAAGATGTGGTCTTTGGCTGTGCCTTCCCCGAAGGCGAGCAGGGCATGAATGTGGCGCGTACCATTTCCATTCGTGCGGGTCTGCCTGATACTGTCCCTGCTGAGACCATCAATCGTTATTGCTCATCGGGCGTGCAGTCGATCGCACACATTGCGCATGCCATCAAAGCAGGGGATATTGAGATCGGCATCGGCGCGGGCGTGGAGTCCATGTCGATGGTGCCGATGATGGGGTACAAGTTTTCGCCCAATCCGCAATTTGCGATGGAGTTGCCGCACTATTACACCAACATGGGTCTTACTGCTGAGAACGTGTCTGTGAAGTATGGTATTACCCGCGAACAGCAAGATGAGTTTAGTTTGAAGAGCAACCAGAAAGCCGCCAAGGCAGTTGAGTCTGGACTCTTCGACCCCGAGCTGATTCCGCTGGATGTGGAAGTCAACGAGTATGTGGATGGCAAAGTCGTCAAGAAAAATTTCACTGTCAAGCGGGATGAAGGTCCACGCGGCGACTCGACCATCGAGGGTCTCGCTAAGCTGAAGCCTGCTTTCAAGGAAGGCGGTTTTGTCACCGCTGGAAATTCCTCTCAAATGTCGGATGGCGCTTCGGCGGTGATGGTCATGTCCGCGGAAAAAGCCCACGAGCTGGGACTCAAGCCGCTAGCAAGATTCGTCTCCTTCGCAGTCGGAGGCGTCCCGCCGGAATTGATGGGTATTGGACCCATTGCTGCAATCCCGAAGGCGATTAAAACCGCTGGTTTATCCCTCAACGACATTGACCTCTTCGAGTTGAACGAAGCCTTCGCGGCTCAATCTCTCGCCGTGATGCAAACCCTCGAGATGGATCCTGATAAGGTCAACGTCAACGGCGGCGCGATTGCCCTCGGACATCCGCTCGGCTGCACGGGCTCGAAGCTCACCACTCAACTCATCTATGAAATGGGGCGCCGCAAGTCCAAGTATGGTATGGTTACCATGTGCATCGGCGGCGGGATGGGTGCGGCGGCGATCTTTGAAAACTTACAGTAATTACCAATCTCCAATTACTAATTACCATTTACCAGTAATTAGTAATTGGTCATTTTCTAACCACAAAAGGAAACCTAAAAATGGCTCTCACAATCGAAACCCTCATGTCCAAAATGCCTAGCGCGTTCATGCCGGAAAAAGCGGCTGGTTTGGATGCCACCATTCAGTTCAAGTTCACTGGCGAAGAACCGGGTGAATGGTATGCCACCATCAAAGACGGCAAATGCGAAGTTGCCAAGGGTACACATGCTTCCCCCAAGATGACCCTCACCGCTGACTCCAGTGATTATGTCAAAATCTTCACTGGCGAAATCGACGGTATGCAAGCCTTCATGCAGGGCAAGCTCAAACTCGCCGGTGACTTGAACCTCGCCATGAAACTGACCCAAATGTTCAAGATCAAGTAACCCTCTGAGACTTAAGTACCCTGTCAATTGCGCCTCGCTATAGTATAGCGGGGTGCAATTTATTTAAAGAACTCACCTTACGCGCCCTCATACCCTAACGGGCACTTTCCCCAGCCCCTCTCCCGAAGGGAGAGGGGCTGGGTGAGGGTAAATCCATGTTTTTCCGCAAATCTGCGTAAGGTGAGTAAAGAAGATATTTTCCTGTCTGGTGGGGCTGTGATCGTATCTGACAAGCGAGTTGTATCCTGGGGTGGACGTAATCGCCTGCGAGTTTTTATGGGGTTTGGTAGAATTGACGCCATCATTTCATCAGGAGTAGTAAAACGTGGACTTTAGTTGGATATCACAGCCCGAAACATGGATCGCCCTCATCACACTCGTGGCACTGGAATTGGTGCTGGGTGTGGATAACGTAATCTTTATTTCAATCCTTGCCGGAAAGCTCCCCAAGCAAGACCAGCAGCGCGCGCGGACAACTGGCATCATGTTGGCAGTAATTACCCGCGTACTTTTATTGCTTTCGCTTTCGTGGATCATCAGCCTGGAAGAACCATTTTTTCATATCCCCTGGTTCGATGGCGAAAACCTGGGCATTTCTGGACGAGATATCATTCTGATCGTTGGCGGGCTTTTCCTGCTTTGGAAAAGTACACATGAGATACACGACAAATTGGAAGGCAAAGAAGGTCACGCATCCGCCAAGGTTGGCGCGACATTTACCAGTGTCATCATCCAGATCATGTTGTTGGATGTTGTGTTTTCGCTCGATTCTGTCATTACCGCCGTGGGAATGGTTGACCATATTGAGATCATGGTCATTGCAGTTATTATTGCGGCGGGCGTCATGATCTTCACTGCCGGACCACTAGGCGAGTTTGTCGAGAATCACCCAACGATCAAAATTCTTGCACTCAGTTTCCTGCTTTTGATCGGTTTTACCTTGATCGTGGAAGGACTGCACCAGCACATTCCAAAGGGATATATTTATTTTGCCATGGGCTTCTCTGTCCTTGTGGAATTGATTAACCTGCGGGTGCGTCAAAAAGAGGTTCAGCCTGTTCAGTTGCGCACTCCTTACACAATGAAACCTGCTGCTGTAACGGTTCCCGCTGCGGCTAAGGCGAAACCTTCTACGTCCAAAAATAAAAAATCGACAGCGAAGAAAAAATAAATATAAAAAGCGGACTTTCAAAAGTCCGCTTTTTATATTTTGTGAACACCACGGCTGCTTGGCGTTTTAATGAAACCTTGAGCCTTTATTCCCCGTTCTTCGAATACGGCGCAAATCTCAGCTTTTGCTTTCTCTGCCTGTTGATTGGACGTAAATAAAATAATGGATGGACCCGCCCCCGAAAGAGCCGCCGCCCCAAATTGACGGGCAACTTTATACGCTGCTGTACCGCCTGAGATGTGGCGCAAACGATAGGGTTGGTGGATGCGATCCTCCATGACTTTTTCGAGCAGGCTCAAATCTCCAGTGCGCAGCGCATCTACAACGAGGGTGGTTCGTCCAATATTGTGAATTGCATCTGCTCTGGAAATAGATTTTGGCAGCACGGCACGGGCAGTTTTGGTTAACCATTCCACATCCGGTTTTACGATCACTGCGTTCAATGCAGGAACATCGTAGCGGCGGGTAATGATCTCAGCCTGCTTCATTACAGAGATTACCAACCCGCCCAACAGAGCAGGAGCGACATTATCAGGATGCCCCTCCATTTCAGTGGCGGCTTTTAGCAGATCATCCGTGCCAAGCGGCTTGCCGAGCATTTCATTTGCGCCGAATAATCCCCCCACGATCGCAGCCGCACTGGAACCAAGACCACTGCTCATGGGAATTTCGTTCCGAGATGCGATATGCACCCCATTCATCTTACGTCCGCAAATATCAAACAGACGGGTATACGCCTTTGTGAGAAGATTCCTATTGCCCTTGTTTAGCTTTTCTGCGCCCTCGCCGCTTGCCCTAAACTTGAGGTTGCTGCCCTTTTCAAAGGCGATTTCGTTCCAAAGATCAATAGCCAGCCCAAGGCAATCAAATCCTGGACCCAGGTTTGCAGATGTGGCAGGGACGCGAATTTTTATCATACCGCCATTATAAATTACACATTTGGTGCTGTGAACATCTGTGTGGATTTGAAACTTGTATTAAAATTCAGTTATGGATGAGACACAATCATTATATGAATTGCTCGGCAGCGAGGCAGGGGTGCGCGCCCTTGTGAACCGTTTTTACGACTTGATGGATTCTGCTCCTGAAGCAAAAGATATCCGCGCCCTTCATGCCAACAATTTGAAACAATCTCGGGAAAAGTTGTTTTTATTTCTTACAGGTTGGTCTGGTGGTCCGCAGCTTTATATGGAGAAATTCGGACATCCCCGCCTGCGTCAGCGGCACATGCCATTTTCCATTGGCAGCCGCGAGCGTGACCAATGGCTTTGGTGTATGAACCAGGCTGTCGATACAGGAGACTTTGCCCCGGCGGTTGCAGATCACTTAAAAAAACGATTTTCCGAAATTGCTGATTTCATGCGAAATAAAGATGAAACGCAGGGTCCACTTTTCCAACTTTGATGCAATGGCGAGACGAAAAAACGAGTTGCACTGCGCAACTCGTTTTATTTTTCTTTTTTGAGATATTTTATTACCAGGGATTGACCACTTCGATACCGGCGCCGCTGAAATCGTCGTCGTTGATGGTTACCAACACAAGGCGGTGGGCGAGAGCCGTGGCGACCAACATAGAATCGACTGCGGGCATGTTAATGTCCATCCCTTCGAGGCGGGCGTAAACTTCACCCCAGAGCTTCATGATTTTTGCATCCAGCGGGAGGATGTGCCCATCAAAACGTGGAAATAACTGGTCTTGCACCCATGTTTCAATGAGAGACTTTCTTCGGGGTTCATATATCTTTTGAATTGCACGCGTTATTTCCCCGATGGTAATGACGCTCAGATACATGTCCTCTTGGTCAAGCGAGTCGACAAAATCAACAACACTTGGATTTGGTTTTTGTGAAATGAGTTCTGAAATAATGCTTGTATCGAGCAGGTACTTCATAGATCAATTCCCTTGCGCGGCATAGACTTGTCTCGACGAAGATCGAGGTCCAATCCTGCAAGGGGAGACGTACTAAAGAACTCGGAAAGTTTTCCTTGAGATTTTCGCAGTTTTTCGTATTCAGAGTACGAAATGACAACTGCTGTTTTCTCCCCATATTTTGTTATGACTTGTGGTCCTTGTTGCAGAGCAAGCATTACGACTTCACTTAACTTGTTTTTTGCATCTTGTATTTGCCATTCGGCGATCATGAAGAAAAAATCCTTTTCTGGCTAGTCTGTCTAGAATTTGTATATTCTACCCGTTTTAGTCAAAATATGTCAAAGGATTGTTTTTTGCAATTTTGTTGGCATGATTGCGGATAGTCAAATTGCTACAGCCGGTTGCTGACAATTACTTTTCCTTGTAAACACGATTGATATAATACCCACGGTCAAAAATTGCGCTTTCCCCCTTCTTGAAAAGCGCAATTTTTGACCGAGTGCGGTATAGACCGTAGCGTTGTTTCTGGTATTTCTTGAGCAAAACAAGCGTGTTTTCACTCCGGGTAGTTGTGTCCTCGTTCTTGCTTGACCCTCAACCTGCTACACGCTAAAATGCTCTTTCTACACCTTGGCCTTTGCGAGGCGCCCAAAGGGCAACGAAGTAATTTCCAAACAAAAACAAGGATATTCCTTCGGGCTATCGCCCTCGCAATGACATAGGACCTTATGTTTGAAAACCTGACCGGACGACTCAACCAAATTTTCGATAATCTGCGCAAACGCGGCAAACTCTCTGAAGCCGACGTAGATGCCGCCATGAAAGAAGTTCGTCTCGCCTTGCTGGAAGCAGATGTGCATTTCAGCGTAGTGAAGACGTTTATTGCAAAGGTTCGTGAACGTGCTGTGGGGGCTGAGGTTTCCAAAGCGCTCAACCCCGGGCAACAGGTAATCAAGATAGTAAATGAAGAGCTCATTGGCACACTGGGCGAGCCCGCCCCGTTAAACCTTACCGGACCCAAACCGCGTGTGGTGATGATGGTCGGCTTACAGGGTGCGGGGAAAACCACCATCACAGGGAAACTGGCTCGTCTGCTCAAATCCAAAGGTGAGCGTATTCTCATGGTGGCTGGCGACCCATATCGTCCGGCGGCAGTAAAACAACTGCAACAACTCGGCGAACGCGTGGGCGTGGAAGTAGAGGCAGATTTATCCATTAAGCCGCCAGAACTCGCAAAACGCGCATTGGATAAAGCCGAAAAGGGCGGATACACCCTGGTATTGGTCGACACAGCCGGACGGTCCCAAATGGATGCGCAGTTGATGGACGAACTCAAAGCCATCCATGCCAATGTCAACCCGGTGGATACATTACTCGTGATCGATTCCATGATCGGTCAGGAGGCTGTGAATATTGCCAACGGCTTTAAAGACACCATCAACCTCACTGGGCTTGTCCTCACAAAAATGGATGGGGATTCACGCGGTGGTGCGGCAATTTCCATTCGCTCAGTGACAGGGGTGCCGATCAAGTTTATAGGTACCGGCGAAAAATTGGATGCGCTGGAAACGTACGACCCTGCGCGTTTGTCCTCCCGTATTTTGGGCATGGGCGATATGATCGGTCTGATCGAAAAAGCCGAAGCCATGTTCGACCAGCAAACAGCAGAAAAACAAGCCCAAAAGTTAATGAAGGGCGAATTCTCGCTTGAAGACTGGCTGGAGCAAATGAACCAGATGAAGAAGATGGGTCCGCTTTCCCAGATCATGGATATGCTGCCCGGGCAAATGGGGCAGGCAGCACGCGGTATTGACCCCAACCTGATCGAGAAACAATTCAAACAATCTGAAGCCATCATCAACTCCATGACGTTGAAAGAGCGCCGCAATCCCGATATGCTCAACGCCTCCCGCCGCCGCCGCATTGCAGCCGGTTCCGGCATGGATGTGCAGGATGTGAACAGATTGATCAAGCAATTTCGTGAGACACAAAAAATGATGAAGACCATCCAAAAGACGGGTGGCAAGGGGTTGGGACGTTTGTTTGGGTAGGGCAGAACTTGACAAAAAAGAGACTGCGTTTGCGGTCTCTTTTTTGTTTTACTTCACAGGCTGACTGTTGCTTTTTTCCTTCTCTCGTAACAGTTGCGCTTTTTGTTGAAGTTCTTTGAAGTAACTCGAATCGGTGATCTCGGCTACCTGCTTGTTTCTCTTTGCATGGTCGATCTCGATCTTTAACTCTTGAATTTCTTTGCGTAAACTTTGTTCGTGAATATACCCTTCCAGTGCGGCGCTTGCCAACGACGAAAAGGATGTCATTAATTGTTGCAAATTGGCATCGAACGGAATAATTGTCTTTTTATCAGAATCAAGAGCGTTGAGTAATTGCAGAATGCCCTGCACTTTGCCCTCGCTGTCTTTTAATGGAATGATCAAAAACGAAGAAGAAATATAGCCTGTTTGTCGGTCGAATTCACGGGTTCCTGCAAAATCGAATTTTTTGTTTTCGTAGGCATCTTCGATATTGATCACCTCGCCTGTAAGTGCGGAAAAAGCAGCGACATTGTTGCGAATGGGGCTACCATCCTTGTCGTAAAGTTCGATGGGCGGCATTGTTACTTTGTTTCCGCTGGTTCCTCCCATTGCCATATTCAAAGTGTTGTTTCGCACCACGGCAAACTCAAGAAGGTTGTTTCTTTTCAAATACAATGTCCCGGCATCGGCGTGACAGAAATTTTGCGCTTCCACCAGCATGTTTTCAAGTAATTTTTGGAAGTCTTTCTCAGAAGCGAGGTTTACACCGATTGGGATGACAATATCAAGCAACCCATCAGCCCTGCTCTTTTGAATACCAAGTTGGATCAATATTCGGCGTAATTGACCGGCAATATAAAGGCTCATCAATGTCAGCCCGCCAATACCGTATATCACAGGAGCGATTTCATTCGAGGAGCTTTTATCAAGCCAGGTGTATAAGATGTTGTGTCCAATGGCTGCTGTCAATCCACTTAGAAGGACAACAATGCGGTTGGAGTGATGTCGAAAATAGAATTGGGTCATAACCAGACCCGTAATACCTGCCGCCGTGGCATAGACCAATGTCGTTGAAAAAGAGTGGGCAAGCAGGTTGCCTGTGGCGGGTGTATGGGCGCCAAGTATGGAGAAAGTCATATCTACAGTGGCAAAGCCAATGCCCGCCGCCCAGCCGTAAACTGCCCCTTCAATGAGATTATCTGATTTTTGGCGGTACAGGACAAAGTAAACACACAGCAAAACAAATACCTGATGGATGATCGGAGTAAGGAAAATTGCCAGGGTATCCTGTTCCATGCCTCTTAGAAGCAATAGCCCATTGATTTTTTGCAAAACTAAATATGCAACACCTCCCCATGCAAGACAGATCGCGATCCAACCTACGTTTCGGGTGGTATAAAGCCCAAATACTAACATGACCAATAGAATTAGCAGTGGGATGCCGATAATTATGGAAAAAGCCAAAACCATGAGCCAACTCCTTGAGTGCAGTTAGTGCGATTATACCTTGCAAGTCCTGATGGAAGTTTTGCGTACAAATGTGCGGATTTAACGAGGGAAATTTCATTTTCTTCTGGTAAAATACGCCTCGCGATTTCAGCCCGCACATCTCCTTTCGAGTGCCTGTCTGAAACGTAATAAAAAACTAAAGGAGCAAGTTTAAGATGGTTAGAATTCGTTTACGTCGTATTGGTCTCAAGGGCCAACCCACGTACCGCATCGTTGCTGCGGACAAAGAAGCCCCCCGCGATGGTCGCTTTTTGGAGATTTTGGGTGTGTACAATCCGCGTACCAACCCTGCCACTATCAAACTGCATGAAGATCGTATTTATCACTGGATGAAAAACGGCGCCCAGCCAAGCGAATCTGCTGCGCAGGTTCTCAAGGCTGCTGGAACCCTGGAGCGTTTCGAACGCTTCAAGAAGGGCGAATCTTTGGAAGCTCTGGTTGCCGAAGCTGCCGAAGCAGAAGTCAAACGCGCTGCACCCGTCAAAACCCGCAAAGGCTAGTACCCAAACAATATGAAGATGCAGGGTTGCCCCTCCATTTCCAAGTTGTTTGAACACTAGAAACAAAACCAGACCCTAAAGGTGCAGAACCTTTAGGGTCTATTTGAAAGGTAATCATGAAAGATTTGATCGAATATATTGCCAAATCTCTTGTAGACAACCCTGACGATGTGGTTGTGACTGAATCCAGCGGCAACCGACCTCGCATTGAATTAAGCGTTGCCAAGAATGATATGGGGCGTGTAATCGGCAAGGGCGGCAAAGTGGCAAATGCCATCCGTGCGTTGCTGCGGGTTACGGCTGAGCGTGAAGGCAAGCAAGTCACTCTTGATGTAACGGAACCCTCATAATGACAGAAGAGAACAAAAAGGGCTCGCCTGCGGGCGAGTCTGTTTATTTAGCCATCGGCTTTATGCGCCGTCCGCATGGAGTGGCGGGTGAAATCATTATGGACCTGCATACTGATTTCCCTGAACGCATCAAAAGCGGACGTATGGTGTACGTGGGCGAAAATCATGAGATATTCACCATTGGCACCGTGCGGGTGCATGGAAATGGTGTATTGGTTAAGATCAAAGGCTTTGATTCTCCTGAAACGGCAGGGCGTTTTCGTAATCAGTGGATGTACGTCAAATCCAGCGAAGTGCCTGCCTTGCCTGAAGGAAAATATTACAAACACGAATTGATCGGTCTTACTGTGATGACAGATGAGGGCGAAAAACTGGGAGTGCTGAACGAAGTTCTCGAAACCGGCGCAAATGATGTGTACACCGTGATCAAGGAAGACGGCAAGGAAATCCTGTTACCGGCTATCCCTGATGTGGTGCTCGAAGTTAATATGGATGACAAGGTTTTGAAAGTTCATATCATTGAGGGTCTGTTGTAATTTTATTCCGTGATATGGGGTGATAAAATTTAATGCTCATGGACGATAGAAAATACTGGATCGGTTTCAACCTAATTAAAGGAATTGGCGCAGTTCGTATGCAAAGCCTGGTCACTTATTTTGGCGACCTTGCTTCTGCATGGCAGGCAGACTTCGCTGATTTAACGGATGCCGGGCTGAGCGAAAAACTGGCAGAGAAAGTGATCGGGGCGAGAGGGCAAATAGACCTGGATCAACTTTCGGCTTCGTATGAAGCGCAAGGCATCCAAACCCTTATCTGGGCAGATGAGGCGTACCCGGTCCGCTTGAAAGAGATCGACCAGCCGCCGCCCGTTCTTTACATCCGTGGTGAATATTTGGTGGATGATCTGTTTGCAGTCGCCATTGTAGGTACGCGCAAGGTCACGCCGTATGGCAGGCAGATCACAGAAGAGATCGCCGCATTCCTCGCCGCAAATGGAATCACCGTCATCAGCGGACTCGCCCGTGGGGTGGATGCCATTGCGCATCAAACTGCGCTCAAAGCTGGAGGGCGGACGATGGCTGTACTCGGCTCAGGCGTGGATAAGATCTACCCGCCGGAGAATCGCGGGCTTGCCGAACAGATCATTCAACGTGGAGCGGTCATCAGTGATTATGCGGTTGGAACACCGCCGCACGCTACCAACTTTCCGCCGCGCAATCGCATTATTTCGGGGTTGTCGCTTGCAGTGATCGTGGTAGAGGCGGCGGAAACCAGCGGGGCATTGATCACGGCTGAATTTGCCGCCGAACAAGGGCGTGAGATTTTTGCCGTGCCCGGCAGTATTTTAGCGCCGCAGAGCAAAGGCACGAATCGGCTTATTCAAAAAGGGGCGCAGCCATTGCTTACTCCTGCCGATCTGATGCAAGCGCTCGATCTCACCCGAATGGATAAACAAAAGACCGCCCGCAAGATACTACCCGCAGATGAAACCGAAGCTGTGTTGTTAAACACCCTTGGGGGCGAGCCTTTACACGTGGATGAGATTAGAAATCAAACCGCTTTGCCCATTGAAAAAATTTCTGCTGCATTGATTATGATGGAGTTGAAAGGTATGGTACGGCAGGTTGGTGGTATGAATTATGTGGCAGTTCGAGAAGACCGCCCGGATTATTCTGTCTAGGAGTTTATGATATGACAAATGATTTTTCAAACAAGTATGCGGTGATTATGGCAGGCGGCGGCGGCACGCGTTTGTGGCCTCTTTCGCGCAAAGGACAGCCCAAACAACTTCTTCCATTAATTGGGCAGGAGACACTTTTTCAAAGTACAGTTGCCCGGTTGGAAGGGCTGTTTCCTCCTGAGCGTATTTTGGTTGTAACGGTTGAAGAGCAGGCGCATGAGATGAAAAAACAGGCGCCGCAAATTCCGCTTGAGAATTATTTGATCGAACCTGCGCCGCGCGGCACAGCCTCGGTGGTGGGGATGGCAGCCATGGTACTCCAGCAACGCGACCCTCAGGCAGCCATGGCAATTCTGCCATCTGACCATTTCATACGCAATGTGGATTTATTTCACTATCTGCTTAAAGCAGCCTTTGAAGTAGCCGACGATCATTATCTGGTTACGCTGGGGGTTACCCCCACCATGCCATCCACCGCTTATGGGTATATTCAGCAGGGGCTGCCTCTGGCAGGCGACTACAAGTATCCCTCGTACACGGTGCAGAGCTTCAAAGAAAAACCCACCGAAGAAAAGGCACGTCAATTACTGCAAATGGGTGGACATTCCTGGAATAGCGGCATGTTCATTTGGCGAGCCGATTCGATCATGGGCGAAATCGAGAAGCAAATGCCTTCACTTCATGCTTCTCTGAATGAGATTGGCGCAGCTTGGGGTACGGCAAGACAGAATGAAATACTAAACGACATCTGGCCTACACTCAAAGTGGAAACGGTCGATTACGGCATTATGGAAAAAGCCGAAAAAGTGGCGGTTCTACCTGCTGGCGGGTTGGGCTGGAGCGATGTGGGCGCATGGGCTTCATTGTTTGAGGTTTTGTTGCCAGATATGAGCGGGAATATCGCAACAAATTCTGCCCAACACCTTGCCTTGGAAACGAACAATACATTGGTGTATGGGAACGGTTCAGACCGCCTTGTCGTGACGATTGGCGTGGATGATATGGTGGTTGTGGATACCGGTGATGCCATTTTGATCTGCAAAACGGACCAGTCACAAAAGGTGAAAGATGTGGTGGAACACCTGAAGAAACACAGGCAGGAGAAATACCTGTAAAAGGGTGGGCGTCAGTTTTTTGAAAACTGAGTAGTAGGGAGGAATTTTGCTTTACCAATCGGAGAACGACGCCAGGGGTGATTAGGGGCAGGAATAGAAGATTTGTGTGGCAAGGATGTATTAG
>Ga0172367_10007466_pt1 | contig 12514 bp, 12 predicted proteins | sample Lak10m_FD_114542 | JGI IMG/M metagenome (GOLD analysis project Ga0172367, IMG submission 114542) | Freshwater microbial communities from Kabuno Bay, South-Kivu, Congo - kab_022012_10m | ecosystem: Environmental > Aquatic > Freshwater > Lake | place: Democratic Republic of the Congo: South-Kivu...
AAAAAAATAATATTTAAAAATTTATAATAAAAAAAAAAAAATAAAATATACAAAACATTTTATTATTGAAAAAAAAAAAAAAAATCAATATTCTAATGATAAATCATTAGACAATAGTCAAGAAAATGATGACTTAATAATATTTCAAAATAAAGTGGAAGAATTATTTCTTAAACTAAAATTTTTTAATACAAACAATAAAAATAATTTGTTGCCAAATAAAGAACGTTTCATTAATAAAAAAATTATTGAATCAATTATAAAATCTAACCAAAAACAAATAAATATTATTGATGCTATTGATGATATTATTATAAATTTGAATAAAAAAATAATTAGTCAAGGTCAAATTAGAAATAAATATGATACAATTGAATTTGAATTTTAAAATTTTAAATTTTTATTTACATAATTGACACAATACAATAAAAATATTATTTAATTGAATTATTTTCTAACGATTTATATATAAGATATAAATCATTATGGAAGTTAATAAATTTACAGATTTTTCAATAGATAATATACCTACATATTTAAAAAATACTAAAGAAAAATTAATTAACATGGATATATCATTAGATAGATATGAAATATCAAAATATTTGACAATATCTTTAAATAGATTGTTGATGGATAATAAAACAGAACTCATAGATATTTATGATTCAATGGTTCATAATTTTGATGATATTGAAAATAAAATAAAATAAAAAATTTTAATTCCAAACAAAAATTTGAATTTGATCCTGAAAAAATATTATTTGTTGTTTTTTTTACACCTAAAAGAGGACATTTAAAATGCCGATTCATTAGTCATATAAACTAGACGGTTAAATGAGTGTAAAAATTTGGTTATATCATGTCGTTTAACATGAATGAAGTTTTTTGAAGACATTTAATTGAATTATTATTCTTAATAAAATAATTTCTGATACATCATTTATATCAAATTATGATGAGGGTATTAAAAAAATTTATTAGTCATGAAATTATTGATAAAATTTTATCAATGATCAAAATTATTTTTTATGCCGATATTGATTTTGTTAAATTATTAGAAGAATTAGAAAATAAAAAAATGGAAGAATATAAAAAAAATAATTCTGATTCATATAAAGAAATAGAACAAGAAGCTAAAAATATTAATGGTGGAATGGTTTATATTTATAAGATTGAAAATATTTTTCAAAAAACAAGAAATTTTATGCTAGTTCAAAAAAGAAAAATTAACATTCAAGAACTTTATAATCCTAATAATTTGAAAACTATTTTTCAAAATGGTATCAGTATTGAATTATGGTTTGGATATAATTTATTTATTTACAAAAGATTTGAATTTAATTTTGATGAATATCAATCAAATGTTAATGGATTAGTAAAAGCAAAAGGTTTAGAGCAAAATTATTTATTGAGTTTAAATTATTTAAATGATATTGATACTCCAGATGCTGGCATTTTACCTATTACTGGTGGTAGTATATCCATTTTTAATAAATCAAATAAAAATTATTATTTAAAATATATAAAGTATAAAAATAAATATTTGAAATTAAAAAATACTTATTGTTAATCATTGATTGTTATTTTTTCAATTTAATTTTTAATGTCAAAAATATTGAAAATAAAATACATTTAAATACATTTAAAATTTTATTATATATATAATATTAGAATGGATAGTGAAAATACTTACTCTAAAAAACGTGCTCTTACATTTTCTAATTTATTTTCAAATAATAATTTAAATCACAATGTTAATAAAAAAATAAAATTAGAAAATGATTCTGATATTTCAGATGATGAAGATAATAATAAAGACAATGAAGATAATGAAGATAGTAATTCAAATAATCCAATCAATAAAACATTTATAATTATCAAACCAATAATGTTTGATTTTATGTCAAATATGTCAAATAATTCAAATAATTCAAATGATTTAGATGGTCAAGATGAACATGATGATGATTCTGATGATTCTGATTATGATTCTAATGTTTCTGATGATTCTGATAATTCTGATTATGATTCTAATGTTTCTGATGATTCTAATGATTCTGATGATTCTGATTATGAAAATAAATCAAATAAAATAAATAAATCAAACAAATCAAACAAATCAAATAACAAAACAAACAAATCAAATATCAAAACAAATGAAGTAAAATATTTTGATTCATCAGATTCTTCTGATAGTGAGAATGAAGATTTAGATACATCTAACCCCAAAAAATTTGCTTTAAATTTATTAAAAAAAGTCAAAAGACATAATTTGAAAGAAAAACCAGAAATTATAGCCCAAAAATTTAATTCAAAAATTAAAAGTATGGATAAAAAATATAAAGAATATAGTCGTAATCCATCTCAATACAAAGGTTTAAGACAATATAATAAAAATATATCTGAATGTAAAAATCTATATAATTTGTTAATGGATGATATTGAATTTTTTGGAACAAAATTTAATTTTAATAAATTTATTTCCAAATATAATAAACCAATAAAAAATATCAATAATGATTTGTTGAATTATTCAACATCAAATAGACAACCAAACATTTTAGATTTAATATTTAATAGTATAGGCAGAAATGGAGAACAAAATTCATTAAAATCAACTTCATCATCAATATCAAAATTAGACGATGAATTTAAAGATTTATATGATAAGGATAATAAATTACATGATTCTGGATTAAAGTATTTTAAAACTCTTAATAAAAAATTAAAATTAGACTATATCAATAAATTAAAAAAAATAAATAGTCAAATGGATAAGGAAGATAAAAGACCAAATTATATGAAAGTACTTGATATGGAAATGGAAGAATCAAACAAATCATTAATTCTTCAAAGGATACAACAACTTGAAGAAAAACCTTTTGGTGATTCAAAATTAAAAAATTGGATTAATAAAGTTATGGGTATTCCATTTGGAACATATATCAAACCACCAGTTTTTAAAAATGATTCTGTGGAAAAAGTTAAAGAATATTTGGATGGAGTAAGAAAATTATTAGATTCCGAAGTGTATGGACATCAAGATACAAAAGACCAATTAGTTAAAATTTTAGCACATACAATAACAAATCCACAAGAAGGTGGAAATGTTTTTGCCCTTCAAGGACCTCCAGGTATAGGTAAAACAGCATTAATTCAAGATGGTATTTCAAAAGCATTAGGAAGACCTTTTGCTTTTATTAGTTTAGGTGGAGCAACAGATGCTAGTTTTCTTGAAGGTCATGATTTTACATACGAAGGTTCTCAACATGGAAGAATAGTTGAAATTTTACAACAAGCAAAATGTATGAATCCTGTTATTTATTTTGATGAATTAGATAAAGTATCAGAAACACCAAAAGGTGAAGAAATTATTAATATTTTAATGCATTTGACAGATTCAACACAAAATTCGCATTTTAATGATAAATATTTTGGTGGAATAAATTTTGACATTTCAAAAGCAATTATAATATTTTCATTTAATGAAGAACATAAGGTATCAAGAATTTTAAGAGATAGAATGAAAATAATTCGTGTTAAAGGATACAAGATGTTGGATAAAATTAATATTGCCAGAGATTATTTGATACCCAAATTATTAAAACAAATAGGATTAGATGATATTAAAATTGAAATATCTGATAAATTATTAGAGTTTATGATTGATACTTATACAAATGAAGGTGGAGTTAGAAAATTAAAAGAAATGCTTAATGATATATTTTTAGAAATTAATTTAAGAAAATTAGAAGGAAATATAGATTGGGTAAATATTAATAAAAATGTGAATACAAAAATGAAAAGAGCCCGCGATTCTAATGTATTATTTCCAAAAGAGATTATTTTAACTGAAACAATGGTAGAAAAAGATTTTTTAAAGAAAAAACATAAAATTACTCATTTGAAAATTAATTCTGAACCTATGATAGGTATTGTTAATGGATTATGGGCTAATGATTTAGGAGTAGGTGGATTAGTTCCAATTGAATGTTGTTGGATACCATCAGGAGAAAAGTTAGGATTAAATTTAACTGGTATGCAAGGTGATGTTATGAAAGAATCAATGAGTGTTGCTAGGTCTGTTGCTTGGAGAATATTACCTGATACAATAAAATCAAGACTTAATGAAAGATTTAAAGAATCAGTTGATAATGGAATACATATACATTGTCCGGATGGTGCAACACCAAAAGATGGTCCTAGTGCTGGTGGAGCTATCACAACATGTTTAATTTCTCTTTTAACTGGAACAAAAGTTTCAAATAAAATAGCAATGACTGGAGAAATAAATCTTAAAGGTCATATTACAGCAATTGGAGGATTGGAAGAAAAAATATTTGGAGCTAAAAAAGCCGGTGCTAAATTAGTTTTATGTCCTAAAGAAAATTTAAGGGATTTAGATGAAATTAAAGAAAAATATCCAACATTATTTGATGGAGAATTTGAAGCAAAAATTGTTGAAACTATTTGGGAAGTTTTGGATGAAGTTATTTCAGAACCTATTGATTGGATTAGATTTGATTAGATTTGATTAAATGTATTTCAAATCATCATCATCTAATTCATCACCAAAAATAATTTTTTTAATACTTGATGACATTTTTTCAAGTAAAATATTTTTAATTTTATCAATATTTTTATTATTTGCATTATTGCTATTAAATTTAAGACATATTTTATTCAAATTATTTATTTTATTATCAAGAGCAAAATCTGAATAAAATTTTAATTCAGATTTTGTTCCAATAACATAAGAAAATGGTATCAATCCAATATATTTGTTATTTGAATCATATACTCCGATACAATTACCCATACCATCATTTAATTTAATTTTATAACCGATATTTATCACATTGTAATATATATCTTTAAACACAATATTTTCTATAATATATTCATAATTGTCAATTTTGTTTCTAATTTCCATCAAGTAATTTATTGTATCAATTTCAATATAGGTATCTAATAAAGTATCATTATCTAGTTCTCCTTCATAATTGGAATAAAATATTAAAATGTATTTTTTTTCATCACTCATATATATTATAATATATATTATAATAATACTTGTATATGTTAGTCTTCATATCTTTTATTTTTCAATTTTATTATAATTAATCATTATTCATTTTTACATATGTTTAATTATAATTGATACTTTTTAAATGTTAAATTAATATATATATATATATCTTTAATTGTTTTTTTTATTATTGCTGAAGTAAATTAGAAAAATTATAAATGCTAATGAATAATCTTTAACATTTATATTATTTATTAAAGCAGATATATAAATCCAACTCATATAAGTGTTTATATTTATATTTTTTCTTGTTTTTACCTTTCAATTTTTTTTAATTTATTTATTATCATTATTATTATTATCATCAAATTCAATAATATCTAACATTTTATATTCAAATGAATTTTGTATATCATTAATTTTATAGTAATTTTTTGTCAAACAGCATAAGTAATCAAATGATATACTTGTATCACAACATTTTGTTTTTATTATACTTCCTCCACATTCAAAACATTTTATACATTTATCAACATCATAATAATACTTATTTTTACATTTTATATGAATTTTTTTACAACATATTTCACATATAACAAAAATATCTTTATGTGTAATAATTGTATTACATAAACCACAATTTATATTATTGGTATTCATCATTTATTATTTGAAAAAATTAATAAACATAAAAATATTTAATTTTATGTTTGTTTTTCATTTTTTATTATTTTGTTAAATTATATATTTGTTCTTCATATGGTCCTACAGTTTCTAAAATCATTGGGACTAATTTATATGGATGAATAAATTTGATTAATTTATCTGTTTGTATTTGCCCATTTCCTATTTGTTCATGTCTATCAACACGTTCACCCACCGAATGGTAAGAATCATTAAGATGAATTAATTGAATTTTATCTTGAATTGGTTCAAGTATTTTATGAACTTGTGTAATGACTAAAGGATTATTAAAATCATAACCAGCTTGAAACATATGACAAGTATCTAAACAAACACCTAATTGAGGATAAAAATATAATTTATAAAATTTTGTTATAAATTCAACAAATTCATTTAAATCCCAACACATTTCACCTCCTTGACCTGCAGGTGTTTCCAATAATACAGGTAGAGTAATTTTTTTTGTCTTTAATTTCTTAAATAATTCAATAATAAATTTAACCATATTATTATAAATATGTGATGGATCATATTTATTTTTAACATTTTTTCCCATATGAACTACAATACCCTTTGCTCCAATTTTAACTCCATATTCAATTTCATTTAAAAAAATTTCTATTCCTGTAGAATAAAGTTCAGTTTGTGAAGGAATTAAATCAGCACCCATGTTAATTTGATAACTGGCATGAATGTAAATATATTTGTAATCTGAAAGAATATATTTAATTTGTTTTAGTTCATTGGATGTAAGCTTTGATTTTGAAAACATAACTTGAATACAATCAAAGTTTGATGATAATGTATGAATTAATTTAATATTATCCTCAGCATATTCAGGAATTTCATATTTTGTATTAAAAGGCAAACTAACACCATATCCTAATTTTAATTTATTTTTCATAATTTATTTATATATTTATGTTGAGAATTTAATAAATAATAATAATTTATTGAAATGTAATATACAATATTGTTTATATGTGTAATATTGGATAAAAAATTTGATTTTTTAATATAATATACTTAAAATCAAATCAAGTTAAATATAACATTATTAAGTATGGTTAAAAAAAATATAAAAAAAGATAAAGATAATGATATTGATAATAATGTAGATAATATTAATAATAATGATTTTGGAATTGAATTTTTAGTGGATAAATATATTCCTGATAATGTAGATGACATTATTGATCCAGTTTATAATTATTATGAAAATATGAATGGAATAGTAAATAATGATTGGAAAACTCATTCACCTTCAAAATGTTATTTTCACAAAGAAATATTAGAAAAATTAAAAATAATAAGTTCAGATGATTGTCTTCCCCATATAATTTTTTATGGTAATCCAGGTTCTGGAAAAAAAACATTAATTAATTTATTTTTAGAACAAATATTTGACAAATCGATATATAATTTGGATGATTCAAAATACAATGTAATAAGTTCAGGAAACATTGATAATGAAGTAATTGTTAAACAAAGCGATCATCATATAATTATTGAACCTGGAAATAATAATTTTGATAGATATTTAATTCAAGATATAGTTAAAGAATATGCTAGAAGATATCCACTGTGTATATTTGAATCATCCAGAGAATTTAAAATGGTTCAAATTAATCATTTGGATAATCTTTCATATTATGCACAAACATCATTAAGAAGAACAATAGAAAAGTATTCTAAAACTTGTAGATTTATTATGTGGTGTTATTCACTTTCTAAAGTGATAGAACCATTAAGATCAAGATGTTTATGCATTCATGTTCCAACACAGACAGAAGAAGAATTAATTAAATGGACTTTTAATATAGCTTCATTGGAAAATATTAAATTAAATTTTAATATTTTAACTAATATTGTTGAAACATCAAATGGGAATTTAAAAGATATTTTATGGAAATTAGATATGTTTCAGTATTGTGGAAGAATTACAAATTGTTATCAAACAGCATTAAATAGTTTAATTGATGAAATATTAACAACACATAATACATTAACCATAAGAGATTATATTTATAAAATGATGATAACAGGTATAACATCCGGAATAATTATAAGAGATATACTTGATATTATTTTAGTAAAAATTTCAAATTATTCAAAAGACAAAATTTTTAAAATAATTAATTTTGCTTCCATTTATGAATATAGATTATCAAAAGGTCGTAGAGATATTATACATATTGAAACTTTTATTGAAAATGTTATTGCAACATTAAAATAATTTTTGTAAAATTTTAAATATTGGATATTTTAAATACTTGTTTAATAAATTTTTTGTTTTATATGTTTTGATGATTTTTTACTTTCTTTTTTATCTTTATGATTTTTTTACTTTTATTATTTCATGTATATTGAAAAAAATGAAAAATTTATATAATATACAAAATATAATAAATTTAAAATGAATTATATAACAAAAGAAGATATCATTATATTTAGTCCATATTTTAATAAAATAATTGACAATAAAATATTGACAAATTATAAAAAAATAATTTTTAGTAATTATAAATTAACTAAAAATTTATTTGATTATTATGAAAATAACGATTTTAAAAATTATGAAAATAACGATTTTAAAAATTATGAAAAACGTGATTTTAAAAATTGTGAAATAATTTATTCTAAATTTAATCGAAAAGTAGATTTACCCCATAATTTAACACATTTAACTTTTGGTACTTTTTTTGATCAAAAAGTTGTTTTGCCATTAAATTTAACCCATTTAACTTTTGGTGAATATTTTAATCAAAAAGTAGATTTACCACCAAATTTAACCCATTTAACTTTTGGTAGATATTTTAATCAAAAAGTAGATTTACCACCAAATTTAACCCATTTAACTTTTGGTTGGAAATTTAATCAAAAAGTAGATTTACCACATAATTTAATACATTTAATTTTTGGTTCTCATTTTAATCAAAAAGTAGATTTACCATATAATTTAACACATTTAACTTTTGGTGAATATTTTAATCAAAAAGTAGATTTACCATATAATTTAACACAATTAAAATGGTGTTGCGAACAAAAAGTAGTTTTACCATATAATTTAATTCATTTAGAATGGTTATGTAATCAAGAAGTAGATTTACCATTGAATTTAAAATATTTATATTTGAATCATAAAGAATCATCAATAGTAGATTATTTACCTGATAGTTTAGAAAAATTAGAATTAGGTAAAAATTTTAATAATTCATTAGACAATTTACCTACATCTTTAAAAATTTTAAAAATAAATAAAAAATATAATAAAAATAAATTAAATAATTTACCTAAAAACGTCCAAGTAATTTATTATTAAAAAAAATAATATATAAAAAAAGTATATTTATTAAATACATTTTTATTTTTATACAATATTTTATAAGTTTAAAAATTATAGCCTTATTTAATGTATAAAATAATGCAAATAAATATAATTATAATCTTTTCTTATTTTACATATATTGGATAAAAATTGAAAATTATTAATAATATTTAAAATTATATATATATTCAACTAATCATATTTGAAATGTGTGGAATTTGGGGATTATTATCATTGGAAAAAATTACATATGATGAAGCTTTACTTTATAGTAAATTTAATTCAATCAAATCAAGAGGTCCTGATAGATCAACATTTATAACTAATCCCAATTATATTATAGGTTTTCATAGATTGGCAATTATGGATCCTTCAATACAAGGAGATCAACCATTTTCTTATTCTTATTATTATACAGGTTCAACAAATTCAAATAAATATTTAAGAACAATCTATTTAATAGTTAATGGCGAAATTTATAATTGGGAAAAATTAAGAGTTGAACCAGATATTCAAGAATCTTGTGAAAAAAATAATTACCAATATAAATCTAATTCTGATTGTGAAGTTTTACTTCCAATGTTTATGAGATATATTGTTTCTGATTCTTATTCTCAAGATAATGAATTATTTCATTCAGGATTGAGAGATATGATTTCAAGATTAGATGGTGAATTTGCTTTTGCTATATATGATATTCATCAAAATCTTACCACTCTTAATACCCATGTAAATTTGTGGTTAGGGCGAGATAGATTTGGTATTAGACCTTTATTTTTTACTCAATTAAATAATTATACTGTGGGGTTTGGTTCTGAATTAAAATCTCTTGTGGGAATTAATGAAACAAATAGAGTAGAACAAATTGATCCCAGATCTTGGTATTATTGGGGGGGCAGTTTGGATCAATCTAAACAATTAGTAAAATATAATAAATTTTATTATTCGGTTGGCAATCTTCCACTTGTGAGAAATCCTGACCCCACAGATGTATATAGAATGTGTAGAACATTGTTGACAAAATCTGTAGTAGATAGATTACATGCTGATAGAGAAATTGGTTGTTTGTTGTCAGGTGGTTTGGATTCAAGTCTGGTGGCTGCTATTGCTTCTCAGGAATTAAAAAAACAAGGACGAGTATTAAGAACATTTTCCATTGGAATGGAAGGTAGTCCTGATGTGAAATATGCAAAAATTGTCGCTTCACATATAGGTTCAATTCATACCAATTTTGATATCCCTGAAAATGAATGGGTAGACGCCATTAGAGAAGTAATCCGCATTAGTGAAACATTTGATAAAACTACAGTGAGAGCAACTACAGGACAATATCTAATTTCCAAGAAAATTGCAGAAACAACCAATATTAAAGTTCTATTAATTGGTGATGGTTCTGATGAAGCTACAGGTGGCTATTTGTATTTTCATAAAGCTCCTAATCCAATGGCACTTCATTTTGAAACACAAAGATTACTTCACTGGATACATTATTATGATGTGCTTAGAGCTGATAGAGGTGTTGCTTCTAATGGTCTTGAAGCTCGAGTACCATTTTTATCTCATGAGTGGATTAACTTTTATTTTCAAGTGGATCCTATTATGAGAATGCCAAAAGCTCATACATTGAGTACAGGACAGACAAATGTGTATGAAAAATATTTGTTGAGAAAATCTTTTGATTCTACTGAATTACTACCTGAATGTGTGCTTTGGAGAAAGAAAGAAGCTTTTTCCGATGGTGTTAGTAGTGAATCAAGATCTTGGTATCAAATAGTTCAAGATAAAGTCAATCAGGAAATTTCAGATGAAAAATTTAATTCTCTCATTAAAATATATGAAAATTATAAAAATTTAACAGGAGAGGATATTGTAATTCCTGATACAAAAGAAGCCCTATATTATCATTTGATATTTGATGAATTTTATCCTTCACAATATCATACTATTCCTTATTATTGGATGCCTAAATGGATTGAAGGAGCCACTGACCCATCTGCAAGAACTTTGGCAATTTATAAGGATGTTGAAAATGGTACAGGATGTATGAAAATAGATAATTCTAAAGCAAATTATGGTTCTATTTCAATGAAAGTATAAAAATTTTATAATAATTAATTTTTCTTATGACATATTCTTATATATAATAATAATTGGGTTTCTATAGATATTATTTTTGTATTAAATTTGTTTGATAATATTTTAAGTAATTCTTCGGTATTTATATCATTATTTACTTTAATTATTTTTTTATTTTTTAAATTTTCTTTTAATGAAACTTCAATAATCATTTGTTTTTGTCTCAATGGTATTATATTACTGTTAGCTAATAATTTATTGATTTAAAATCAATTTTTATTTATGTTTCTTCTTCTAATTCTTTTACAACACAATTTAATTAAATATTTTTAAAAATTTGTCTTTTGGATATAATAAATTGTCATTTGTTGTTTATACTGATATTATAAATACATAATAATTTGGCATAAAAGTTGATTTTTATAAAAAAGTTGATTTTTACAATAAATATATATTAAAATATAATAAAATTCAATTATCCAAAATGAATTTGCTTATTGATGATGTTGTTAATAATAATGTAATAATTGTTAAAAAAAATTGTAAAGTCAATAGTAATAAAAATTTGGTATTAGAATCAGAGACAGAATCTGAAACTGAATTTGAATTAGATTCAGATTCAGATTCAGATTCAGATTCAGATTTTGTAATTAAAAAAACTAAAAAACCATTAAATATTTCAATTAAAAATAAATTAGTTGAAAAATATACTGAATATAATGATGAAGAATTCATTCAAAAATTGGGTGAATTTACATTTGGATTGGATAAAATAATTCCTTGGGAAGATGGTAATTTTGTTTGTTCTGGTGGATTGCTATTTGATATTATTACAAACAAATTTTCTCACGATCTGATGGATATTGATTTATTCTTTTATGGTTCAATAGAATCAAAAATTTCAACAATTAACAAGTTATTGAATAATCTTGATAAAAACCAATATTATTATTTGATTGGAAATAATCGTTCTGTAATATATATATTTATTCAAGGAGTTCCACGAATAATACAACTAATTATGACAGATAAAATGGATCCTGAATCAATAATTAATGAATTTGATTTATCCCATGTAATGTCATATACTGATGGAGAAAAAATTTATTGTTCCAAAATTGCACTAGAATACCTTAATGCTAAAACAAAATTTCAAAAAGAAAATACTATTAATATTAATCACTATCATAAAAACAGAATTATTAAATACATGGAACGAGGAGTTTTTGAAAGTAAATCTATAATGGATAAATATAACTTTGTTTTACACCTTTTGAAATTTAAAATGCCGATTTTATAAGTAATTTTTCATACTGACGTCATCCAAGGTGTAAAAATTTGGTTATATCACAGCCGTTGAGCTGGAATGAAGTTATTTATTTTTTATTTCTCTA
>Ga0172367_10007467_pt1 | contig 12513 bp, 13 predicted proteins | sample Lak10m_FD_114542 | JGI IMG/M metagenome (GOLD analysis project Ga0172367, IMG submission 114542) | Freshwater microbial communities from Kabuno Bay, South-Kivu, Congo - kab_022012_10m | ecosystem: Environmental > Aquatic > Freshwater > Lake | place: Democratic Republic of the Congo: South-Kivu...
AGAAAAACTTCCTGTGACAAATATGCAGGAATATAGCCCCTCCTTCGCGTTAATTCATTTTTATACCATATAATATGGCTTCTCCAATAATCTTCATTTGGATGATTGCTAGAGTTTTCGAAAAGTTGAACATTACAATTTTCGGAATTGTTATTATTAAATTTATTGTCATCAACATTTTGCTTAAACACTAAAGGTTTATAACCATGAATCCTCATGTACTTATTACAACATTGTGTAACAATTTTGTTGTATTCATGATCCAATCCAAATCCTGCATTTTCTGTTCCTATTCTTGAAAGGGCGGAACCATTTGAATAAAAGGAACTGTTAAAAGTGCCACTATTTAATATTTTTAATACGCTTGTCTCATGCCTTAATTCCATAAATTGATAGATTTTATTTAAAATATCTTCAGGACTTTTTCTCAAATCTTCATTGTAGATAGTTAATATTCGATCTTTATTATTCCCAGAACTAACTTTTTCATGCGCTTCAGCAAACTTATTCCAATAATTAGAAAGCTCCTTTGTGCGTGTCAAAAAGTTTTCTCTATTCATTTCTGGTTCCCATGGCGCATGTAAAGAACTCCAAACTACTTCCTGGGGATGACGAATTAAGAAAATCAGCTTTACTGTTGGTAAAGCAGTTAATATCTCATCAGCGTACAAACCATCTGATGGGTGAGAATACACCCATCCACCAGTTCGGCTTCCATAATTTGACTGAATAAATTGAGATATAAAAGCAAAAAATTCATTTACAAAAGCTTTGTCTATAGAATTGTTGTGGCATTTACGATTTGGGTTAATGGCGGAGGTACGACCGAGAAAAAAATCGTTGATATGCCATATTTCCTTATCACAATATTTAGGCAAATCAGCAGGTAGCGCTTTAACAGGTTGAAACTCTGAATGTGCTCTTAGAGCTTTCCAAAGCGCACTTGTACCTGAACGTTGACATCCAACAATTATAAGTTTTTTTTCTTTCATAGCCATTTTAGGAAGATATTTGGTGGGTGATTATTGTTTTACTAAGACACCACTTATATTTGAATTTAATTATTAAGAATTTCACAGCGGATTGAATATACAAGTCTTTACTGGATTATAAACTTGCGTCCAGACTGGATTTTCAGCGCTAGATGAAGATTCAAATACAATTGCACAATCAATTTGATCCTCCGCGATTGCAGCATCAAGTGCATGATGATTAAGGGTTAAATTTGCTGCAATTGAAATTTTATACGCCGAAGGCTGAAGAATATTAATAAACTTAAACCGAAAGCCTAACAACTGACCTGATTTCATCGGATACATTGTCTCATCATATTGCGAACTCCAACCAACAATCCGACTACCAACAGCGTTTTCAATATTAAAAGAAACACCCGGATAGGAAATATCTTTTATTGCTTCTATGATTACCTCCAATTCCATCTCGTCGCCTACTTTAAACTGCCTAGATTTTATTTGATTGGAATTGTAAAGTTGGAATGATTTAATCATGAGGGCTTGTTGCTTTCCAGAGCGCCTAGCTTCAGATGAATACTCTTTTCCACCTATTCCAACACTAGTTCCTCTGAGTAAAGCTTCGTAACTTAGAATGGCATCGCCAATTGATTGAGTTTCACCGGATAATCCATCGCGTAACAGAAGACCTGAGTCACAAATGTTACGCATAATTTTTATATCATGACTTACAAAGATGATCGTTACACCGCTTTCCTGAAGTGAATTTATTCGTTCCATACAACGAAAACGAAATATTGCATCCCCAACGGCTAATACTTCATCTAAAATCAACACATCCGGCTCCATCTGAACCGCAACCGCAAAACCCAACCTCACATACATCCCACTCGAATAATGCTTGACCGGCATATCGATGAATTCTTCCAACTCCGCAAAAGCAACGATTTCGTCGAACTTGCTATCGATTTCACGTTTAGTCATCCCTAAAATCGAACCATTGACATAAACATTTTCCCGGCCTGTTAGCATCGGATGAAACCCGGCACCAACCTCGATCAAGGCCCCAACTTTGCCTTTGATGGTGATTTTGCCTTTATCGGGCAGGATAATACCGTTAAGCATTTTAAGCAGAGTGCTCTTGCCTGCCCCGTTGCGACCAATAATGCCTAAACATTCACCGCGTCTAACCTCAAAAGACACATCGTCCACCGCCCAGAACTCATCCTTGCGCAGTTTGTCTGAATTATTTGACAAATACAGCAGATCACGACTGATATCTTCAATGCCATATAGCATGGAGCGCTTTAATGACCGGCAGAATTTTTTACTGACGTTTTCTACTTTAATTAGAACGTCATTTGAATTGTACATGAGTTTAAGCTAATATCTCGGTTCTAGGGATTAACATGGCTTAGTTTTTTCTAAACCGCTAAAGAACATGATTATTTTATTGAAAAAATATCATTCATAATTTTTATAAAACCATTTATTGTATTTCATAAATCCTGCAAAGCAATTAACCCTTTAGCCGCAAATTCAATTACCCCTTCATATGCCATATTTTTTATTAAAGTTCTAATTATCTGAGGTTCGATATTAAGGTAATTGTACACTAATGCATTTCTCATGCCGATAATTTTGCGCTATTCTACATCGTTAATTCCATCAATCCCTTGCTGAGATAGTTTTTTGAAAGCTGAATAAGCATCTGCAGGGGCTGTTTTATATAAGACATAATTCCAATGTTTGGCAATGCCAACACAGGCTTCGATTAATATTTGTAAGGTTCTTTCAGCAGCCCGATATTCGTATCTGTTAAAATTACGCTGGTTAATTATTTCAGTTAAAGCATGTAAATCACTTTGTATTTCATTAAGATGCTCGCGCATCGATAATATACAAGTATTATCCATAAAGGACATCCTGATTTTGATAATGGTACAAGTAGTCTATTTCCCATTTCGACATGATGCGTTGCTGCTCTTGAAATTGTCGAGATTTATTTTTACTGACTAATAATTCGCCATTTTGAAGTACGGACATGACTATTGGGATAGGCGCAATAGTTATATCCAAAATATTTAATCTGCCTTCATTTAAGTTTAGTTTGCCACTCTAAAGCGAGTAGCTCAGGTCTTAATCGGCGATCAATCACATCGCTTTTCCAGACTTTAAAGGCAACGGCTAAATCTATATCGCTTTTTGCGTGCGCATTGCCTTTGGCATGCGATCCATATAGCCAAAGCAATTCTATGTTGTCGTGTGCTTTCGCCAACTGAATGAGCTGAATTTTTAGTTTTTCAAAGTCCATAAATAATCAGTCAGTAGGTCGGATGCGCGTTGTTTATCCACTCTACTTAATAAAAACATCATTTCATTGAGCACACGCTGGATAATCCTACTGTCACTAGCATGGCAATGTTTTACAAGCTTATCTTCCATGCAAATCTCAACTAGTGTGTTTTAGCTTAAACTTAACACCCTATATTTCATCGCAAAATTTCGCCTATGCATCCCAGATCCGAAAAATTGACTATCTACAGCGCTCGTCAACCCAATAATCATAGTTGGCTTTTCATGTTTAGCGCACTCTGGCAAAGTCGCGAATTGGTTTGGCGACTGATGATTCGCGATTTTTCCGTGCGCTATCGACAATCGATCTTCGGCTATTTATGGGCCGTATTGCCGCAAATCATCACGGTTGCCATTTTCGCATTTTTATCCAAACATCGGGTTTTCGACATGGGCGAAACCACCCTGCCCTATGTGATTCATGCCCTTTGGAGCATTTCGGTTTGGCAATTGTTTGCCAGCTGCTTAATGGGCTGCACCAACAGCTTAGTCAACGCGGGGTCGTTAGTCACCAAAATCAACTTCAGCAAAGAGGCTTTGGTGATCGCCACCACAGGACAAGGTATTGTCGATTTTTTAATTCGCCTGATCCCAGTAACTGCAGTTTTCATTTGGCTTCATTTCACGCCTTCATGGCAGGCCATTGCTATTCCATTGCTACTACTAGCAGTTATCCTGATGGCTGTCGGTATCGGGTTTTTCATGGCTATTATTAATTTAGTCATACGAGATGCCGGTAATGCCATGGGTATGTTACTTACTTTTGGCATGTTTTTAGCCCCGATATTATACCCACCACCTATTCGAGAGCCTTTTTTGGTCGTTAATTATTTAAATCCTTTCAGCCCTTTATTAATTGCAACTCAACGATTATTAGCCGGACAGGAAATCATTTTTTCTACACCACTGATAGTAGCCATATCGTTATCGATAGGACTATTTCTGACAGGCTGGCGAGTATTTCATATTACCATGCCTAGAGTGGCAGAGAGGGCTTAAACCTTATTGTAATACTGTTTTTGCTTTCAACATTTCATGAACATCCTTTTCCATTTCGTCAAGTTGATTTTTATAATTAATACTAGTTAAGAACGTTCGATTCTTTTGATTTCTGGCCTCAACTATCCAATTTAATGCATCTTCCAGTTGTTTATTGGCAATAGCCCATCTTATTTTCAGCAATCTAAGTTCGTTAGCATCTGGCATTTTTTGGATGGCAGAATCAAGGATTTTAAACGCCAAAGCATATTCATTATTAGCTGCATAATACAGGCTGGCGGTACTAGCTAAATGAGATAGCAGTCGGCCCGACGGAGTAATATTAATTAAAACTTTTAAAATCTGTTCAACATAGCTCGTAGTCAAGTATTGGCAATTTCCTGCTATTAGATTTGAGACTATACCCTTAATGGATAATACCGCAGCATTATCTACTTTCTTTTGTTTTAGCAATCCAAGTATTTCGGCTTGTTCTTGACTGGATATATGATTGATATAACAATGAATTTCCAAACGCATCAAATAAGAAGCGCTGTCTTTTTTATCAATCAAAGGAATATTCTGCAAATAGCTGTCTGCTTTTAAAGGCTGATTCAAATTCAGCCAGGTTTCTGAAGCCAGGGCGTTTGCACGCTTGGATTGCGGGTGAGCGCTTTGCCAGACAATGGCTTGCTGAGCAGGATTACCCCATAACGAAGCCTCCTGATAAGCAATAAACCAGACACCTGATACATAAACAATCCCCAAACCCACAAAAGCCCACTTAACTGTTTGCGTCGAGGTTTTATTTAAAAATAGCAAAAAATAATAACAAACACCAAATAGTACGCCTATAGATGCCAAATAATTCCGATGCTCAAAATACAGCTCCAGAGGAATAATAGTTGATTCCAGAGCATGACCGGCAAAATACCATAAGATGCTAAATGCTAATACCGGTTGATTCACTCTAATAACCCAAGCCAAGACAAATAACCCGATGAGTATCAATGTACAAATTAAAGTACTAACAGGGTTAAACAAACCGCTGGAAATTTTATAATCATCAAAAAACAATCCAAAGGCATTAGGCCTGGGCAATAATATTTTTTGGAGATATTCAACCAAAATACGGCTTTCCGTATAGAGATGTTCCGCTAAGGTAAATTCACGATAGTTGTGCCCAACAACAAAACTTTGAAAATTAAATAAAAGATAAATGGCCGCCAAAGTGATGGGAATAAAAACGAAGCCAAAGACAAAATATTGCCAATATTTGGGCTTGGGTTGCCGGTGAAAAAAAGTTATTTCTATAACCGCAATATACAACACAATCAGAACGCCATTTTCTTTGCTAAAAACAGCCAACAAGCCACCGACAATCAGTGAAAATACCGATAAGTAATAGCCTGATTTAATTTGATTTAGAGCGAGTTCGCGACCTTTAAGATAACCCACCATGCTCAACAAGCTGAACAATGACGCCAGCAACGTCATGCGCTGCACGGTGTAGAGCACAGTTGAGACATGAATGGGTTGTATGAGCCATACAAGTCCGATAATCAAAGGTAACCATTTCGAAAATAGCCCAGACACATCCCGAGCTTTCAGCAAGTATTGAACTAATTGGATAATCAATAAGCCATTAAGTAAATGTAAAACCAGATTAACGGTTTTAAATGCGAGGGGATTTTGCGGCCAGTCACCTGCTTGAACCGCAAATGATAGTAATGAAATTGGTCTGCTTAGATTGTTATCGCCGGAACGATTATTGGCAATGAACTCTATAATTCCTTGCCAATTATTGGCAGATTTAATCTTTGCAAGGGGATTTAAATTGGGCCAATCATCCAGGATGAATGAACCTTCAAGATTGAATCCATATATACAAAATGATGACCACAGATTCAAAAATAAAAAAAAGAGCCACATTTCTGCAGCTCTTTTTGGTTGAAGCATTGAATAATTATGGTTTGCAGCTTGCAGGCAAATATTTAACGTCTATTCCGTTTGTAGCACCAGTTCTGCAAGTCCAGATACCAGTGGTTGTATTATATGTCATATCAATTGTTTTTCCTCTGAGCCCTGCATTTGTACCAGTTGACTTGTATGTCACAGTTAAGACGTTTGTGCCATCACTTGATATAGTTGAAACATAGTTACCAGTTGTTTTTAACTTAGCTGCAGCAATCTGAGCGTTATCCATAAAAGTTGCTGCAGTACCCCACTGTTCTTCAACTGGAGTTTTAAATCCACCCGCCAATTCAATTCCTTCTGAAACCTGCGCTCTACCAATATAATCTTGATAAGCTGGAATCGCCACTGCTGCCAAAATACCGATAATGGCGACCACAATCATTAACTCTATCAAGGTAAAGCCTTGTTGTGTATTTTTCATAGGTAATGTATTCATAAGTAAATCCTCTGTTGTTTAGTGAAGCGTCGGGAAGAATAAAGCAGCAAGCATGCCAAAAGAATCACCCATTCTTTCCGCGACAGATTATTCGCTTATAACCCTATGAAATATTGATAATTTTACTTTTATTTTTCCAGAAATTATTCTTTTTTGCCCTTTTACGGTGAATTATTTTTTCAATCCAAGCTTGGCGATATTGCGATTTGCCGGTCAGAATACCCTGCCAAATTAAAAATGCCTTTGTTACTTACCTGCCACCCCCGCTATTTGAATTAAACCGATGAAAAACTCGCCGAGTGTTAGTCTTCAAACTGCTTTGACGCTTACCGAATGGAGCGAACGCACGATGCGGCGACGGTTAGCCGAAGGCATTTTGCAAACCGTCAAAAGTGCATTGACCGCCAACAAGGTACTGATTTCGCTACAAGACTTGCAAGCTGATACCTGCATTCCGCTGCCGGATGAAAACCTCAAGCTACTGCTCGAGGCTGACAAGGGAGATGCAGACGCTCAAAACGATTTGGCCCTGATTTTTTTAGCCCATGGCAAATACAAAAGCGCCGTTTATTGGCTGGAAGCAGCTGCCAAACAAAACTGTGCCGACGCCATGCATTTACTGGGTTGCTGTTACCTGACCGGTGAAGGGTTGGTTAAGGACGACAATCTGGCGATGATTTGGATCGCTAAAGCCGCCTCACTGGAGCACTCTATCGCCTGCGCACAAATGAAAAAGCTGGCGACAAAAAAAAACCAAGCCAACCAGCTGATCACCTGGGGAAGCACTGAATAAATCACTCGTCGCTCCCGGATAGGCGAAAGCCCGAATAAATCAAAAGCCTGGATTCCCGCCTTCGCGGGAATGACGATTAAATCAGCGTTTCCCCTAGCCCAACAAGCCTAGTTTGAATCCTCCAAGTTCCGAAACCCGGCAAAACCAGATAAAATCACAGAGTTGAATCATGTCAGTGGAGTAAAAAGGTGAGTATTTTAACGATTCTGGAATTTCCGGATAAGCGCTTACGCAGCGTCGCCCAGGAAGTCGCCCAAGTCGATGAGCAGATCAAAACCCTGGTGGATGATATGCTAGAAACCATGTATGCAGCCAAAGGCGTAGGCCTGGCTGCCACGCAGGTTAATGTGCAAAAGCGCGTCATTGTCATGGATATCAGTGAAGACAAAAACGAACCGATTTGCCTGATTAACCCGGAAATCATCGAAACTATCGGCACCGAAGAATCCGAGGAAGGCTGTTTATCAGTTCCGGGATTTTTCGAAAAAGTCAGTAGGGCTGAATCTATTAAGGTTAAGGCATTGAATCGCGATGGCGAGACTTTTGAACTGGAAGCCCGCGATTTATTGGCGGTCTGCATACAGCATGAGATGGATCATTTACAAGGCAAATTGTTCGTGGATTATTTATCGGCGTTTAAACGCAACCGCATTAAAGCCAAGCTGGAAAAAATCCACAAGCAACAAGGTCACTAAGGATATTGATGAGAATCGTTTTTGCCGGAACCCCGGAGTTTGCGCTACCCACATTACAAGCCTTGCTGGATTCGCCCCACGAGATCTGCGCGGTTTATACCCAACCCGACCGCCCTGCCGGTCGTGGTCGCAAACTAACCCCCAGCCCGGTCAAGCAACTGGCGCAAGCCGCCAGCATTCCGGTTTATCAGCCGGAAAACTTTAAACAAGCCGTTAGCATCGCTGAATTAGCTCAACTCAATGCAGATCTGCTGGTGGTGATAGCCTATGGTTTGATCCTGCCACAAGCGGTTATCGACACACCACGCCTGGGCTGTATCAACGTGCATGGCTCCTTGCTTCCACGCTGGCGGGGCGCTGCGCCAATTCATCGGGCTTTGATGGCTGGGGATAGCCATACCGGCATCACCATCATGAAGGTAGTGAAAAAACTGGATGCGGGCGACATGTTGTTCAAACTGGAATGCCCTATTACCGCTACCGACACTTCAAGCAGCCTGCACGATCAACTTGCTATCCTGGGCGCTAAAGGGCTGCTGCAAGTAGTCGAGCAATATGCTCTTGGCCAAGTCACTGCTGAGCCTCAGGACGAAGCACTCGTCACTTATGCGCATAAATTAGAAAAACACGAGGCACAACTTGACTGGTCAGATACTGCAGTCAATCTTGATCGAAAAATTCGTGGACTCAATGCCTGGCCGGTGGCGCAAACCTTGTTTAAAGGTGAGATTTTAAGGGTTTGGAATAGCGCATTGACCGATAAAGTCAGTCAGTTAGCTCCCGGTAGCATAGATACCAGTCAACAAGCCCTGGATGTAGTCACGGGTGAGGGGGTAATAAGGCTATTGGAAGTGCAACTCCCCGGTGGTAAGCGCATCGCTGGCAAAGATTTTTTGAACGCGCATTCAGTGGGTGCAGTGAAGTTGGGCTCATGAACTTACGCGGGCTGGCGGCTCAAATTTTGTCGCGCGTCATCAATGATGGTCAGTCGCTGACTGCAGCACTGGAAAACCAGTTACCCAAACTTAATGACCATCAGGATCGGGCCTTTGTTCAGGCCTTGTGCTATGGGGTGATCCGTCATTATTACGCACTGACTTGCACCCTGCAGCAGCTATTGGATAAACCACTCAAGACTAAAGACGGCGATATTCAAGCCTTATTACTGGTTGGTTTATATCAATTACAACATATGCGGGTGAAATCTCACGCTGCCGTTTCCGAAACGGTTTCCGCCACCCGGCATAAACCTTGGGCCAAATCCTTGGTCAATGCCATTTTGCGCAACTATTTACGCGATGCGGAAAATCTTGGTTGCCACGCCGATCGATCAGCTTCGCTGAATCATCCAGACTGGATCATCGAAGTGCTTGAGCAAAACTGGCCGGATCAATCCGCACAAATTATGGCAGCCAATGATCAGGCCGCACCGATGTCGTTGCGGGTTAATTTGCTGCAAGGCAGTCGCGAAGACTATTTAAATCGACTACAGCAGCTCGACATCAATGCTCAAATATCAGCTTATAACCCTGCTGGCATCGTGCTGGATCAAGCCATCAATGTCGAGCAATTGCCCGGCTTTGCCGAGGGACTGGTTTCCGTTCAAGATCTAGCCGCACAACTGGCCGCAGAATTACTGGATGTAAAACCCGGACAACGAGTGCTTGACCTGTGCGCAGCACCAGGCGGTAAGACAGCGGCGATTCTGGAGCAACAACCCGGCTTGCAAAGCCTGCTGGCAATTGATTTAGACGCCCATCGCCTAAAACGGGTTAACGACAACTTACTACGCCTGAATCTGCAAGCCGAGACTTTGGCGGCTGATGCCAGTCAGCCGGACACTTGGGCTGATAATAAACAATTTGACAGGATTTTATTAGATGCACCCTGCTCCGGATTCGGCGTCATCCGCCGCCATCCAGATATCAAAATACTGCGAAGGGCCAGTGATATTGAGACTTTGCAAGCTTTGCAATACAAAATTCTAAATGCCGCTTGGCAACTATTGGCACCCGGCGGCATATTGTTGTACGCCACCTGCTCCATACTGAAACCAGAAAATGAACAGCAAATCGCCAAATTCCTGGCCAATCATCCCGATTCGAGTGAATTAACCATCGAAGCCGACTGGGGCATGGCAAGACCGCATGGACGCCAAATCCTCCCTGGTGATAATCAAATGGATGGATTTTACTATGCCAAGCTTGCTAAAAGCCTTTAGGCATTGCCTGTTCATCGGGCTGTTAATTTGGTCAATACCGATTCAAGCCTATCCCTACGCTACTCAAATCCGCTACGCCGATCTCATTCAAACCGACAGTGGCCTAAGTGTACGGGCCAAAATCGATTACCCGTTGAGCCCAACCGCCAAAGAGGCCTTACACAAGGGGGTACCGTTATTCTGGACTATCAAACTGGAACTGCGTGAATCCGGTACGCTTTGGGATACCACGATTTATAAGCAAACATTGCATTACCGCTTACAATTCCATGCCTTATTAAATCAGTACGAAGTGCGCAGCCCAACTGTGCAAAGTGAGATGTTTTTAACCTTGAATGCAGCCTTGGGGTTTATGTCGACACTGGATGATGCTATGCCAATCAGCAACGACCTATTGTTACCCAATCAACTCTATAAAGCCGCGCTGAAATGTCAATTTGAACGCGAACGGCTACCGGTTCCGTTGCGGCCTTTTTCTTATCTCGATAGCCAATGGTTTCTTTCCAGTGACTGGTTTATATGGCCCATTCAAAAATAAAATTGCCCGCTAGTGTGTCTATCGCCATCTTATTTGGCTTTATTTTGCTTTCGCTGCAATTGATGAGTAGCGCTACGCAGGAGTCCTCACAACTCAGTGAAATGCATTCCTGGCTATTGGTGATCAATACCTTGGGGTCCATTACCCTGCTCGGTTTGGTTGTCTTCAATGCCTATTCGCTGATCCGTGAGCTGAAAAAAAAGGAAGCTGGATCACGACTCACCACGCGTATGGTGTCATTGTTTGTATTGCTGGCCTTGGCGCCTGCAGCCATCGTATTTTATTTTTCGGTGCAGTTTTTACATCAGGGTATCGATAGCTGGTTTAACGTTGAAATTGACCGCGCCATGGAGGATGCGCTTGAGCTAAGTCAATCATCGCTGGCACAGCGCATGAACTGGCATATCAAACAAACCCGCCAAATTGCCAGCCAGCTGGAAGACAAATCCGACACCCTGATTGCGTTGGAAATCGGCTCGCTTTGGGCCGATTCTGGTGCCATGGAAATTGCCGCATTTTCCAGTCAAGGGCGAATTTTGGCCTCCAGCAGCAGCAATCCAAGTGACATTCTGCCCCATCAACCCGACGAACAGGTTTGGTTGCAACTCAAGCAGAACAAAGAATACTTTGCCTTTGATCCGGGCGACAACGACGAAATGATGGTCAGAGTCATTTTGCCCATAGGCCGGGATCAAAGCCGTTTTTTACAAGTGTTGTATCCCATTCCGCTGAGAGTTACCGATTTGGCGGACTCCATCGAATTTGCCTTTATCCGTTATCAGGAAATGACTTTTCTGCGGAACTCTTTGAAAACCAGCTTTTCCTTGATTCTGCTTTTAGTGTTACTGCTGAGTTTACTGGCTGCGATCTGGGTAGCATTTATCAGTATCCGCAATATCGTTGCCCCGGTCAAAGAACTGGTCAAAGGGACTCAGGCCGTTGCCGACGGGGACTACAGGCAACAACTGCCGGTCATGAGTCAGGATGACCTGGGGTTTCTGGTTGAATCATTCAACCAAATGACCAAGCGTATCGCCCGCTCCAGCGAAGAAACCCGCGCAGCCGGTCTGGAAGTGGAAAATCAGCGTGCTTATCTGGAAACCATTCTGGCCAATTTGACAGCCGGGGTCATCAGTTTCGATGCCGCTCTGCATATCCGCACCGCCAATCAGGCCGCATACCGAATTTTACATATCCCGGTCAGTCACTTTGTCAGCCAGACCCTGCCCAATCTGGCCAGCCAGCACAACGAACTGGCAGAGCTGCTGGACGCCATTCAACATCTTCTGGAAAAAGCGGACGATATTTGGGAGCAACGCATCGTGTTTCTGGGTCCTAATGGACGCCAGGAATTGTTATGTCGCGGTACGCCTTTATTTTCACAAGATGGCAGCCGCATGGGTGCGGTGGTGGTGTTTGATGATGTGACCGATTTGATTCAGGCGCAAAAAAATGCCGCCTGGGGAGAAGTAGCGCGTAGACTGGCTCACGAAATCAAAAACCCACTCACGCCGATTCAACTGTCTGCAGAACGCTTGCAGCATAAGCT
>Ga0172367_10007469_pt1 | contig 12512 bp, 7 predicted proteins | sample Lak10m_FD_114542 | JGI IMG/M metagenome (GOLD analysis project Ga0172367, IMG submission 114542) | Freshwater microbial communities from Kabuno Bay, South-Kivu, Congo - kab_022012_10m | ecosystem: Environmental > Aquatic > Freshwater > Lake | place: Democratic Republic of the Congo: South-Kivu...
CAAACCGTCATGGTTAGCCTCCAAAGCGCCACATCTGGCAGTTTCACCTGCACCTTGGATACCGGCAGCAACCAGTGCCCGGATATCGCCATGACGGGAACGGTGGAACTGCCCCCTGTGTGTCAGGTGAGCTCAGGCAGCGTGAACTTCGGCACTTCCTTGCCCGGCAGCCAGATTCAGCGGCAGTTCACCATTACCAATGTTGGTGGGGGCACGCTGTCTGGAACTGTTGTGGCCCCATGCCCCGAGATCACGGTGAGTGAAGGGGTATACAGCTTGGCTACTGGTCAAAGCCACACCGTGGGGCTAACCTTCCAAAGTCAAGAGTCAGGCAACTTCAATTGCACTGTGGATGTGGGTGGCACCTGTACCGATGTTCTCACAGTAGCCTGGGTTGCGGATATCCAAATCATGACTGGGATTGCTTCGTCCTGTGGGCCGGTGGAGGAGCTTGGCCATCTGCCTGGGGCTATAGGAGGTTTTATGCAGGATTGGCAAAACGGTGCGGTGGGACTTCACGCGGACAATCTGGATAGCGCTGCTTTGCCCGTGGAAGTGCGCATCTCCACGCAGGAAGAGGCCATTTGGAGCGGATTGCTGCAAAGCGCCATCTGGACTCCGGCCGATGCGGGAGTTGGCCTTTCGGAGTTCTACCAAGAGAATATTGTTCTCTGGCTGCAGGTAGGCGATGGTGCCACATGGTGGAATCAGGATGGCCAACTTTGCGCCTGGGAATTGGACTTTCTGGATTTAGCGCCAATCCTGCCCACGGCGTTCCGGTTGCATGCACCGGCTCCCAATCCCTTCAATCCGTCCACTCGCCTCCAGGTGGAACTTCCCACCTCTGGATGGCTTAGAGTGACGGTCCATGATGTCAGTGGCCGCGAGCTGGATCGTCTGCTGGATGAACCATGTGCAGCTGGACTACACGAGCTGATATGGGCCCCGCAGCAGGTGGCCAGCGGGCTGTATTTCATCGTGGCCGAGATGGATGGAAGCCGGCAGGTGCAAAGGGCGCTATTGGTGCAATGATGGAAAGAAGAGAACGCAATTGAATTGAAGGCTCATCATATGCTTTTATTGAATGAAATCGGAGTGGTTATATGTCAATCCTAGCGCAAATTGCATCGAACAATGGAGTTGCTGAAAGGATGCTGTTGCTGATGGCGGCACTAGGTGTGATTTATATTGTGAGAAACACTAGCAAAGTATTGATTAGTATTATTTTCCTTCTTTCGTTGATCTTTCTAATAGGATCTTTTGTTAGTGTGATAATTTTCTTAATAGCAACTTGTTTTATATTGATGGTATTTTCAAAACACAGAAAAGCGCAGGATAGTTCAGTGGAAGCACAAACTTTCTCTGCAACAGGAAGCCTACCTGTTACTAAACAATTAAACGGATTCGAATCCAACCCAACATCAACTCAAGCAGGGGGTCCCATGACTTACAACGTTGTCCCTTTCAGTGCATCCGTTGCCCACGGTCAGGGTGCTGAAGCCTTGGCTGCAAAACTGGAGAATTTGATTGCCGCCAAAGCGGCGGAGGGGTGGGAGTTTGTTTCAATTGAGCAAATAAATACCTTTCAAGCTGGTACTAATGGCTGTTTCACTATAGGTGCTCAGCCTCCAAGCACAATTGAAACCGAGTTGGTAGTTTTTAGAAAATGAACTCGATACTGTTGGCAATTATACATGTCTATTGGGCCCTTTGGCCACGCCATTTGAGGCCGCACTGTTTGTTCCGAGAATCTTGTTCGCACTATGTGTATCGCATCACGCGCGACACAGGACTTGTTCAGGGCTTGTGTTCATTGCGAGCACGCGTGCGCTCTTGTCGACCGGGCTATGTTGTGTCATCCGATGAACACGGGTTGGGGCTTGTGTTGTGCGACGGTTCCTTTCTACCAGAGGATCAAGTGGCACAAAAAGTTATGGAACCGATTCGAAGGACAATTTGCGGCATGGAAAGCGCGTTGATGGAGGAGCAAGAAATGGAGATGTAAACTTTTGGTTAGCATATAAAATTGTTTCCTGCTATGATTTTCAGCAATAAATTGAATCGCCAAATGAAAGATAGGCTGTGAATTAAAAGGAGATAAACATGGCAACAGAGATCATTGGACGAGTGACCAGTGGCAGGACCCACAAGTCCATTCAAGTCAAGTGGGACCCCTATGACAAGCGAGTTTATGTTGAGTGGGCCGGTTGGTCGCGCGCAGGAGAAGCATCATCGGCGGGAGAAGCGATGAGGATCGCAGAGGCGTTCTTATACGACAAATGATAGGATTTGGCTATTGGCATTTTGTGAAACTTGTGCCTAGTCACCGGGACGTTGCAGGGACGTCGCAGGGACGACCCGGGGACAGGAGCCTGCCCAAAGATCATCAGCCATACCAAAGCGCCCGTCCACCAGGATGGACGGGCGCCCCGTTACATCTGCAGAAGATGCCCCCTAAGGCAGCAGTGCTGTCACCCGGTAGAACTGCTTCACATCCCCCATCGGCTCGTCAAGGGCCCACTCGGTGAGCGAGGTGCTGCCTAGTAGCTGCATGCCAGCGTCGCCCCAGGCCTCGTTCAGGCGGTAGATGCGGTACTCCAGGGCCGTGGGCAGACTGTTCCAAACCAGGCGCAAGCCCTGGCCCGAAGCCTGACGACCGATTTCCAGCACCACCTCGTTGGCTGGCGGGGCGGGGATGCCGTGAGGGCCGGGGCCTTGGGGCGTGGTCACATGGCATACGCGACAATCGCTTAAGGTTCCGGCGTGACCCTGCAGGCGTATGTTCTGCAGGTTGTCGTTGGCCTCGCGGCTGGGCAGGATGGCATGGGGACTGCCGTGGCAGGCGCTGCAGTAAAGGCCGCCGTGGCCGCGGGATTCCCGGAAAAGGGTGCCCGGTTCCTCGGCGAAGGCGGCGCCGTGGCAACTGCCGCAGCTGGGTTCGTTCAACCAGGGAATGCGTCCGTTCTCGATGCTGGCCGCCACCTCTTGCATGGTGCCGTGGCAGTCTTGGCAGACCATGGGATCGGCAGAGTTCATGGCCATTACATCGCGCAGACACTGGGTGTTGGTGCCCGGGTGACATTTGTAGCAGGTGGCAATGCCACCCTGTGGCCGCATGTCGTGGTGCTTCTCATGCAGGCGCCAGGACAGGTAGCCTGCCTCGGGAATGCCCTGGGTACCCAAAGCCGGGCTGGCGTGGCAAGAGGCGCACAGGATGGGCTTGGCATTGGGATTGAAGCCCGCTTCGTTGGGATGCTCGTCCAGGATGGCCTGTACGCTGCTGTGGCAGCCGCTGGACACGCAGCCGATCTCGTTGGAGACGGGGATCACCGCATCGGTGGAGGCCAGCCACTGGTTGGTGGCGGCATCCCACGCTTCCACATGAATGAGCTGATAGGCATGCTCGTGAACCAGATCGTTGTCCGGGTAGGGCGTCACCGGCACGCCCGTCACCTCGAAATAGCCACTGTGGGCGGCCATGGCGCCGCTGAGGCCGTTTCCGGTCAGGCCAATGTCCGGTGGCAAAGGAGAGGAGAGGCCGAAGAGCACCTGGGCATAGTCCCAGAAGTTGGTCTTGGTGATGGAAGTGGTGTTTCCGGGAATGGAATATTCCAGCCGCACGCCGTCTGTCACCAGCATGGGTGGGCCTGAGGCCTGGGTGCGCAAGAGCTGGGCACGCACATTGTTGAAGGGCGGGAGCACCACCAGCTCGCTGAAATCCTGGTTGGCGCAGTGCATGCCAAGGTCATTCCAGGCGATGAGCACATGACCTGGCGCCTGGGCCTGGGCGGTGAAGCCCGCTGCCAGCAGGCCAAGGGCCACGGCAATGGGGCGTAGGGGCAGCTTGACGGGGCACTTCATGGGACTCTCCTTTCGTCAATGGCCGGGCACACCTTTCCCACGCCGGGATGGCGGTTGTGGCGGGATGGTGAATTGAACGCTGTGTCTCTGTGGTGTTGCGCAAGAAGCTGGCAAGTGTGGGGCGCGCTTGCCTCCTTTCTACCGGTTTATGTTGTGACACCTCAGGCTCGTTGCCCAAAGCAAAGGTGGAGTCCCCATGTCCGTGATCTATGTCGTCCTGCCGTTGGCCCTGTTTATCGCCGCAGGCATGGTGTGGGCCTTTGTGCGCAGTGTGCGCAAGGGGCAGTTCGATGATTTGGAAACCCCGGCCATGCGCATGCTTTTCGAGGATCAGGAAGCGCGCAAGGACCCGCCCAAGGTGGACACCCTACCCGAGGACAAGACACCGCCCGCGGCTCCCTGAGGAAAGAGTGGAGATGCCCTGAAGGGGGACATTTCCCTTGTGATTTAGCTTTGCATACCCCAATTTCGCGCCCAATCGGATTCCCCCCGAATCCTCTTCACCTCAGACGGGAACGGCCAACATGTCAGGCTTCACCTCACCCTTCCCTCGGGGGTGGAGGACAGCTCGCCTTGCGACATTGGCCCGCCGTGCCACTTGGCACTTCGGCGGCCTGGTCCTGCTCGCCCTCGCGCTGCGGGCCTTCTGCGAGCCGGTTCAGGCGCAGGGCCCGCATGTGGAAGGACTTCCCCCCATTGAGTCCTTCACCCCCGGCCACGCGGGGCTGGCGGAGGGGTGTCTCTCCAGCAGCCATGGTCCCGACGGCACGCTCTTTGTGGGCTCACCCGAGGGCTTGCTGGATTTCGACGGCAGCCAGTGGCACCTCATCCACACACCGGGCCACACGCAGGTGCGCTCGGTACTGGTTTTAAAGGATGGCCGCATCGCCTGGGGCGCCACCAATGAGTTTGGACTTTGCCAGCCCGATGCCCGCCGGGATTGGCAGCCCACCCTCCTGTCCGACAGTCTGGCCGCCGCCGGCGTGCACTTCCGCGAGGTGCGCGCCATCCTTGAGCTGGAGCACGGCATCTACTTCCAAACGGCGGAGTTCCTGGCGCGTTGGCACAACGGGCATCTACAACTGTGGCGGCCGGGCGGAGTGGTGGGCGGCATGGCGGCGGTGCGGGGTGGCCTCTATGTGCAGGCGGAAGGCGAGGGCCTCTTCCGTCTCAATCCCCAGGGCTTGTCCACCAGAGGCAACACCATTCCCAAAGGGGCGCTGGAGCCCGTGCTGGGGCCGGAGCTCTTCCAGCAGGGCAACCGCATGGTCTGTCTCTTCCCCATGGAGGACGGCCTCCTGCTGGGCACCCGTCAACGCGGTCTCTTCCATGTAAAGGCGGGCGAAGCGGAGGAGATGGCGGCCTTGAACGCCACTCTGCGCCCACTGCAGCTCTTTCACGGCATTCTCCTGCGCGATGGTCGCATGGCGCTGGCCACGCTGCAGGGAGGCCTTTTGCTGCTGGACAAGCAAGGGCATCTGCTGCGCCGACTGGCACAGGAAGAAGGCCTCCCCGGGCCGCAGGTGATCCATGTGAGCCAGGATGCCGCAGGCGACTTGTGGCTGGCCAGCATGGACGGCCTCAGCCGGGTGGGGCTCACGCGGCCTTTCACCACCCACGGCGCCGACACCGGCCTGCGGGGGCGGGTGGAGTCCATGACCCTGCACGATGGCGCGCTCGTGGTGGGCACCACCGAGGGCATCTTCCGCCTGGAGGAGGCCAAGGGCATCCATGGCCAGGCGCGCTTTGTCTCCCTGGATCTTCCGGGCATCTGCTGGCGGCTGTGCTCCACGCCCAAGGCCCTGCTTGCCCTGCTGGGGCCGGATTTGGTTGAAGTAAGTGCCCAGGGCGTGCGCAAAGTGATGGGCGACCAGCCCACCGCGCTGGGCCTGGATGCCCTGCGCCCCGATCGCGCTCTTGTGGCGGTGCAGAGCGGCGCGCGCCTGTTGCAGCGTCAAGGTGCCCATTGGCAGGAAGGGCCACCCATTCCCGGCTTGCAATGCAATGTGACGGATGTGCTCTGCGATGCCCGGGGCCTGTGGTGGCTTGCCACCTCCGACCACGGTCTTCTGCGGCTGGAGGAGCGGGGGGGCGCGTGGACAGTGCGGCAGTTCGGCCAGGCCCAGGGCCTCCCCCCCGGCCCCATGTCCTTGTCCCTGGTGCAGGGCACCGTGATGCTGGTGGCCGACGGACGCTGCTGGGAAGTGGGCGGGCAGGACTCTCTGCAGGTCTGCGACTGGATCACACCTCCCGACGGCTGGTCGGGCGAGGCCTTGAGCGGACTGATGGAGAAGGAAGGCACCGTGTGGGCCACCTTCCGCGACGGCTTGGCCAGCGCCGTCTGGCGCTCTTCCGGCGAGCTGGAATGGCAGCCCGTGCTGCACCCGGCCGATGGATTCCACTTGGGACCCCTGGCAGCCATGGGCACTATGGTCTGCGTGGGAAAGGGTCAGGAGTTGCTGCTGGTGAAGGCTGGCGCGTCACCGTTGCCGGAGCAACGCTTTCCCCTGCGCGTGCGCAAACTGCAACTGGGTGGCCTGGAGTGGACCGGCAGCGCCGGTGGCCTGCGCCAGGGCGAGACCATCCAGGGCCCTGGGCCACTTGAAGTGGAGTTGGCCTGCGCCGCTGGGTCCTGGGACGGTCTGCAATTGTGGAGCTGGCGCATCAAGGGCCTTGACGAGGACTGGAGCGCCTGGTCCGGCGATGGCAAACTGCGCCTGCCCTGGCTGCCTGGCGGCGATTATGTCATCCAGGTGCGGCACCGCCTGGCCAGCGGCCCCATCCAGGATCTGGAGGTGGCGCGCATCCATGTGCCGCTTCCCTGGCACGCCCATTGGTGGGTGCGCAGCCTGGCAACACTGCTGCTGTTGGGCGTCATCCACTTTTTTGTGCGCAGCCGGGCACGGCGACTGCAGGCTCACAACGACCAATTGGCGGCGGAAGTGCAGGAGCGCCGTCTTGCCGAGGCCGCCCTGCATGTGCGCGAGGCCCGTTACCGCAGCCTCTTTGAGCACGCCATGGACGGCATTCTCATACTCGATGCCCAGGGCCGCGTGCAGCAGGCGAATCCGGCGGCCCAGCACATTCTGCAGTTGACGGAGACGCTGATGGTGGGCAGGCAGCCGGATCTGTACGCGCCACCCACGCAGCCTGATGGCCGCTCCTCGGTGCAGGCCATGAGCGAACTGCTGGAAGCGGCGCGGCAAGGTGTGCCGTGCTCGACGGAGTGGCTGCACCAGCGTCCCGATGGCGTCAATGTGCTGCTGGATGTGAACATCTCTCTGCTGGATGATGGCGAAGGTGCCCAGGTGCTGGCCGTGGTGCGGGACTTGAGCGAGCGCCGGGAACTGGAGGAGAAACTGCGCCAGAGCCAGAAGCTGGAGGCCGTGGGCCGCCTGGCGGGCGGCATTGCCCACGACTTCAACAACATCCTCATGGTCATCCAGGGCCAGTGCGATCTCATCTTCATGGGTCCCCACGGCCGTCAGCCCGAGGATCCCCTGCGCGAGGACCTGCTGCAAATCCGTGATGCCTCCCGCCGCGCCGCCGACCTCACGCGCCAGTTGCTGGCCTTCAGCCGCAAACAGAACCTGCACCCTCAGCAAATCTCCATCAACCACGCCCTGACCGATGTGGAGCGCTTGCTGCGCCGGGTGCTGGGGGAGCACATCGAGATCCAGTTGGAGCTGGGCGCGGGCCTGCAGGCGGTGAGCGTGGATCCCGGCCAGCTGGATCAGGTGGTGGTGAACCTTGCGGTGAATGCCCGGGACGCCATGCCGGAGGGCGGGCGTCTGACAGTGAGCACGGCCAACGAGGATCTGCCCGATGCCCAGGCGCGGGAGATGGGACTCCTCTCCGGCCGCCTCGTGCGCCTGAGCATGCGCGACACGGGCCACGGCATGGATGCCCGGACCATGGCCCACATCTTCGAGCCCTTCTACACCACCAAAGAGCCTGGCAAGGGCACGGGGCTGGGACTGGCAACGGTGTACGGCATCATCACCCAGAGCGGTGGCGCCATTCGCGTGGAAAGCCAGCCCGGCGAGGGAACCGTCTTCCATGTCTACCTGCCTGCCTGCGCCGCCAATGGGTTGAGCGGCGGAGTGGCGGATTCCCAAAGCCTCGACGAGCTGGGTGGCACGGAGCGCATCCTGCTCGTGGAGGACGAGGCCGCCGTGCGGGAGGTGCTGCAGCGCACCCTGGAGAACAATGGCTACCAGGTGATGTCCGCCGATGACGGCCAGCGCGCCCTGGACATCCTGCTGCGTGGAGAAGAAGTGGATCTGGTGCTGAGCGATGTGGTGATGCCCGCCCTGGGAGGCGTGGAACTTGCCCAGGCCCTGCGCACGGTGGGCCAGCGCACGCCCATCATCCTCATGACCGGATACTCGGACAACCCCCTGGACGAACCCCTGTGCCGGGAGCTGGATCTGGGCGTCCTCATGAAGCCCTTTGGACCGCGCGCCCTGCTGACCGAGCTGCGCCAGCGGCTGGACGCCGCAGGGCCTACCCGTGCCGCGGCACACAAGCAGCGGCAGCGAATCTGAGCCTGCCTGCTTTTGCTATCCTCTCCTTCGGGGACGGGCCCGTCCCCTGATGCAAAACAAATCTGCGGGGACACTATGAGTCAGGCGAAGGTGCACACTGTCACCCTCATCCAAGGTGATGGCATTGGTCCGGAAGTGACCTCGGCGGCGCGCCGGGTGATTGCCGCCACGGGCGTGCAGATAGAGTGGATTCTCATGCCGGCGGGTGCGGCGGCGGCGGAAACCCACGGGAACACCCTGCCCGACGAGACCCTGGAATCCATCCGCCAGCACAAGGTGGCCCTCAAAGGGCCTCTCACCACGCCCATCGGCGGGGGCTTCCGCAGCGTGAATGTGGCCCTGCGCAAGGAGCTGGACCTCTATTCCAATGTCCGCCCGGTGCGCTCCTCTTTGGGCGTGACGGAGCACCACAAGCCCATCAACCTTGTGCTCTTCCGCGAGAACACCGAGGACCTTTACGCCGGCCTGGAGCAGGACATCGCCCCCGGCGTGGCCCAGAGCCTGAAGATCATCACCGAGAAGGCCTCCACGCGCATCGCCCAGGCCGCCTTCCAGTGGGCGGCCCAGAAGCACCGGCACACGGTGCACGCGGTGCACAAAGCCAACATCATGAAGAAGAGCGACGGCCTCTTCCTGCAGAGCGTGCGCAAGGTGGCGGCGAACTTCCCGCAGATCCAGTACAAGGAGATCATCGTCGACAATTGCGCCATGCAGATGGTCATGCGTCCGGAGATCTTCGATGTGGTGGTGCTGGGAAACCTCTACGGCGACATCATCAGCGACCTGTGCGCCGGTCTGGTGGGCGGCCTGGGCGTGGTGCCCGGCGCCAATGTGGGCGACGACTGCGCGGTCTTCGAGAGCGTGCACGGCAGTGCGCCGGACATCGCGGGCAAGGGCGTCGCCAACCCCATCGCCACCATTTTGAGCGCCAACATGATGTTGCGCCATCTGGGGGAGGAGAAGGCCGCCGACCGGGTGCAGGCCGCCCTCACCCTTTTCCTGGCGGACAAGAGCAACCTCACGCCGGACCTGGGTGGCACCGCCACCACGGACCAGCTGGTGGACGGCATCCTGCGCAAGCTGGACTTGCTCAAGTAGGATTCGCCTCCAGCCTTGACACACAGCGCCCGCCCAGACACGAATGCATCGCGGCTGGACGGGCTTTGTGTTGCGGATCTTCCAAGCTCAACCCGGCCGCGCCGGAGTGCGCCCCTCTCCAGTCTCATGCCCGAGTGCGAGAACGAATTCGCATGCGGCGGGGAATCCTATCCCTGCCGCACTTTCTGCAAGAAGCTCTGCATTTCGCGGCTGAGCAGACCGGCGTTGCGGCTCAGCTCCCTGGCCGCTCCCAGCACCTGGCCACTGGCGCTGCCCGTCTCCTCGGCGGCGGCGTTCAGGCTGTTCACATTGTGACTGACCTCCGCGGTGCCCGTGGCCGCCTGCTCCACATTGCGGGCGATCTCCTGGGTGGTGGCGCCCTGTTCCTCCATGGCGCCGGCGATGCTGGTCACCACTTCGTCGTTCTCGTGGATCACCCGTGCGATCTCGGCAATGCCCGTGGCCGCCATCTGGGTCTCCCGCTGGATGGCGGCGATCTGCTCGCGGATGTCCTCCGTGGCGCGCGTGGTCTGGCTGGCCAGGTTTTTCACCTCGTCGGCCACCACGGCGAAGCCCTTGCCCGCCTCACCGGCGCGGGCGGCTTCGATGGTGGCGTTCAGGGCCAGCAGGTTGGTCTGGTCGGCCACGCTCTTGATCAGTTCCACCACTTCACCAATGCGCGCCATGCTGCGTGTGAGCTCCGTCATGGTCTCATTGGCGGCCTGGCCCCGGGTGACGGCCTTGGCGGCGATCTCGCTGGACAGGCGCACCTGTCGGTTGATCTCCAGAATGCTGCTGGTCAGCTCTTCCGTGGCGGCGCTGACTGCGCCCAGGTTGGCGCTGCTCTGCTCGGCGGCGGCGGCCACGGTGCCGGCCTGGCTGCTGGTTTCCTCGGAGAGGGCGCTCATGCTCTGGGCCGTCACCTGCAGCTCCTCGGCGGCGGAGCTCACCGCGTTCACCACCTGGCCCACGCTGGCCTCGAAGTCGTTGGCCAGTTGCAGGCGCACGCGCTGGCGCTCCTCGGCCTCCTTCAGCTCCCGGGCCTTCTGCTCGGCCTCCAGACGGCGCACCTCCAAGCCATTCTGCTTGAAGATCTCCACCGCGTGGGCCATGCGGCCAATCTCATCCTGACGGTCCTGATAGTCCACCTGATGCGAATAGTCGCCGGAGGCCATCACATCCATGGTCTCCGTCAGGCCCAGCACCGGGCTGGAGATGCTCTCCGCCATGCGCCGGCCAAAGACGGTGACTCCCACCATGCCGCCGAAGGCCGCCAGCAGGAAGAGCACGAGCAGCGCGTTGGTGGTGGCCTTGGCCTTGCCCTGCATGGCTTGAGTGGCGCTGTCCGCCAGGGGTTCGATGCGGTTGAACACGACGCGCGCCCCGTCATAATTGACTTTGATCTGGCTGTCCGTCTCCACAATGGCCAGGAAAGCATCGGCGTAGGGCTTCACATAAGGCGCCATGCCCGTGCCGTCGTTCTGCATTTCCAGGGCCGTTTGCTTGAAGCTTTCCACATACTCGGCCTTGGGATCCAGCAGGTAGTTCTTTTCATGGCGGCGCAGGTTCAGGGCATCGCTGCGCTGCTCGGGAGTGGAAGCGGCGGCCTCCAGTTCCCGGCCCAGCTCGCGCATGCTTTTCATCTGTCCCTCGTCGGCACCCAGTCCGTGCTGCTTGTTCAGCTCCACAACCTTGCCGAAGAGATCTTTGTAGGTAAGGAAGTACTGGCCCAGGCTGTCCAGCTCGGTCACATCCGCCTTGGTTTTCAAATCAATCACATGAACGCCGGCGCTGTCCATGTGCTGGCTGACCAGATCGGCATAGGCAAGATCCTTGGTGATGAGAAAGTCCTTGCCCGCCCGGCTGGCCTGCATGCTGTGCACCACCAGTTCAGTCATTTCAAGGGATTTCTCGCTGGAGGAGCGCAACATGAAAATGCTCACCACGCCCACCACGCCCACCACGGTCATGGTCGCCGTGACCATGGTGATGATGCGGTTCATGCTCTGCTTGATGCTCATGGATGTCGCCCTTGCAATGAAATGATGGGATGAAAACAGCGCGCGGGACCCAAAGGCCCCGCGCATTGTATCGGCTGCTGTTCAGCTCACCTTTGACGGCAAGCCGCCCCTCCTTTTAACCCTGGCGCACCTTCTGCAGGAAGGTCTGCATCTCCTTGGACAGAAGGCCGGCGTTGCGGCTGAGTTCCCGCGCCGCGCCCAGCACCTGTCCGCTGGCCGCGCCCGTCTCCTCGGCGGCGGCGTTCAGGCTGTTCACATTGTGGCTCACTTCCCGGGTGCCCGTGGCGGCCTGTTCCACATTGCGGGAAATCTCCCGCGTGGTCACGCCCTGCTCTTCCATGGCGCCGGCAATGCTGGTCACCACTTCGTCGTTCTCGTGGATGACCTGGGCAATCTCGCGGATGCCCGTGGCGGCCTGCTGGGTGTCCCGCTGCACGGCGGCGATCTGCTCGCGGATCTCTTCCGTGGCGCGGGTGGTCTGGCTGGCCAGGCTCTTCACTTCGTCGGCCACCACCGCGAAGCCCTTGCCCGCCTCGCCGGCGCGGGCGGCCTCGATGGTGGCGTTCAGGGCCAGCAGGTTGGTCTGGTCGGCCACGCTCTTGATCAGCTCCACCACCTCGCCGATGCGCGCCATGCTGCGCGTCAGCGTCTCCATGGTGTCGTTGGCGGCCTGCCCACGGGAGACGGCCTTGCTGGCGATCTCGCTGGACAGCTTCACCTGACGGTTGATCTCGTGGATGCTGCTGCTCAGCTCTTCCGTGGCGGCGCTGACGGCGCCCAGGTTGACGCTGCTCTGCTCGGCGGCGGCGGCCACGGTGCCGGCCTGGCTGCTGGTCTCCTCGGAGAGGGCGCTCATGCTCTGGGCCGTCACCTGCAGCTCCTCGGCGGCGGCGCTCACCGCGTTCACCACCTGGCCCACGCTGGCCTCGAAGTCGTTGGCCAGTTGCAGGCGCACGCGCTGGCGCTCCTCGGCCTCCTTCAGCTC
>Ga0172367_10007470_pt1 | contig 12509 bp, 5 predicted proteins | sample Lak10m_FD_114542 | JGI IMG/M metagenome (GOLD analysis project Ga0172367, IMG submission 114542) | Freshwater microbial communities from Kabuno Bay, South-Kivu, Congo - kab_022012_10m | ecosystem: Environmental > Aquatic > Freshwater > Lake | place: Democratic Republic of the Congo: South-Kivu...
ATAATTCGGGCTCCATGGAGTACGAACAAAAAAGCATGGCCAGCCGAACTGCTCAATTCTTATCAGTATTGCAGGGATTGGATTGGCAAGCGGCAGTAACGACCACGGACCCGCGGGATATCGCTTTAGGGGACGGGCGTTTGATTCCTTTAGTGGGCATGACCAATCAATATGTTTTGAATTCAGCGATGCCCGGAGATTCAGCACAATTGGCTCTAAGCAATACTTTGCAGCGTTCAGAAACTGGCTCAAGTGCAGAACAAGGTATTCGAGCCAACTATCGACTTATTCAACGATGGCAGGCTAACGAATCAATCCCTCGTAAATTCATTCGCGAAGGGGCTCAATTAGCAACGGTTCTCATTTCCGATGAAGACGAATCTGATAATAAAACAGGCAATGATCCGAAGAACTTAATGAGTCTTGTGACGAGTACCTTTGGTGGCCAAAAACGTTTCAGTTTTCACTCCATCATCACTCGCCCCGGAGATACCGCTTGTCGCTCTACCTATGGATATACCTATGGTGAACGATATAAGACAATGACTGAATTGACGGGCGGGATATTGGGCGATGTCTGTGCGACAGACTATGCTGCACAAGTTCGGGATATTGCCACGGAAATTCGCAACCTTTTGAAAACGATGACTCTGAGCTGCGAACCGCTAGCAAATACCAAGATTGTAATTTCAAAGGATGGTCAACCTTTCTTGGCCCCTTTTATTCAGCAGGGTATGAACTTGAAGTTTGAGAGAGAGCTCGATCCAGGGAATTATCACGTTGACTATATTTGCTTGAAATAAAAAGTATTTAAGCATAATACCAAATTCAATTACAAAATTCTCGACTATTCATGTATTCATGCAATTCAAAGTTGTCGACAAAATTTCACAAATTTGAATCAAATTGAGCCACCTCAGTCAAGGCCTTGTTTTGCTTTAATAAAGTCTGCCTAGTATTTAAGTAATTTACCAAAATCTCATTCGGAATCGCTGTATTTCTCAATATGTTTTTTTCAATTTTTTCTCAAGTTTTTAGATGAAACAGCCGATGGGAGGTTATCCGTAGAATCGAATGGAATGAATTTTAATTTCTATTAAGGAACGTGGATCCAATGAAGAAATTTATGATTCGAAAGTTGTTTGCAAGGGCGAAGGGGATTGCTGGGCTTAGTCTGGCCTGTCTTACTTTGACATTGTCAGGCTGCTCCGATGTGCCTCAAGAAGAGGATGCCTCTAAAACGAAGGGGACTCAAGTTTCCATAACGATCACTCCCGCTGAGGCATTTGTTATTAAATCGGGTGCTATTGGTTTTTCGGCCTCTGGGGGGGATAGCACATCCTATAATTTCTCTGTTATTTCAGGACCAGGTTCCATTACAACAAGCGGTATTTATAGTCCTGGGGGGCAATCGGGTCTGGCAGTTATATCGGTGACCGATGTCAAAGGCAACTCTACCAAGGCTAAAATTACAGTTTATGAGCCAGTATCTATTGCTGAGATTTCAGGGGGGGTGGCTTATAACGCTACAACAACCCTCGTTGCTTCAGGAGGGGTTCCTCCATACACCTTCAGTGTTGAGTCCGGAGGTGGAACCGTGGATGCGGCATCTGGTCTTTTTACTGCTCCCGAGACCGGAAGTGCTTCGATTGTAAAAGTAGTAGATTCTAAAAAGAACAAAGGCATTCGAAGCATTGCTCTGTATTCTTCATTCACAGTTTCTCCAGCTGCAGAGTCTTTGGTGTATTCAGAGCAGTCAACTTTGACTGTTTCCGGAGGTATGAGTCCATTTACCTACAGTATTTTGAGTGGCGGAGTAGGCACCGTGAGTGACAGTGGAGTTTTCTCGGCAGGAACCACGGCCGGAACGAGTACCGTACAAGTCACGGATGCTGGTGGTCATACGATGCAAGCCACTTTTACAGTTTTTCCATCCATTGCAATGACTCCCACCTCGGTGACTCTTCCTGCTGGGACGACCCATTCATTTTCAGCAACAGGAGGGGTGCCACCTTTGGCTTTTGAATTAGTCAGTGGCTCTGGAAATATAAACTCAACAACGGGTATTTATACGGCACCTGCCAATGGTGGTTCTGCAGTGGTTAAGGTTGTTGATGCGAAAGGGCACTCTGTAAGTGCTAATATATCCATATTTGTTCCTGCTCCAATTACCATCACTCCTTCTACACTTCATCTTTTGACCAGCGCCTCTCAAGCCTATACAGGGGCTGGTGGGATTCCGCCCTATTTGTTTTCTATTCAATCAGGGGGAGGATCCATAAACCCCTCCACAGGTGTTTATACAGCACCTGCGGCAGCCGGGGCCGTCGTTATAAAAATTCAAGATTCGATAGGAGCTTCTGCAGCAGCCACTGTGAATGTGTTTGTTCCCTTGGCAATTTCTCCAATCTCCTCCAGTTTGTTCGTTAATGGGCTACAGACATTCACAGCTTCAGGTGGAGTAAGCCCTTACACTTTTTCCATCACTTCTGGAGGAGGAATCATTGATGCAAACTCGGGTATTTATACGGCTCCAGCAGTTTCTGGTTCGACTAATATTAGAGTAACAGATTCCTTGGGGAATACGGCAAATGCCTCAATAATAATTATTGATCTTTTAACGATCACCCCTGCGGCCAAAACTTTGGCTGTAAATAATACTTTCTCTTTTGTTGCCGTTGGTGGGTTTGGCGGTAATGTTTTTTCGATTCAATCCGGTGGTGGAAGTATTAATTCGTCCACAGGATTCTATACAGCTCCTGCCGCAGCTGGTTCCGCGGTGATTTTGGTGACGGATTCCCAAGGTGGAACTGCCACTGCGAATGTAACTATTAATGCTGCTTTAGCTATTTCCCCCACTTCGAAGACGATGGTTGCCAATGCGACCCAAACATTCACAGCAACGGGGGGTGTGGCTCCCTATACCTATTCTCTGCAAAGTGGAACGGGTTCCATCAATTCAACAACAGGTGTTTATACCGCTCCGACCACTATAGGATCGGCAGTGGTCCTTGTGACGGACTCCTTGGGCAATTCTTCTACATCGACCATTACTATTAATAATAATTTGACAATTTCACCAACGACGGCGGTGCTGGTCGTATCCAATACGAATACATTTTCGGCTGCGGGTGGTGTTCCTCCGTATACATTTTCAATTCAATCGGGAGGGGGAACTATAAATGCCTCCTCGGGTCTTTACACAGCACCTCTCTCTGCAGGATCAGCAGTGATTAGAGTTGCAGATTCTGCGGCCCACACAGCAACAGCTGCCGTAACTATCAATTCTGCTCTGACCCTGAGTCCATCGACATTTTATATGTATACGAATGGAACTAAGAATTTGACGGCATCGGGTGGTGTTAGCCCTTACACTTACAGTGTGCTGAGTGGGACGGGGACTGTTGATTCTGTGACTGGAGTTTTTACAGCAGGACCTTCTGCAGATACGACCGTCGTGACCGTAACGGACTCGCTGGGAAATGTTGCGACGGCAACTGGAACCATCACAGATCCACTGGTGATATCCTCGTCTTCAACAGTCTTTGTTGTTGATAGTGTTTCTAGTGTTTCAGCAACGGGCGGTTCTGGTATTTACGCTTTTAGTGTCGTCAGTGGGTCTGGAGTGATTGATTCTGTGAGTGGTGATTTTACAGCTCCTTCCATCAGTGAGACGGATGTTCTTCGAGTGACAGATTCCTTGGGAAATACCGCTGATATTTCTGTCGTCATTTACGATCAAATTGCAATTTCTCCATCGAGTCAAACCCTGGTTGCCAATGGCAATCAAACATTTGTTGGAAGTGGAGGTTATGGAAGTTTAACCTTTTCAGTGTCTCAGGGAGCGGGAACAATAAATTCTTCCACGGGAGCCTATATTGCTCCTTCTAGTGCAGGGACTGAAACAGTGCGAGTGACTGATAGTTTGGGGAATTTCGCTGAAGCAACAGTGACCGTTTTTGCGGGTTTAACAATTTCACCCAATACAAAAACATTAGCCACCAATCGTAAAGTCACATTGACCGCTGCAGGTGGAATGGCACCTTATAGTTTTAGTCTCATTTCAGGGGAAGGCTCCATAGATCCAGATACCGGCGTTTATATCGCACCTAGTTCTGCAGGAAATGCTCAGGTACAGGTGACTGATAGTTTAAATAATACCTCCACTTCAACAATAAATATTATTTCCATATCAAAAGTTGTCAGCAATCCCCAGGCGACTCATTCCTGTGCTCTTTTTTCCAACGGTGGACTGAAATGTTGGGGCAACAATGCGAGTGGGCAATTGGGATATGGCAATACAACTTCTCGCGGTACCGGTACGACCAGCACGACAGGGATGGGTGATAATCTTCCCTTTGTGACGCCCATTTTGGGAAAAATGGCTAAAGATGTTGTTGTCGGGGGAAGTCACACCTGTGTTATTCTGCAAGATGATACTGCGACATGCTGGGGTGCTAATACTAAGGGTCAGCTAGGACAAGGAAATAATTATACCTATGGAAAAACGACAGCGACCACGACTTGTAATGGGACCAGCTTATCCTGTGCGATGAGTCAGTTGGCAGCCATTAATTTTGGTGGTCAGAGCACTATTAAGAGAATTTATGCGGGCAATGTTCATACTTGCGCCATCCTGATGGACGATTCAACACGTTGTTTTGGTGACAATAGTAAAGGGGAATTAGGAATTAACTCAACAACAAATATTGGAACGACTGCGGCCCAAATGACTGCTTTAGCTGCTATTGGTTTGGGTTCGGGAAAATTCGCAACTAGCCTGGCCTTAGGTGATTTACATACCTGTGCGCTTTTAAATGATGGAAATGTTCGATGTTGGGGTAATAATGCCAATGGACAGTTGGGAGTCGACAGTGTGGTTTTGTACGGAAATGCGACCACAACTGGAGCGACCTGCGTGGGCAACAAAGCCTGTGCGATGTCCGAACTTCTCAATTTAAATCCAATTAATTTAGGGCAATCGGCGAAGGCCATCCGTGCCGGTGTTTCCATGTCCTGTGCGATTCTTAATGATAACAGTGCTAAATGTTGGGGAAACAATAGTAAAGGTGAATTGGGTCAAAATAATACAATTAAATATGGAAATTCTACGGCCACATCGGGAACATCAAGAACAATTACCAATTTGACTCCATTAACAGGAACCAGTCTCGGTATGGGTTCTGGCTCCAGCATTATTGATTTAGCCATCAGCTATTATAGTAGTGGCTCGGCATCGGGTGTTTGTGCGATATCAGATACCAGCAAAGTGAAATGTTGGGGCGGGAATAGCACTTATCAAGCCGGCATCGCAACGGGCACCTCTGCAACGACCATTGTTTCCATTGGAACGACTGCCACGGCTTCAAGTACTGCAGCCACCATGACTTCTACTGCAACAGGTACTACTTCCTATACGAATCTAACTAATATTGGAACTTCTGCTGTTCCGGGCTCATTGATGGGAGGAGCTGGTTATTACTGTACGGTCATTAATTCTAATTCTGATGTTAAATGTTGGGGGAATAATGCTAAGGGGCAGTTGGGTATGGAAAATACAACTTCTCTGGGATCCCGTGGCAGCCAAATGGGAGATGGGCTTTTGATTCTGGTTTTTGCTGGTGCCCGCTAGGACGTTTTTTGAATTTGATTAGGCGCTATTGTTGGTAATTTTGATTTCACGCCCTAGTGTGACGTCAGATTAGTTTTTTCAGCGTTGCAGCGTCGTCGATGGACCTACGTGTCCTATCTCCTCCTCGCGCCTTGAAAAAACTTATCTGACGTCACACTAGTATGACGTCATAATAATAAATTAATAGGTGCGGCGGAGTTTCTGTTTACGAAGGTGCCATTGCTCGACAGCGTACTTTCTCATATCTTCGATATTATCGAATTCATCTACGATTTCTACGCCCAGGAGAGTTTCTACTGCATCCTCCAGAGTGACGAGGCCGGTGATGATTCCGTATTCATCTACGGCTAGGGCAAGATGCTCCTTTTCCTTAATAAAAAAATCCAAGGCCTGTGAAACACTCATTTGTTCTGGGATTGAGCGAATTTCGACAATCAGGTCGCCAATGCGTTTTTTGTGGTCATCGGCAGAAAGGGCTTCTAGAATTTTATAGCGATGAGTGATTCCAATGATATGATCAAGGATTCCCTGATAAACAGGCACCCGGGAAAAGAGAATGGGTTTGTATTTTTGGGCAACCTCCTCCACAGTCAAATTATCCTCTAAGGCAAAGAAAACCGATCGCGGAGTCATAATGTCACTTACACAAATTTTATCTAACATCAAAAGATTTTTGATCATTGCTGATTCTTTGGTTTTAATGGTCCCCTCTTCGGCGCCAATTTCAGCTGTCATAATCATTTCTTCGCGGGTGACTTCAGGGCTTTCATCTTCGCGGGTAATTTGGCGACTCAACCATTTTGACAACATCACGAATGGATATAAAAAGATAATCATTGCTTGCACATAATAAGCTGCAAAAGGAGCCAGAGTTTTCCAATTATTGGCCCCTAAAATTTTGGGAAGAATTTCTGAAAAGACTAAAATAACAAATGTTAAAATCCCAGAGACAATGGTAACCATGGTGTCGCCATATTGGCGTTGAACTTGAAAAGCTAATACGGCAGAGCCGAGAGTGTTTGAAATAGTATTCATCGTTAGGATTGCGGCTAAAGGGCGATCCACATTTTCAGTAAGATGCTGCAGTAACTTTCCGCTTCGGCGATTTTCCTTCACAGCCATGGCAACATAAACGGGCGAGACAGAAAGGATAACAGCCTCAAACAGAGAACAAAAAAAAGATATTCCACAAATGGCTAAAAAGAGAATGATAATTGATGTCATGTGTTTTTGATTGTAACACTTTCTAGGAGTCACTTGTCCAGTGGTCTATTTAAAAAGGAATTATGTTGATTTACCAACTCGATGCATTAAGTATTTTCTTTCCTAGAGATTTCCGCGCATATTATCTCCAAGGGTCTCGATGAGACAAAGCCCTTATTAATATTTACAACGAAATTTAAAGATCCATCCATTTCGGAGGCAAAAAACATGAAAGTCCTGAACCATTGGAATATATCAATTGTCATTATTTTGAGTTGCCTTTCTTTGCCTGGGTTTACCCAGGTAATCAAGGAAGCTCGATTTCCCCAAGGTAAATTCGCTTCCGATAATTCGGGAGATGAATTCATGTCCACCTATGTCGGACCAATTACTTCCAGTGCTCTTTCGTTGCAGGGAAATGGATGGGTTCCTTCGGGAGTAATGGCAAATCCTATTTCCAAAAAATGTCTGACAAATGCTTTAGATTTACGATTGAAAGAGTGGACGGCCAGTCGCGATTTTGCAGCTGAACTTCGCGAGTACTTTGAAGATTGTGGAGCGGAACTCGTTTATCAGCATAATAAAGGCCTTATGGGTCTTTATGAGTTTCTAAAAGTCAGTTACCCCTTCCAACAACTTGCAAATATAAAAAATATACAATTTTTATTTGAGGATGGAACTCTGTTGGAGGGAGTTATTGGCATCCAAGACAATAAACCGCGTCCCTGGGTAATTTTGAAGTGTGGAGTTTTTTGTGCCGCCGGAGATGGTTTTACGACACGCAATTTTTTAATTTCATTGTTTGATCAGGCCCCTTTTAATGTGATTTTCTTGGGGAATCGAACGGGATTGGACTATATCAAAAATAATAGGAATTTGACGGCGGGTGGTTATCACGAGTCCCATGATTTCTTTGAAGTTGCGCGTTGGCTTCGCGAAAAATCAACCTGGGCATCGCCCAATTTAGAAGTCCATGGTGTTGGAGTAAGTCTGGGCGGGAGTGCTGCACTTTACACGGCAGAATTGGAATCCATTTACCGATCTCAGTCGGTTTTAGAGGGTGAAAAAAAGGGCCTAGTTGCTTCTCCGCTTTCTTCTCCCGTATTTTTTAATTCAATAAGTGCCATTTGCCCCGTTGCAGATTTACATACCACCTTGGATCGAATGTTTACATCAACCTTTAAAGGGGCTTTGATTGGCCATTTTGCATGGGGGAAAATTAAGGATGCTATTCCCTATTTAGATTTGTCTAAGGGAGTTTTGTCCACAGATCAAAGGCCTCCTAATAGAGAGTTAGGTGAAAAGTTGGGGCTAGTGGCTTCTCGCTATGGAGAATTGTGGGGCAAAAGTCCCTACTATAAGCGGAGTCTTCCGTCTATTCGCAATATTCAAGAGCAGTGGACTTTTAATGATTTTATTCGATATTCTCCCCATAAGAATGTAACCCCGACTCTCATTTGGGCCAGCAAAGATGATGGGATTGTTGCAACGGATGTCAATACAGGGGCTTTAGAAAATTCGAAAGATATTCAAAGCAATGAAAATATCGGAGTTGTCACTGTCGATTTTGGAGATCATTGTGGCTTGGCAACTTCCTATGGTTATCCGACGGTCTCCTCGGTACTGCGCAATTTTATTTTGAGTCACAGTCCTATTTATCAAAGTCAAAGAACTCAGCGTGGACCTGCAGTTCGTACCCAAAAATATGATTTCAATTTTACTAATATTGATTTAAATAAAGCAACTTTACTGCGTCATTGGTGGAGAGTCGAACCCAAGGATAAAATGGCTCATTTGGTTTTTGAATTTTTTGATCAAAATAAAAATCGTCATTGCCCTTTTTCTGATGCGACCGATGAAAATACTAAAGAGCTCTGCCGACATTATCTAGAGGCAAAAATTCCACTTGCTGATCTGACGACGTATACAGGGATTCCTCAGGAAATTGAAAGCAACGGCGAGGCCCACCATTGGATGCGACGCCTCAATTACTTGGCTCGAGTAACCCATAATGGTGAAACAGTAGAGTGGACCTCTTTGCAACCCAATCAAATTGAATTCCAACAAGAATAGTTGTAGTTACAGATTTGCTGCTTGATCGGTGGATTCATAGACGGTGCAGCAGGATTTGCACATTAAAATAAATTGGTTTTTGTCATTTGTTTCTAGGGCTAAAATTCCACCACAGGTGGGGCACTCACTCGCCCCTGGCAATCTGGTGGAATTATCATTATTGGATGAAACAAGTTCATAGGCGTGGATAAGATCTTTATCAAAACCTTTTAAGATTTTTTTACCCACAAACGTGAGTTTGAAATTGTTGGAGATTTCTTCAAAAATATCAAAATCAACCACAATTTGCCCGACTTCTGCAGAGGAGCAGAGGCGGGAGGCTAAATTGATAACGGGTCCAATGGCAGTATAACTGCGATAGTATTTTTGACTTCCATAAAATCCAACATTGACATAACCCTTGGCAATTCCCATTCGAATTTCCAAGGGAGCCTGCCAGTAACGTTCATAAAAATCCTGATCCGCCTGGATTTTAGCTCGTATTTCTAAGGACGCATTGGCAACTCTGTGAACATAATCGGGGCGGGTGATGGGTGCATTGCAAAAAGCAAGAATGCCATCTCCCAAAAATTTATCAATAGTCAGGTCATATTTCAGAAGAATTCGAATGGTATCATCTAAAAACTTAGAAATTACTTTTTCAACTTTGTTTTTATCAATTCTTACAACACGCTCTGTTGAGTTCACAATATCAATAAAAATAGCGCAGACTTGTGCTCTTTGGCCGCCTGTTTCTAGTTTGAGTTTTCCCGAGCGAATGGTCTCCACAACTTGAGGTGAAAACTGAGAATACAAAGAATTGAGCCGGACGGCCTCAGCTGTTTTACTACGTATAACTTCATCCCGGTTGAGAATTTCATTGTTTAAGTTAAAACGCGATTTAATTTCCTGACGTCTGACATTTTCTTGAAAGTAGCGAATCAAGGAGCAGATACAGATGGAACTGGAGATAAAAAAGGAATTGATAAGTAACTCTTTGTAGTCTGCGGCTGAAGAGTTTTTCGTTAGGACAATTCCATAATAAGGACCATAAATCCCCAGGGTTGTTAAAATATAAGCCATTTTGGTAAAAGGAATGAAAGATAATGAGCCAAAAGCGATGAGGTTTAGTCCTGCATAATAAACAGTTCCAGACTGAGGAAGTAGACCAATCATCACATTGATTCCAAAGGCCAAAGCGATTGCATAAATTGAGGCGATCCTTTGAATTGTTGGAAAGGCTTTTGCACGTCTTGAGAAAAAAGTGACGGCGAAACAGATTGGAATTATTAAAATTCGAATTCCCAAGAAGTGCCATTTTAATTCAGGTGCGTATAAAATATCTGCAATCCAAAATAGTGAAAAAAGAGGAATCGCCATCCAATGAGCGGTGACTCTAAGAATCGACCGAATTTCCTCAATTCGAGATTCGGTCACCAACTCTTCAAAATCGATGGGCGATTCAATTTTCATTGATACTCACTTCTATTTTTTTAGAACTGCAAATAAATTAATACCAAGTTCCTCATGTTCAATATCTAGACTTTTTCCAATATTATTAAATAGACGCTTCATATCCTCGTGGGATCGATAAATTAAATGCCAATCAAGAACCATTTCCATGAATAGTTGGTTTGGATTTTCCTTACTAAAATTTCCGATAATCAAAGATCCATTTTCATTGAGACCTTCAAAAAGTTTTTTTGCTGCCATATTTGCAACAGGATCTGAAAAATAATCGAATAGTCCTGCTGTATAAATTAAGTCAAAATTTTGCTCAGGCAATCCATTGGCTAGAATATTTTTGATCGCCAAATTCACGAAACGGAACTTGTAGCCGGTTTTTAAAAAACGTTCTGACGATAAAATTTCTCTTTGTGCATGTTTAAGGGATTCTTCATCTTGATCAATACAAACAAATTCTATTTTCTTATCAGAAAAAGTTTTAAATTCTTTCAGAAACATTTGCTGTTCCATGGCAGGTCCGCTGGCAACGGCAAGAATGCGAATGACCTCTTGATTGGATGCTTTAACGGTTTCCTTAATTTTTTCAAGTAAGTAATAGCCACGATTTTTTACAGCTTGGCCCGCTGGTTCATCAATGAGATATTTGTGCATGCATTGGGTAAACAGCGAGGCTCCCACAAGCTCATTTCTATATAGATGATTCATCATTTCATAATCGCCAGCATAACCGAGAGGTTTATTATAGGCACGATTTGCGAAGGGAGCGTCGTAAATCAAATGGCCAATTTGATTTCTAATAAAGTCACTGCATAATTTTATAGTATAGCTGTCTTTTGCGACGAGGATATTTTGTACTTTTTTATACTGAGTACTAATAACATTAGCTAAGAAGCAGGCTACGGTTTCTGCAACAGTTTGTCGAAACTCTGTATTTGCCTCTGTGCTATCATGAGGTACTTTGTGTTCAATAAGATCTATTTGTTCTTTAAGACCCATTAGAAAATCTTTTAGTTCATAAACTAGAAGTTTGTAGTCATCTGGAATTTGGCTGGATTTTTGATATCTCTCCTTGGTGACATTGATCATTTGATCCGCAATTTCGAGGGCTTTAATGGTTTCAGTAGCTACAGATCCATTTGTAAGTTCAAAGGCCACGGTTTCATCTCCGATAACAGATTCGGGGATTTGAACTATTCGCGCTATCTTAATGGTTACATTTTGAACTTGGCTTCCGCAATATGAAAGGGTGCCATTAAGAATTTCATTTTGAGACATCATTTTTTTCATTTCTCCAGCAACAGTCGAAGACACGAGAGTTGCTATCCCAAAGCTAGAAAGATTTGTTACATCCATCTTGTTTCTGCCAATTTGCAAAAAACATTTATTCGGTTCTACATTGAACCGAGACTGCCTTACGACTGGTTTATGAGTGGTGTTGAAAGTTTCAATTTGAAAGGTCTCTTGCTTCATTACATTTTTATGGGCCATGATTCCTCCTGAGGAATGGTTTCTTTTACCAATGTCATTTCGGAGGATTTATATCGGACTTGAGGCTAGCAAAGGTCGAGTTAGGAATGAATGCCGTTCACTTAAAAATATTTGCTGTGGCAAAAAAAAGGGGTCAACAGATAATGTTGACCCCTTTTTTGTTTTACTTTGAATAATTCTGAAAACTACTTATTTTCAGCAGCGCGCTTAGCTTGATATTTTTTAGCTAGCTCGTCTTGAACGTTACGTGGAGCAGCCGCATATCGAGAGAATTCCATTGTGAATTCACCCTTTCCTTTGGTTGCTGAACGCAAGTCCGTGGAGTATCCAAACATCTCCGTCAAAGGAACCTCAGCAGAAATCGTACAATAGCCTTCGTTAGAGTCGGTTCCCATGATGATTCCGCGACGTTGATTGATTTGTCCAGTTACAGGTCCTTGGTACTCTTCAGGAGCTGAAGTTTCCAGCTTCATGATAGGTTCAAGAACCGTTGGTTTTGCTTTCTCATAGGCTTGGCGCATAGCTGCCATCGCACATATTTTGAAGGCCATGTAAGAGGAATCCACGTCATGGTAAGCACCATCGTTCAATGTTACTTTAACTCCCACAATAGGAAATCCTATCAAAGGTCCTTTGGCGCATTGTTCTTGAAATCCTTCTTCAACAG
>Ga0172367_10007473_pt1 | contig 12508 bp, 8 predicted proteins | sample Lak10m_FD_114542 | JGI IMG/M metagenome (GOLD analysis project Ga0172367, IMG submission 114542) | Freshwater microbial communities from Kabuno Bay, South-Kivu, Congo - kab_022012_10m | ecosystem: Environmental > Aquatic > Freshwater > Lake | place: Democratic Republic of the Congo: South-Kivu...
TCGTATAGACCCTCGTGATAATGCGCCAAAATCTAGGCAAGCTGTAACAAACGAAGCTCGTGGAAGATCTATGGCAAAAAATATGGTTTCTCTACGTAGTAGAGGATCCAGACCTGCAAGTGGAATGCTTGCATTAATGATGAGTAGTGCTGCAATAGCAAAACGAAGAGGGATCAAATAATTTGCAATTATTGAGATTGTAAGTCATGAAAGTGAGGTAGGTGGAATTATGCCACAAGGATACGACGCAAGAGAATCAGGAAACTCTAAATTTGTTAATGGAAAGCGTGTTGCGCTTCCGACTCGATCTGGTAATGAAACTACAGGACGACGAGGAGGCGAGCGTGGTCCAACTACATCTAAAGGTACTACGGCGCCGGGTGCAAGTTCGACGACCGGACGTAAAGGTAATACCTCATTACGTGACATGAAGGGCGTTGCGTTTAATCCGGATCCAGCAAATTACGACAGTCGCGCAACTCCGATTTCATCTATAGCAAACGATGTACGTGGACGTGAAATTAACTTCCGTGATTATAGGCAAGGACTTATATCACACGGTTTATTTGACGGATACTATAAAAGGTCTGTTCCAAAATATGAAGGTACTGACAAACCAACTGCAAGACCATATGGAAAAGAGGGGTCTACATATCACCCTGATAAAAAAGCAGCTATATCAAACAGAGGTGCAGACGAGGCAATGCGATCTGCCAGGGCAATGGGAAAACGTGGAAGTCAACTTGGCCTTAGAAAAGATTATGTACAATCTTTTCAAAAACCTTATCAAAGATCAGCTCGTGAATTACGTGAACAAGCCAGTGGATATGAAAAAGATTACACTGACAAATACATGAGTCATCAGACAGAACGTATGCGCGACATGATGGGTAAACGACGAGCAGAATATCAGACAGCAAAAGAACAAGCAGCTGCTCAAACTCGCGCTAATTCTGTTGGTAATCGCGCAAAGTCAGCAGTAAACAATGCTGTAAATAAGGGGCGATCAGCCGCTAGTGCAGTTGGAGGTGCCGCTCGTACCGCAGCTAAAAGTCCTGTTGGACGGTTTGGTGCAGGATTTGCGTTAGGTGTTAGCGCAATGGCTGTACGCCGTAATCGCGATGTTGGCGATGCAGGAATGAGGGGTTTTGAAAAAGGTAAGGTTGCTGGAAGGCAGACCACCTCTTCTGGAGCAAAAGCACCTTTAGGACCTCCAACATATAAACCAAAAGGTACCGCACCAACAGCACCACGTACTGAGACAAAACGCTCTAACAATGGATCGTATGTGTCTCCTATGCGCAAAAAATTAATGGGTAAGTAGGTTAATTATGGCATCTGCGTTAATGAATATGATGATGGATGAAGAGAAGAAGGCACAGGCTCCTGCTCGACCAGCTTCTCCCGCTAAGCCTGTTGGGCAACCACAAGGCACTGAATTACCGCAGATGCCACCTACGCCAGCGCCGGGCACACCCGCGCAAGTAGGTAATGCTGGGCAAGGTGCGCCTCAGCAAGAAGCTGCTCCAGCACAGCCAGCACCAGAAGATGCAATGGCATTACTTGCTCTTGGACAAGGACCAGTAAATCCTGCGCGAGCACCACGTGGTCGAGCAATGCCACCACGTGGTCGAGCAATGCCTCCAAGAGCATCAACACCGCCAGCGCCTGTGTCTATTCCACCAGTTGCAACAGGGTCATATGTTGATCCAAGTATTGTAGCAGGAACAGGTGGAAGCGTCGATATACCGGAAGGTTTAGCTCCAGCAGATTATCGTTCAGCAGTCCTATCTCAATCATCCGACGCTAACGTTCCATTAGAAAATGAACGCCCAATGCCAAGTACGCGTACACAGCGCCTTGGGTTTAATAAGAATGTAACAAGTACGCCAGTTCGGCAAAGTGACTTTGAACCTAAATATGATCTCATGCAAGGTTATGAAGCAAGTGATCAACAGGCACCAAGTAAAGCAGCGTCACTGTTAAAAGAGTTTAATCCTGTTGATCCAATTTTTGCAGATCAAACCGATACTCAAAGTAATCAAACACGCGAAATTGCAATGCGTGTCATAAGTGCTGCAACAGGTAAATTTGCAGGAGTTAATCCACTTGCACCATTAAAGCAGGTGTATACATCTTTAACCCGTGAGATACAAGCATTACGTAACCAGCAGAACGCATTAGTTCGTGGTGATGTAAATGCCGTCATGGAGACATTGCCATTAATCCAAAATGATCCAATAGCTCAGGCATTACGTGGAACATCTGGTGCAACTATGGATCAGGTTCGTGAAGAACTGAAATCGCAGGGCAAAAACCTTAAAGGTGTCTCACAATATGTAAAAGACCAGTATGATCAACTGACATTGCAAATAGACAATATTATTAATTCAACTGGTTTTAAAGCATTACAACACACTATTAGTTTGGCTGAAAATTCATCAGGTAGTGCAAAACAACGTGTTGCTCGTGGTGGATTAGGTTTTATGCTTGGAATTCGTGCTGATGAAGGATCATCACAGCAAGCACAAGCTCAACGATATTTTGGCAATCAACGATTAGCAGCTGTAGGTATTCCAACAGTCGATAAAGCTGACATTGATTTTGAAGATTTGTTAGGACAAACACCCGGCTTTGAAAAATATTTTAAGCGCGGTGTTGCTGGTGATATTGCAAAAAAATATGATCAGATACAAGTTCGCGACGCGTATGCTGCAGAGCTAGTAAAAACCAGTGGCGCTGCCGTGCTAAAAGATTTTCAATCAGGTAAAAATCTTGCACCTGCATTATCAGCAAAAAATATTTTAGTGATGGATTTTCTTAAACCAGCATTGATGGATGGAGATTGGGATACATCAATCAAACCACCGTGGGTGCGACATATGCAACGCAACATTGCTAGTTTAATTCCGATTGCTGATGAAAACATTGGTAAAGTCATTGACATGGCTCCTAGTCCAGCCAGAGACGCTTTATTAAAAACAGCAGCTGGAAGTTATTCTGGAAAGAGTTTTATAAATAACCTCTTTGATTTTAATTACAAAGGGCGTGAAGGTGAATTTGTTGCAGCATCAAATATTGTTAATCAGCGCATGGGGGCTAATGATCCAGAGGGTGCTGCTAGAGCATTGGCTCCATATGCAAGTGACGATCAATTACGTCTTATTTTTGGTCCAGAATATACTACAGATCTGGGTATTTATGGTGAGCAACCTAGTACATTTAAAGATCCCTACACTGCACCAATATATGAGATGACAGGCTTTGGTGGTGCGCGACGACAACGCATTGAAGCTTATCGTGCTCGCCAGATTAAAACTTTATATGCAGAAAAACGACGATCTGAATCCAACAGTGGTCTAGGTTCTGGGCGACCAGTAATTGCTGGATTAGCTGGTATGTACGGAATTCCTCCAGCATTATTAGGGTTACCTGTTGGAGCTGAAGATGTTAAGTCTACATATAATGCATTTGTTAATTCACCAGAAGATTTGAAAATGAGTGAATTAACTCGTTATACGGAAGACATCGTTCATTTTATAACTCCTAATGTCGATGACAAGATGCATTATGTTCCGGATGATAGCTGGGATGAATCTGTCCGAACATTAGATGTCGCAATATATGAATTGCAAAAAAACATAGACAGCGGTGTTGTTGCGAGTGACAAATTAGGCAATGCAAAAATATTGTTGTCATCGTTAACAGATGCAAGAGATCAGGTTAGGGCAGAGTTAGAATCAGGCATAGAAGTTGGCACTAATCGCGGTGTTTTATTTCGCAATAAAGGTGGCGAAATTGATTACGGTCAACCTATTAAGGCATTAACAGGTCAAGGTCGGACTGCACAAGCAATTGACATGATCGGCGCATGGGTATCTGGTAAACCCGGAGTAGATATTAATAAATACTTCTCAGCAACCAATCGCACAGTAGTTACTGGTGGATCTAAAATTGTTGGTTTTGCAGAAGATGTTGACGGTAATCCTATACAGACAAAACCAATATATGGCAGTGAAAAAGGCGATGTAAAAACACCCGTCCTTGAACGAAAAGATGGTAAATGGGTTCCAGTATTAGATGTGGCTGGTAGACCAGTTGTTCGTCGTAAACCAATTGATGCAAGAGTTTTAAGCACCACGTCGGCGCTTCTGAGTGCAAATACGGACACAACATCTGTAGGTGTAGATGATAACTATGTCAGATTACAAATCAATGGATTTGCTCGTGACATTATGGGTCTTATTAAAGATGCTCCAGATATGGACGAGCGTGGTTCATCATTTTCGGAAATAACAGGAATACCTGTAGATGAAAGCGGACGTTTTACATTTGCCGATTTTCAAAAATATTTAACACGTATGAATCCGTATAAAGGTAAACAACTTTTAGGTTGGCTAAATACGTATTCAAGTAATGCAGCAACTGCTCCATCACCACGTGTTACATGGGCAATGAATGCAACTAATTCGCGTGGGCGAGTACGTGGAGTTGATGAACGTGCTGTTGAAAATGTTGAACGAGATGAAGTGACAAATGTAAAGGGACTTATCTATAGAGATTTTGATACTACATGGCATGGTGTAACTGCAACAGCTCGCAATGTTGTTAATGAATTAGAAGCACGAAACGAAATTCTGGATGCTGAGGCTGATTTAGAACCAACAAAACGACTGGTAACTCGGCAAGTCCTTAAACATTTTCCATATGTAGATGAGTCTACACCAGAAGGTCAAATAACATTACGTAATTTAGACCAATGGATCGACGCATATATTCGTGACGATATGGAAACACAGGTTGCTGTTCACAAACAAGCACGAGCGAATATTGCGACATATGCGTCCGAAGTTGCTCCAGATATGGCAGAAGAAAACATTAGGGGCAATATTAGGCGAGGTAATGCAGCCACAATTACCCCAGAGGAGAAACAAGCTAGAGATGATGCGGAACGACAGCGCAGACTTGAAGCTAATAAAACAAAAAGTCAAGCAGAAGCTGCTGAACGTGCTAGAACACAAAGCACGTATTACACAGCCTATATACCTAAAAAGGGCTGGGTAACATTTAATGGCACTGCCGAGGAAATTAGAAAAGTAAGATCAGCTGTTGATTCTAAGCAATTTGATTCCGATGCAATAACATCGGATGCTGTAACGCGCAAGTCGGCAACCGCAAGAGATATTGAAATTGCTCGACGCTCAGATACCATCAAGAAAGTTCCCGGTGGTACTCCTATTAGAAGAAATCCACGCACAACAACTGATAGTCGAAGAGGGCAGTTATCACCAGAACTCCCGTTAAGATTGGAGCCAAGACGTCCGACTCCTCCACCAGCGGCTCCTGAAGCGCCAACTCCTGTGCCTCCAGCACCTAAACCACGTTCAAACAAAGCTGCGGCTGCAAAACGAATTGGAGGGGCTGGTATGGGTGTGTTAGGTTTTTATGGATTAACACAACGACGCGGAGGCAACTAATATGCCAGATAGAAAGTTGACGCCAGCTGAAATACAGCAACAAATGATTGCTGGCACTAGACGGGCACGTGCTAATGAACGTATTCAACGTGATCCAATAACTGCGCTTGTTGAAGGTGCGAAAGCATTTGGTAATCATGATGCAGCTTATGCTGCCAATGTTGGGTTGCAGGAAGCAGCTGGACGTAGCAAAAAAGGCTTCGTGCGTGGTGCAGGGAGAGTTTACGGCGAAGCGCCAATGTATATCGATCAAATTATTCCATTATTGAAATTATTGGATCAAGATGTTGATGAAAAAGATCGAGCTATAGCATTAGGATATGCAATGTCAATGCTTGGCGTAAATGCAGGTAAAGATTATTTGATGGCACGTGCAGGAAAAGACGGAAAAATGTCAGGAGCAGCAAATGCTGTTACGGACCAATTTAATCCACATATTGCATCTGTTGTAGGTAAGTACTATACAAAACCTTATGAAGCACTTGGCAACGTAAGTCCAGCCGAAATAATGTATCAAATGGGAAAAATACTACCGCCTAGTTCATTCTTTGGACTACCAGCAATACCTCAAGCAATGGAAATGGGTGCTAAAGCAAATATTGGACGTACACCATTTGTAAAAAATTTACGAACACAAATAGATCGGCAAGAAGATACATTGACTGAGGATGAGTTGCTATATCATTTAATGCGTTTAAAAGATCCAAACACACCTGTTCCAGATGAAAATTATACATATCAACCTACAAGTAACTCTAAAGATCAAAAGAAAAAAGCAAACGTTTTAAATAAAGTATCTAGCGCAGTCACAGCAAAGCATAAAACTATATTGCCATTTGCTAGAGAGGTACAAGGATCAGTTGCCGATCCTGAGCAGTATGTGCGTAATGTTTTTGCAAATGCATTATTAAACGATAAGTTTTTAGTAGATACTAATCCTAGTAGTAAAGGTAGAGGCACAGGTGGTAGGGCACTTCCAGTAAAATGACAAATACAGACGAGCATGTTCGCAAATTACCAAATGGTGCAATTGTAAAATTATGTCACGGTAAAAACGCAAATGGTGACCCATGTGGAGTTACGGCAGTTAAGGGACGAGATTACTGTATTCACCATGGAGGTAAAACGTTAGAGGGAACAGATAGCCCTGCGTTTAGGACTGGGCTATGGTCTAAACAACGTCGCAGATTTGCATCAGTGGCACCAAAGTTATTGCATCGCATTGATGAATTAAGAGATGACCCAGACCTTTTTAGTTTAAAAGATGATGCTGCGTACTTGACAGCATTGATGGATGTTCGTGCAGAAGCAGCTAGTAACGGTATATCCGTTGAGCATTACGAACAAATCAAAGACCAAATGCAGGTCTGTAAAGCAACTGTTGGCACACCGGAATTTGATAAAGCTTTTAAAGCATTAGGAAAAATGGTTGATGACGGCATTGATATTTATCGTGCAAGCGAAGATGTCATTGCATTAATCGATAAGCGAACAGATATAGTTGAAGCAGAAGCGCGTATGTTACATACAAAAGCATATACATTAGAAGTTGATCAGGCATACAGTTTAGCAATGCAGATTTTAAAAGTGGTAAAAGATTGTGTGCATGATGCCGGGCAGTTACAAGCAATTAAACTAGGCTTTGGCAAATTACTGCGACAATACCAGCAAGATGATGATATACAGGATGCCGAAATAATCAATGAAGAACCAAGTATCGACACGGTCAACTCCTAGAGCATTCCGCAAATTTGTTAAACCAACAAAGCCATTGACAGTTGCATTGCTGGAAGCATTGCAATCAGAGATTGATCAGGCTATTGAACTAGGTGATTACGATAGCGGTTTAGCAACAGCATTACCCGGACATGACATGCATTATGAAGATTGGTTGCGTGTATATGCACCTCATGCAGCATCATCAACATTAGCTGAACATCATCATCGTGCTTGGCAGTGGGCAGAAGATATTGCACCGGGCAAATTTGGTCCTGCGCTAATTGAATGCTGGTTTCGTGGTGGTGGCAAAAGTACCACAATGGAACTCATTGTAAGTAGATTAGCTGTAAAGGCTACACGGCGATTTGCAGTATACGTATGCGCAACGCAAGACATGGCAGATAGACACGTGCAAGATATTGCCACAGCCATGGAGCGATGTGGTATTGAAAGAGCAGTTAACAAGTACGGTTTCTCTAAAGGTTGGAGTGCGTCTAAGTTACGTACTGCCAATGGTTTTAATGTACTTGCATTTGGTTTAGATACCGGCGCTCGTGGTGTGAAACTAGATCACTTACGCCCGGATATGATTATCTTGGACGACATTGATCAACTTGATGACTCCGTCAATGGTGTTGATAAAAAAATTAGGACTATTACTCAAACTATTTTGCCAGCTAAAAGTACGGATTGTGCTGTGGTGTTTGTGCAGAATAGAATCCATGCAAATTCTGTAATGTCACAGGTGTTAAGTGGTGATTTAGACATGTTACAGGATCGTATACAGTCGCCTATTGTGCCTGCAGTTCAAGACCTTGAATACACAACATATGAACGCGACGATGGCCGTATGGGGTACCGCATTATAGGTGGGACTCCAACATGGCAACACAAGACAATAGAAGTTTGCCAGCACGAAATTGATACATACGGACTACTCTCATTTTTACGTGAATGTCAGCATGAGGTTGGTGTCGGAGGACTATTCTTCCCTGATTTCCGGGAATACAATTCCGAAGGTAAACCATGGCATGTAGTAGATCACGTCGAAATACAACCTTGGTGGAGAATGTGGGCTAGTCACGATTTTGGAACCGGGGCACCTGCGTGTTTTTTGTTATATGCAAGTGACGACCGTGAAAACGTATATGTTATAGGTGAAATGTATGAAGCAGGACTAGTAAGCAGTAAGCAAGCCGAAAAGTGTCTTGAATTATTGGAGCAAAGACAATTAGCAACACCTGCAAACACAAAAGTCCGAGATGGATTATGGAACACAAAATTAGAGGCAATAGCATTTGACTGGGCAAATACGTTTCCACCAATGAAAGCAGAGGAACGAATTGGTGAGTATCCAGTAGAAGTTTGGTGGGAGCGTGGCTTACCAGCAGTAAGGGCAGTAAAAGACCGAAAAGTTGGATGGAGGCGGGTTAAAGAATGGATCAGTGCAACAGATGTAGTTAATGGTGTACCTAAACCAAAGTTGCAAATTGTCCGTAGCGCTTGTCCAAATCTTATTAAGCAACTAGCCAACACTATGTCACATCCACGTGATCCAGAAGATATTGATAGCGGTACTAAAAATGATCACGCTATTGATAGTTTTAGATACGGTGTAATGTGGCGTGAGTATCCTGTTAAATGTCCAGAATTAGACGACAAAATGCCAGCCAACGAAAAATATATACCAACGTGGATGAAGAAGAAGGATAATAACAAGTGGGTATGACAGTTTTCATTATCATTTGTGGTGTAGTGTGTACATTATGTGTAATTGCTCAAACAATTTTAATGTATGGGATTGTAAATAATCTCCGTATCATACGTGAGGAAAGATTGCTTGTACAGAAAATTGTCTCTAATGAAAGGTGGATCTAACAATGTCGGTCGATATTAACAATTTAATGCGCGGTGCGCTAACTAAGACATTGTTTCAACAACAGCCTAAAGTTTCTGCATTTAGTAAGCCAGCAGCTGTGGGCATGCCGGGTAGTTTTGAGTTACAAAATGGAAACAAGGAAAATCCACAAAACTTAAATATTGATCTAGCGCCAAAAGATTGGCGTGTAATACCAAAAGATCAGCCAGAAGAAGCTAAGAAAATAACGGCGTTCATAAAAACGCAATTTGATTTAGCTTACCGCTCAAGACAAGAAATGGAGCTTGAGTGGGTCATGGCTGTAGCGTTTTTTGAGGGACGTCAGTGGTTTAGAATTAACAGTCAGGCTCGTAATTTAGAAAGTCTTCAAAATGAAAATGAACCAAATAGATACATGACTGTTAATAAGATGAGGCCATTAATCGATGGCGTTGTTGGTAAATTAACCCAGTGTTCACCAGATTCAAATGCAGTTCCAATCAGTGCAAATCCAGTGGATTTAGCAGCATCTGATGAGGCTAACTTTATTGTTAATCACTACAATCGTAAGTTTGACCGAGAAACGCAAACTAAGGAACGCGTTCGTTGGGCGTGTGTGTGTGGAACGTCGTATTTAAAAATATTCTGGGATGCAAGCCAACAACAGATTGTTCCACAAATGGATGCATCTGGCACTGAGGTTGTGGGTCATACATCAATGCGAGTTGGAGATGTTGTAGAACAAATTTTGCCAGCATTTGACGTATATGTTGATCCTACAGCTAAACGTGACTCTGATGTTCGCTGGATGATTCATGCATCCGTGAAACCGTTGTCATGGTTTGTTGATAAATATGGAGAAGATGGCAAGTTAGTTAAACCAGATGGGCAAACAGGTGCAAATGCTGGATATGTAGAAACATACTTGGATGGCACAAATGGTAATGGGCGTGGTTGGGTACCACCATCACCAAGTCATCTTGGAAACACTGATACTAAAAGACAAGCTGCAATTGTTTATGAATACTGGGAGCGACCAACTGCGCTTTATCCTAATGGTCGTTATATAGTTAGCACGAACAGTTGTTTGCTTTATGCTGGACCATGGCCATATAAAAAGAATGATAGTTTTCCATTCATACCATTACGATGGCAACCTAGATCTGGCACTCCATATGGATACAGTTTAGGGTGGGATTTGTGTTCACTTCAACTGACATATAACCGTGTTTACTCAAGACTTATTGAGCAATTTGAAAGCCAAAAAGATTACATATTAGTTGAGAACCTAAGTGGTGTTGGAGCAGATGCATATGACAATAGCAGTGACAGCGTTGATGACAAGAACCGTATTTATCGTCGCATAAATTACAAACGTGGTTCACATCCACCAGCGATACAACGTGCTCCGGGTATCGGTTCAGACTTATTCCCATTATTGCAGATGTTAGAAAAAGACATGATGGATGTCGCTGGACTTCATGATGTCAGCCAAGGACAAGCCAGTGCAGGTACACCTGCTGAATCTGTGCGGTTATTACAAAGGTCCGATAATACACAGCATAGTTTTATTCGAGCGGATATTGAGATAAGTGCATCTAAGATTAAAGAATGGGAAGTTGCGCTTATTGAGCAGTTTGCTATAGTTCCATTTGTTGGAAACATACAGGGCAAAATGCTTCCACAGGATCAAATCCAACAAGGAATTATGCGATTTGATGCATTGCGATCTGGTGGGCAGTATCGAATTGTTTATATCCCCGGTTCATCAATGGATGATAGCCCTGATCAAAAACTGCAGAAACTAGCTGCGTTGCGACAAATGGGTGTTTTTGGTGACCCAACAGATCCGGATACCAATAGGCTGTTTATTGAGTTAGCTAACATTCCACATGCGTCACGCATTTATCAGCATCTTGATCAACAAGCACAGAAGATGGCTATGATGCAACAACAACAGGCAGCCATGATGCAACAACAAGCTGCTATGGAAGCACAGGCCAAACAAGAGCAGTTTAATCCAGAAGTAGAACAAATGAAAGTTCAATTGGAAGTACAGAAACAACAAGCCGTTATTCAGGCTAAGTTGGAAGCAGATATATCACTGCATGCTGCCAAGGCTGGTATTGACGCACAACAAAACGAAGAATACGCAATGACTGAACTTGGTAAGACGCAAATGATGGAACCTGAAGAACCTATGAATGTTATGGGTGAACAGCAACAGCTATCTATGCCTCAGCAGTCAATGCAACCAACGTTGCCACAATCGGGTGCGCAACCGCCAGCACCGACTGGCATGTTTTAAAAAAGTAAAGGTATAGTATAAATGTCCGACGAGATGGTGACACGAACCGCTGATTCGCCAGCAGCGGCAACGGGCAATGTTGGTGGAGCACTGATTGATTTCGTTAGAGAAAGCGCCAGTCCTAACGAAAGTGGAAATGAGGCGTTAAACACATCCACAGATAGCAATAGTTCCGCTGCGCAAACAACTGAAAGTGTTTTCGATCAAAGTTCAATACAAGAACGAGTAAAGAAACATTTACTAGATAGTGCATTACCGGAAAAACAACCGGGAAATGTACCATATGAACGCTTCAAAGAAGTAAACGATGAAGCAAAACAGCTCCGAGCTGCGCAGGAAGCGTACTCCAAATGGGCTGATGTGATACGGCAATTTGAGGAATCGGGTTTTCAGTCAGCTGCTGAAGTGCAAAAAGCATATGAAAGACAGCAACAGGAAGCTCAGGAAAATCAAATACGCGAGCGCTGGGACCGTGAAGTTTCAAATAGCTACATGGATCCTGAGTTAGCTCGCGTACAAGCCGAAGCCGAAATACAGAAGATGCGTTATGACCAAGTAGTTGGTCAGATGAACTCCTATATGGTGGCTCAACAACGTGAACAGGCATTGCAGCAATACCCTTACGCCAGTCGAGCGCAAGACGTAATGGATAGTCTTATCCAGCAAGGCGTAAGTCCTTTAGATGCTGCAGCAGCCGTACATCGTCAGGTTACGGGGTTAGTAGAATCGTTAGTACCACAGTTAGTAGACATGGTAACTAATCAGCAGACTACTCCGACACCTATTGGCAGTGGGGATTCAGCTGGCGCAGTTGTACCACCACAGCAAAACAATCAACAGAACCGTTTATCTGGAATCACTAGATTACTAGGCATTCGGTAGGAGTAAGCAATGGCTATCGATTTCAACGGTGCACTTACACTCGCAGATCAAGCTGTCCTTTCTAACGATCCTCTTGTAAAAGAGATCACCATGTCTTTGCACCAGACATGGAATGCTATCAAGGACATCCCTTTCTATACATCGCCTTCCTTACGGCAGATCGGTGTACGGTACACAAATGAGGCTGGCACTATCCCAACTCCAACTTGGTCATCTATCAACGGTGAGCCAAATGCAATTAAGGGTAAGCCAAAATCGTACGAA
>Ga0172367_10007476_pt1 | contig 12504 bp, 24 predicted proteins | sample Lak10m_FD_114542 | JGI IMG/M metagenome (GOLD analysis project Ga0172367, IMG submission 114542) | Freshwater microbial communities from Kabuno Bay, South-Kivu, Congo - kab_022012_10m | ecosystem: Environmental > Aquatic > Freshwater > Lake | place: Democratic Republic of the Congo: South-Kivu...
ACTCCTACACAGACTAAAACTCCTACACTAACACCTACAGAAACACCTACACAAACATCTACTTTTACTCCTACACCTACTGTTACCTCTACACTTACACCTACACCTACACAGACTACAACCCCAACACAAACTATTACTCAAACACCTACACAAACAATAACACCAACACAAACACCGCCACCTGCTCCAGTCAGTTATCAATTGTTTGGTGTTGGGTATAATGCTGATGGTCAATTGGGACTAGGCAATAATACTAATACAAATGTCTTGTCAGCATTAACTGGCAATTGGAGTCAGATAGCATGTGGATTTTCCCATAACATGGCATTGAGTGCTGGTACCAACAAATTGTTTGGTACTGGATGGAATTTTTATGGTCAATTGGGACTAGGTGATAATAATAGTACAAATGTCTTTACTGAATTATCTGGCAATTGGAGTCAGGTGGTATGCGGCGCGTTTTATACCATGGCATTGAGTGCAGGTACCAATCAGTGGTTTGGTACTGGGTATAATTTTGAAGGTCAATTGGGACTAGGTGATAATAATAGTACAAATGTCTTTACTGAATTATCTGGCGATTGGAGTCAGGTGGTATGCGGTGCGTTTCATACCATGGCATTGAGTGCTGGTACCAATCAATGGTTTGGTACTGGGTATAATTTTGAAGGTCAATTGGGACTAGGCAATAATACTAGTACAAATGTCTTTATTCCATTGCCAGGCAATTGGAGTCAGGTGGTATGCGGTGCGGCTCATACCATGGCATTGAGTGCAGGTACCAATCAGTGGTTTGGTACTGGGCGTAATAATTTAGGTCAATTGGGACTAGGCAATAATACTAGTACAAATGTCTTTACTGAATTATCTGGCGATTGGAGTCAAATGGTATGTGGAAGCAATCATACCATGGCACTAAGTGCAGGTACCAATCAGTGGTTTGGTACTGGGCGTAATAATTTAGGTCAATTGGGACTAGGTAATTTTTCTAACCGAAATGTCTTTACAGCATTAAATGGTTTTTGGAGTCAAATGGTATGTGGCGGGAATTTTACAATGGCATTGAGTGCAGGTACCAATCAGTGGTTTGGTACAGGGCGTAATTTTTCCGGTGAATTGGGACTAGGCAATAATACTAGTACAAATGTCTTTACTGAATTATCTGGCAATTGGAGTCAAATGGTATGTGGAGAGGAGTTTACAATGGCATTGAGTGCAATTGCAACCTGATAAAAAAATTTTTAATTTAGTATTGTATTTTCATTATCCTTATGTTATAATGTGATAATGAAGTCCCATGAACTCGAATGCATTGTATCAGGAATTAAGAAAAGAGTATCAAAAAATACTATTGTAAAGATGTCTTGTAAATTTGGCGATTTAGAAGAAGTTAAAAAGCATTTTGTTTGTAAAGAAGCAAAGAAATTATTAAAACAAAGATTAGCCCCTGAAAAAGTACAAGAACAATTACGCCCTGGTGATAGATCACCTTTTAGTATTGACTATCATGCTTTAGCACGTCTTAAACTTTTAAAGAAAGAAAAAAATACCAAACCCAAGGGTAATAAGAGCTTGGTCATTGAGTATACCCCGAGAAGAACATTTGCAGATCTCAAAGAGTATACTGAATGGGCTACAAGCAACGACACCTGTATTCGCCCAGATATTTATTTTGACAATGAATACAACGTCAAGGGTAATTGTTTTCCCTGCCCCTACAATGAATTTTGCAAAGTATCTAATAAAGTACTGAAATGAAAATTCCTAATTTAATTAAAGATATAAAATACCGAGCAAATATTCTTGGTAAAAATATATCAGTAGATACAGATGAACTATCTTGTATGGGTGTTTACCCGGTCACTAACAATGATGATTTCTTCGGCTTTATTGTTAATCCAGATACTGAAAATGAAGATTATTGTATCTTTAATAACAAAGTTTTGAAATATGCGTTTGAAGAAGGTTTTGAACTGGATGATATCTATTCGGCATTTGATAAAAAATTGTTTACCTTTATAAAGAAAGAAGATTTTTATAATAGATTGTTTAAAGAAAATTTTTAAATGAATTTACCAGAAAAGTTCACTGAAATAGAAAGTCTTCCAAAATGGTTTGTAAAAGGTATTAACCGCAAACTAACCGTAGTGAGTTTTACTGAGCCAGTCTTGCCATCAGAAGCAGCAACAAGAGTATTAGAAAAAGAAATATCTTTTAAAAATAAAATAACACTTGCTAAAAATATTACTGTGTATGGTCCTAAAAAAGATTCTAAAGTATATGTTTTTAATTCAGATTATATCTCTGCTAATGCGGGCAAATACAAATATAATAAAAATTAGTTGATAATAGTTGTTTGTATATTATAATTGAGTTATGCCAAAATATAATAAAAGAAAGAAAGGAGGAAGCAAAGTGATCGACTATTCTAGCCGTAACCTTCGTCCTAAGACGTTCTACGCGAAGTTCACCCGTAACCGTAATGGTTCTTTTGAACTCGCCCGCGTTAACGTTTTAGACGTTAAGAATCAATTCGCAACGAGCATTCGTCGCGCTGACAAGCGTGATTTTACCCGTGCTCTGCGTAACAACGAAATCGTTGTTTCGTAATTGATTCGGTTGTTGCCCGTGCTAATTTAGTACGTGATTTCCCGATCCCCGTATATGGCAACTATACGGGGATCATTTTTATAAAGACTAAATATTTTTATGGGCTTGTATTACTACCATAGTGATGATCCCAATGAAGATGATGGGGAATTTACTGGAGATGAGTATTACTATTCAACAAGTTCGCTATTGAAATTTTTAGACAATATTAAAAAAATTTCAAAAACAAATTTAGACTTTTGCTTAGAAGAATATAATTTATACGAAGCACCAATCGATGTAAAAAGACGTAATATGGAAAAATTTGATAGGCTAACAGAGAAAGGATATAAATTAGATTTTGTTACAGGTGAATTTAAACTTTCTTCTTGACAGTATATAGTTTTCATTCATACTAAATGTATGAACAAATTCAAAGAGCCACCTTTCCCTATTAAAATGGGTACTGTAAAAGTTGTTTATTCAGATCCTGAAAAAAATAAAAACCGTTTTGGAAGAATGGTTTACTTTCATAAAACTGGCGCAGTAATTGATATTATGACTAAAGATCAATTCAGTGGGTTCAAATCATACGAACCCGGTAGATATGGTAAAAGCTCTATTAAGACTAGAAGTAAATCTAATTCCGGTCAAGCAGGAACTATTTAGACTTCTTCTTGCCTTTTTTCTTTTTCTTAGGAGCTTCTTCTACTTCTTCAACATAAGAATCGTAATTATCTTCTGTAACATCATCCTTTACAAGAGAATCTTTTACGATATAGGCTACTGTTTCGAAGTAAACTGCAAATGCATTTACAACGTCAGAAACCAAATCTTTTGTTGCATATAATAATGAGCTTATCATAACTATATTTATATAACATCTTAAGGTAAAACAAGTAAAATTAACGTATTTTTATTGCAGACATTTAAAATTCACATATAATATAAGAATGAACTTAAAGATTGAATCTACAAAATTCGTTGATATTGCAGATGTGGTTATTCCGGATATTTATTACCGGAGAATGAAGACGGGAGTAGAAGAACTAGACGCTTTGTTTGGTGACGGTATTTTGCCCGGTTCTAGCATGACAATTTCGGCGCGCGCGGGCCTCGGTAAAACTACTTTAGTTCTTCAAATTCTTAAAGCATTGTCTAAAAATAATTTTAATGTAGGTTATTGTAGTAATGAAGAATCTGTTGAACAGCTTGCAATGACATGTAAAAGACTTAATGTTAATAATATTAAAGTTTGTAATGAGGCTTCTATAGATAATATTAGTAAGTATATGGACTATCACGATGTTATTGTTGTAGACTCGTTTCAAGGTTTAGCAAAAAATGGAATGTCTGGTCGTAAGCTTGAAAAATATTGTATTGAAAAGCTTGTCAAGCGCGCTAAAGAAACAGAGTGTGCTGTTATACTTATTTGTCATAATACTAAAACGGGTGTTATCAAAGGTAGCAGCTTAATTCTTCACGCTGTAGATGTTAATATTAGTATTGAGAGAATTAAAGATGCTGATATTAATTTTCGTAAAATCGTATTTCATAAGAATCGATTCGGCCCAGCCTCAGAGCTTGAATGCTTAATTCGAGTTGATGGTTATGATTTCACAGCTGAAATGCCTGAAGAAGCTTTTGATTCAACCACAAAAGCAAATAAGAAGAAAGACCAGCGCAATGTTATATTGCAGCTTAAAGAACCTCTTACTGTTGCTACCGTATGCAGAGCTCTTAATGTAGATAGTACTCGTGCTAATTATCTTCTTCGAGAATTGCAGATGGAAGGTAAATTGTACAAAAAAGGTAGAGGAGCTGATTCTATCTGGTTGTTTTGTGAAGAAGAAGTAGTTGAAGAATTAGCTATAGAAGCTAAAATTTAATTATGGCCGGTAAAGGAGATAAACCTAGACCAGTAAAGAAAAAGGTATTTGATACCAATTTCGATAATATTAGTTGGCCTACAAAAGAAAAAATAGAGATTAGAAATTATATAATTAAAAAAGGTAAAAAAATTTACAAATACCCATAATGTATTTTAGAAAAAAAATTAGAGGTAAACCTTACACCTTTCAAGAGTTTGTATTTTTTTCTCCTAAACAGTTCGACAGACCGGTTGAATTGGAAGAAAAAAAATTTTTATTTAGAATAAAAATATGTACTAATTCCAACAGAACATTTTCCGGCCCTTTTATAGAAGAAGTTATTGGTGAATATGAAATTTCAAATAAAGAGCTTAAAAAAATGTTAGAAATAGTAAATGAAACGCCAGGGTTAATTATATATGGTTTTGAATATACAAGAACTGATGACATGAATGGGCTTTGGAAATATTATGGTAATGATAGTGATAAACCTTTACCATTAATTCAGCATGAAGAGATGGCCCAGTAGTCCAATGGCAGAGACAAACGACTTAAAATCGTTCAAGTGTCGGTTCGAGTCCGACCTGGGCCAATTTTTTACTTGAAAAATATAAACAAACCTGTATATTAAAATTATGGACCTTGAATACACTATTGATCAACTTGAATTGCATAATAGCAATTATGAATGGATAATAAATGAAAGCGAAAAAATTTTATGCGAGATTGACGAGCTTGATGATTCAGATAGAGATTCTAAAAAATATGATATGCTTGTAAATAAATTAAAAGAACTTCAGATTAGATTTAATAAGAGTAAATCTCAATATAATGAACTTTTTGAGCATATTAATAAATATTTTGAAGACAAATATGGTATAACATTTGAACCTCTAGAAGAACAATGATATCTCAAATAGACAATAATTCTGGATTAGAATTGTTAAATACTTTTTTTAAGAGACTTAAACATTTAAATGTTGTATGTACAAAACTTGGTAAATTCTTTGTTATTCCATTTTTTGTAATAAGTTTTTTATATGTTTTTATTATTGGCGTTGTATTGAGTTTTATAACTTTTATATATAATATATTGTTATATAATAGATTTAAAAATATTAAACTTAACCTAAATAAACTATACAATGACTTATTCTTTAGATAATTTTGATGATGAGCAAAAAGAGATAATTAAATGTTTGTCAGAATATACAGATAATGTAGATTTATTTCTATCTACTCCGAGCCCAATGTTTAGAAACAAAACACCTTTTGATATGCTGATGCAAGGAGAATATCAGTATTTTGATCAATTTAGAAAACCTATTAACCCCCCACCTTGGCTCCAAAAATGAGAGAATTTTTTATTAAATGTAGTTGTTCTGCAGAAGGTATTCTTATAACCAAATATGGTAAAGATGAAACTTATATATCATTTTTTGCATCAGGAATAAATCCAAAAAACATGAATATTAAATCTAAGCTAAGATATATATGGCAAGTATTAATAAAAAATAAACCGTTTGAAGATCAAATAGTTTTAAGTGATAAAGAAATTAAAAAGTTAATTAATGGTTTAAAGAGCCTGTGAATATTCCTAACACATTTAAAATTGCAGGTCAAAAATGGACGGTAGTTTATGATAAAGATCTCTTAGCAAGAGATGGAGAATATGGTCATTGCCATGAGGTGACTAACACCATTGTACTGCAGAGCTCTGGGCCAATACCTTATGAGAGGGTTGAAGCTACATTCTTACATGAATTATTGCATGCCATTTTTCATGAAACAGGTTATGATACATTAACAAATGATGAAAAATTAGTTAATAGTCTATCTACTCTGCTTCATCAAGCTTTAAGTAATGATTAAGTTTTTTCTAGCTCTCTTATTAACATTTTCTTCTATCTGTAAATCGGAAGAAGATCTCGTACTTGAGACTGCAACTGCCGCTATAAGCGGTGGAATTCTTGGTTCTATTATTGGTGGTTGGCCAGGGGCATTATTTTCTATTCCCGGTCAATGTTTTGCAATTTACGATTGGGAATCAAATACATCGTCTTTAGATGTATATGAAAACCCTACTATTGATCCTGACATTTTTAATAAACGTAAGTAAACTATTGTATCCAAGCTTTTGTCTTTTCTGTATCATCATCAATTAATATACTGTTAAAAACAACTGCCCTATATTTTTCCTCTATCCATTTAGTAATTTTTATTTGATATTCTGCTCTATTACCTGCTACACCTATTGGCATAGTACCGTAATTGCTATCGTAAACCCAAAGAATATTTTTATGTTCAAATATACAAACTGCATGCCCTCTATGCCTCGGTATTGATACTTTATATTCAAGTAAGCTTATATCAAAATTAACTGTAACATTAAAATCTTCTATATAATGAAACTGAAATGCAAATATTTGAGCCCAAGTATTTTCTTGCGACAAAATATAATTTGCGTTTGAAGCAAAAACTACAGAATCTACAAAACAAGAATTAGGAAGTTTTGATATGCTATTATTTTTTTCAATTGCAGACCCGACTTTAAAACTCACACAACCGACACCTATTAGTCCTGTTAAAAGTGTAATCCCTATTAACAGCTTCTTTACTTTGCTACACCATATATTCGTATAATTATTTATATAGTTGACTAAAGAAATTCTTATATATAATATTAATATGAGCTATGTACTTAAAGTAGAGTATAATGAAATTACGGACGAATATTATGTAATTTTACCTGATTCACTTCTTAAAGAAATGAAATGGAAGCAGGGAGATAAGATCGAATGGAAGATAAAACGCGACAATTCTATTATTCTTAAAAAAATAAAGTAATGTCAAACATTCTTATTGTAGGTTATGGTTATGTTGGGTCCGCTATAGCAAAAGCATTAAGCAAAAACAATATTTACATAGCTGAGCCAAAAAATAATACAAGCATTCAAAGTTTTAAAAATAAAAACTTTGACTTTATATTTGTTTGTGTTGATACACCTCTAAAAGAAAATTTTAAAACCTTATTTGATGTATTAAATGAAATTAACAAAACTTTTAAAGATTCAATTATAATTTGTAAATCTACAGCTTTACCGGACTTTTATAAAAAAGTTTCAAACACTTTTAACAATAATAAAATAATACATTACCCGGAGTATCTCTCACATTGGAACAATATAAATGATTTTAAAAATCAAGCATTCTGCATTTTAGGAGGCGAAAAAATTGCATGTAAAAAAGTTGGTAGTTTTTTAAAGAAAAATTTAAAAAAATTAAAAAGAATAGTTATTACGGATATTGAAACTGCATCATTTGTAAAGTATGCAGAAAATTGTTTTCTTTCAATGAAAGTTACGTTTGCAAACGAAATGTTTAATATTATTAAAAATATTAAATTGCCTGCAGGTTATAAAATTTTTGCAGAATTACTTGGATTAGATCCTAGAATTGGACATTCTCATTTAGAAGTTCCAGGCAGGGACAAAAAATATGGGTGGGGTGGACATTGCTTCGAAAAAGATACTTTTGAATTTGCTAATAAATATTCTTGTAAATTGATAAAATTTATTATAGAATTAAATAAACTACATAGACATGAATAATATTGAGAAGAAAATAGCTGAAATTAAGTCGCAATTTAATTGTGGAGGCCACGTTTATTCTAAATATAGACCTATAGAAGAACTTTTTCTATTTTTCTCTAGATGGAAATATAAACTTACTTCAGGATTGTACTTTAAAACAAAATATTTTATTCAACGCTTATATAGAGGGTATGATGATCTTGATAAGTGGAATGCGGCTTGGTATATTGCTCGTAAAGCTATTCCTGTTCTTACTGCTATGAGAAACAGTTTCCACGGAACAAGTCTTAGATGGCATAGAGAGGATAGATTTGGTAATATAATTGAGCTTACTCATGAAGAAGTATTTGCAGACTCTGAGCCCGTTACCCTTACAGAAGATGAATGGTGCGAGGTTATAGATGATATTATATATGCATTTAAATTTATATTAGATCAAGATGATGTAGATAGCCAGTATTCTTTTAATCTAGAAGAGTATGAGGATAATAAAAAGAGACATAAGCGCGGATTAAAATTATTTTCTATTTATTATATGAATTTATGGGACTAGGATTTGATGATCCTTTTAATTTAAATAATTATTCCTTAAAAAAATCAAAAGTAAAATGGCTACCATTAACATTTTATATCCTAAGAAGCTGCAAAAATTTTGGCTTTATTTTTTCTAATAGTAAATTTGTAAGAGAATTTGGCTTGATATTAAATCACAAGGCATTTATAATAAGAATTAATGAAAAATTTTATTAGCAGACCACTTGCTAAACTTTATTTTAGTAATGGTTTTGGATTATATATTTTAAATTCTTATAAATTTTGTATTGTACCAAGATTTTATGGGATGATAAGAGATAGCTTTTGGGAGATAGGCTTTAGATTTTTCGGGTTAACTTTTGAAATAATGTGGAATAAACATTTTAAGTACTAATGATATTAGAATATAAATTAAAATATAACCCTTTGGGGCAAGAGAGAAAGTATAAACTCTCTAAGAAAAAAAGATTAAAGTTAGAAGACACATCTACATGGATTGAGAATGATTTAAAGAATCAATGGTATTTTAAAGATTATAAATGCTATTATATTGTTGTGTCGCAATTTGATAAAGCTAAATTTAAAGTGTCATGCTCTGGAGCCAACGCTGGTGAATTTAAGGATTTAGAAACTGCAAAAGTTGAAGCTTTGAAGTTTTGTGATAAAATCTATAAATGAGTGTATCTACTATCTTAATTTGTGCGGCAGTATTAATTTATATTCTGTACTTAAGAGAACGTTTTAAAGATTAATCTTTTAAGTATTCTTTTAAATTTTTTACTAAGGCTTCTCTTCTTAGTCTCTGTCTACGCTCCAATGAAGCTACTAAAGCTCCAACAGATAATGGAAAAAAGAATCTTAGAAAAAATTGCATATGATCTTCTTTTGTTAGAAGATCAAAATGTGTTGTGTAGAGTTCGAAAATTGCTGATAATGTTAAAAACATTGCTGGCCCAAATAAAATCCAAAAAACTAAATTATAACTTTTGCTAAAATGATTTTTGATTTTATCCAACATATCTATAATTACTTAGTATAATGCTTAGCAGAAAACAATATAATGCGGCTAAATTGTATCTAGAAAAAAAAGAATATTGTTTGAAGTCGAATGAATCTAGATGTATTTTGTGGTGTTTAGGCATAACTTTTTTAACTATATTTTTGTTTGTTTTAAAATTTATAGTTGCATCTTAAAGAGTATAAGTTATATTAACAATAGTTCCTACGTAAATGATTGAAGGGCTGTATGGTAGATTGTAGGATTAACCCATACCTAATTCAATCCACGTTTTGCGGTGTCGTCGAAACCGCTTTTTTTCTATATTAAGGTAAATATAGGGGTATTTTAAAAGAACTGCCTAAGACTGTTACTGTTAAAAAATATTCTGATGAAAGACCTGCAGTTGTTGAAACTTGTCTTATATTTAAATTAGTTGCTGTTAAAGTTGATGTTTGTATGTTTTCTGCACTTAAATTACCATCTACGGTTAGTCTGGAGTTAAGATCTGTTGTTGATCGTTGACCAATCAAAACATTTCCTGAGGGAGAAATAAGCATTTTGTTTGATGCTTCGATAGTAGTACCGGATGCTGAAGCAGTACCAAACACTAAATTTGAAGATAAATCTGAATCAGTTGCGTTAATTTTTTCGGTGCCTATATATGCAAGCGTTACATCTCTATTTGAGCTTAGACCCGTAACAATATTACCGGTAAAATCTATCTTTGTACCAACTTTTGCGTTTAGCCCCTGCTCTCTTCCCTCTCTCCAACCATATCTTGCTACTGTAATTGAATTGCTTGCATTAGCAGGTATAATATTTTCATTAAACTCTATATTTTTAGGTAAAGGATAATCTGCATCTGTTGTACCTAATGTATATGCGCTAAGATAACCATTAATAGCAACATTTTTTATTGTGTATGGAACATCTTGAGGAGCCCAACTAAAATTTATTAAAAAAGTAGAGGCAGGATCAATAGATGCTGTACCATATATACCATCTAAAACTATTCCTGGTATACTACCAATAGCATAAATAGGTAACCCCTTACAATCTGTAAAACGAATATTTCTTAATGTTATATTTCTTAAAGCTGTGCTATCTATTTTTAGCAATGAATCGGTAATACCGTCATTATTTCCCGAAATATATTGGAATGAAAGACCATCAATTAAAACATCTTTAGCTCCCTCCTGAATAGTAACTAAATTTGTTGTATTGCATTCGCCTGCGCAAGTAAAATCTCTTACAACTACGCCACCGTAATTTGAAATCTTTAAATAACGAGGGCTAAGAGCCGCATCAGTTTCAGTACTTACGGGGCTTAAGCTAGTACAATTTATCAACTGTACATCGAATGCAGTTTTGCTGCTTCCATTATCAAAACCTATGTGTCTTAAATCGAAATTTCTTGTACAATTTTCCACAGTTAATCCTTGTACTCTTACTCTTTTTGCTGCGGGAACAGTTGCGTGGCCTTTTATTTCTATACCTCTTATACAGTTTTTTACGTAGCCACCCAAAACAAATATATCATAACTGCCATCATCTATTTCCAAACCATTCGAATTAGTAGGTACTAGTGTACCGCTAGATCCAGTTATATAGCAATTTTCTATTAAAATATCTCTAGCATAATGAGTGGTTATACAATCATCACCGCTTCCATATGCTTTTACATCTTTTAAATGTATGTGCGTCGAAGGACCCGGTGTATAGACAAGCGGGTCATTACTAATTGCATATTCGCTTGCAGCAATATCTATACAATGATTAGGAGCATTGTATGCACCAACATTTTCAATTATTGCATTAGTTACATTAGCAAACCCAATACAACAACCATTAGTATTTGTTCCGGGCGAATAACTGCCCGGAAATCTTCCATTGTTTCCGTCTACGGTTAAGTCTTTTATTACTATATTTTCGTTTCCTAAATTCGTTAAATAACTTCTAGTGTTTTGTGAATTTGTAAAAACATTTTGTGATGCTGTAGCTGCATTAGAAAGCTTAATTACTGTAACATCTAAACCCTCTCCATATATATAGCTATTAGAACCTATTCTTAGTTCTTGCGAAATAATATACGTTCCTTTAGGTATGAATAATCTAGAAGAACCTGAAATAGAATTTAACGCCGCTTGCAATGATGCGTAGTCATTAGTAACCCCATCTCCTTTAGCACCAAATTTTTTAACGTTTACGGATTCTGGTAAAGCAGAAAGCCCAATTGTGTTGCCATTAGTTATAGACAAATCATAGTTTGTTTCGTTAAATGATAATGTTTGAAGCGCTCCTCCTGTATTCCAACTAGCACTATTAGTTTGCACAGTAGAAGTAGTATTATTCCAACGGTCTTTATCATTAATATCTATACCTGATAAAATATTAATTATATTAGTGCCTGCAGAAAGAATTTGACCATTTATATTTAAATCACCATTCATTACACCCCCGTTTGCATATTGAACTGCATTGGTTCCGCCGCCTCCCGCATATTCTGACATTACAATAGCTTTTTTAAGATATTTGCCAGCATAACCCTCTATTAATTTTTTAATCTCTATTTCTTTAGTTGTATCATTTTTTTCAATAGTTTGTTTGTTGGTAAACCTATTCTTAAAGGCTTCAAATATATACTTGCTATCCTGATCCATATAATTATTTACTTGAACGATATCTAAAAACCGATATTATATTCATATGCCTCCGTCGTCTAGTGGTCAAGACACACGGCTTATACCCGTGCATGGCGCCAGATTAGCGCAAAACGTTGGTTCGAATCCAACCGGAGGTACCGATTTCGGGCGTATAGCTCAGCGGTTAGAGCAGGGCACTCATAATGCCTTGGTCCTAGGTTCAAATCCTAGTACGCCCACCATTGCATCTGTAGCTCAGTTGGATAGAGCAA
>Ga0172367_10007477_pt1 | contig 12503 bp, 14 predicted proteins | sample Lak10m_FD_114542 | JGI IMG/M metagenome (GOLD analysis project Ga0172367, IMG submission 114542) | Freshwater microbial communities from Kabuno Bay, South-Kivu, Congo - kab_022012_10m | ecosystem: Environmental > Aquatic > Freshwater > Lake | place: Democratic Republic of the Congo: South-Kivu...
CAAGAAGCAAAGACAAAAGTAGCCGCATATTACTTTCCTTTGATAATCTTGTTTTCTAGGGTCTGGGTGTAATAAAGAAATGGTGCGCTTGTGTAAGCATCGTTCTTGGCTGCTATCTCAAGTGCCTTAGATATTGTTGCTCCTGCTTCCAGCGCCCCGATAGCATAAGACGAACCTGAGCCGACACTATAAAATCCAGTTCCATCAAGGTTGACTGACATATCATCTGCTATCTCAAAGACCTGCCCCCCAATAGCAATAAGAAAATTGAACTTGGTTTCGTCTTCCTCTTTATCCCATTTGTATTCATGTTCCTTGAAGCAAGCCTTTAGAGAAGGAATTACCTTAGCAACCATGAAATGATAAAGGTCATTCCACTCAACTCCTTTAGGGCTTGGGGGTTTCCAGATATGTTGAGCGATATCGCAGGGCGCACATTCACCAGAACCAGCAATAAGAAAAGAGCCGCGTTGAGTAATTTTTACCATTTCGACATGTCGTTGAACGCGACCACTGTCACTGGTGACTTGGGAATCCGCACCGAATACAACTCGGTCTTTTTTCTGGACTGCGATTATTGTGGTCACGGGTCAAGATTACCCGATGTTCTGACCCGAACTGAGTGGTTGGCGAGGAGCCACTCAGTATCGGTATGTCGTTACTTCTTGCTTGACTTTGTCTTTAGTTTCTTCGTGATTTCTCCTGCTACGGCTTCAGCAACCTTGCCGAACGCAGGGTCTTTCTTATTGAAATATCTAATCAATACGGGCAATACGGCTACCCATAACGCATTGGCTACACCAAACCACTCGCCTGACCCAAAGGCAACTGGAGATAAACCCGAAACTGTGGAAACGCCTACTACTGCGGAAAATACTGCCCCGCCCAGATGGCGCAGATAACTTTCTAGAATTTCTTTGTTCATTTACTACTCCTTTGTCGCCAACTTCTGAACGAGTTCATAGACATCGTCCAGTCGGTTTGAAATACCGCTTTGGCGTTCCTCTAATCTTACTACCCTATCTCTTACCGAGTAGCCACCATTGGGGCGAAGTTCAGCCATCGCGTCTTCAAGTCCGCGTAATCTATCGTCTAATAGATTCTCAAAGGCAGACTTAATCGGTTTCCAGACCATTTTAGTTCCTATCGCCAATACCCCAATAATCGCCCCAGATACAGTAGCAACGATTTGAGCATATTCTATAAAAGTCATTGGTAAAGGATACCTAAATGCCTTCGCATATTGCAGACAACACGAAAATAACTTTATCTAAATCTTTCATGCTAAAGCCCCACGTCTGCTAACTTACCTAAGGCGAAAATATCTCCTCGGTTCACTACTAAAACTACAATGTCGTCAACTGTTGGGGTATAGGAATCTAAGTATCGGATATTAGTTACAGATGTGTCTGACCCCGCAATGAGAACTGTTATGTAACCGCCTGCCTCGTCTGTAACTTTGCCAAAATGAAAGGAAGTGCGGATATGGCTTTGGATTATCTTCTGTAAAGAATTGTTGATGTCCATTATCCACCGACCTGAACTATCTCATTAGCATCAACTACGCGAACAACTCTAGCGTCTGCGGTCAGTTGGTCTTCTGGCGCAAGGGGAATATCTAAACTATCTATGATTACAACTCTATCTACTTTTGCTCCCGTATTACTGATATAGACAACATCATTTGCATCTAGGGTTGGGTCAACTAATCCGTTCCAGCCAATACTTTCTTGTGCGCCGATATAACGATTCAATAGTAAATAAGCAGCAGTTAGGGCTTGGGCTTCGGTTGCTAAGAGATTAGATGTTACGAAAGTAGGTGCTTCACCAAATACTCCGAAACGATAAGTTGGACTTGTTGTATCTTCGTCCCATGCTTCAACCCGAACAGGCGTAGTAACTTGACTCCCTTCAAGTGTATAGATTACGCCGTTGTAGGTTTCTTTTGATGACATATTTCTGTTGATAGATGTAATCGTATTATTTGACCCTTCTACATAGGAAGCAACAACAACTGCTCCATCAAGGCTTGGGAACTGCCTCATAGTTGCTATTCCGTTTGGGTCAAAGAACAAATCAAATCCTACTAATTCGCATAGTTCAACCGCGTCTTTCCATGGGTCATTTTCATTTTCAGCACCAAGAACAACTTGATTTATTGTTACATTGGTGACGGGAAAATTAGTTTGTATGTCGTCATAGCGGTCTTTGAGTAAATCTTCAATAGCATCTTCTAAACTGCCATTAGTAACGTGATACGGCTCTAACCACTTATTCCTAGATACCTTTAAAGAGCGGTCTTCTCCTTCAATGTTTATCTCTACTCCTTCGTTGCTATCAGATATTTGGATATCCGTCATGATGAATACACCCAGAGGCACGTATTCTTCTGTCCCGTCTGCAAACTGAACCCCACGATAAAGCCTGAGTTCATTTCCGAAGGGGGTTAAAGTATCAAATCCTGAATCGGGGACTAAGTTAGTGTTGCTTCTATCTGTAACAAGGTGAACCGAGCAAGTTCGTCGTATCGCAGATTTAGCGTCAACCTTAACGTTGCCTTTGTCTATATCTAAAGTAGTTAACTTTTGGTCTTGGTTCCAGACTTCCGCCTTGGCTATAACGACGTGGTCGGTAATTACAGCAGACTTGAGTGCCGCACTCGCTGGATACATTACTCATCAACCTCAACATAGCGCAGGGTTATGTCTCTATGAACTACGCCACTTATAGTTTCGGCGTTCCAGTCGCGTGAAACAATGCGTATGTACTTTTGGTTGCCGTATGGGTCTTGCGCCAAGATAGTTCCTTGATGTGTGAGTATCGTGTAAAACTCGTCCCACTCTGCTTCTGTAATTGTTTTTATGTTATATCCGCCATCTTCGCCTTGAAGTGGTCCAGCGACAACAATTGGTCGGGTAGCGCCCAAAGGTCTGAATACTGTATTCGGTTCATCTATTTCGACATCTAGTTCTTTTAGTACTCGAATTGAACCTAAGTTGTAATCGGGTTCTTCGATAACCTTGAACCACCATGTTTCATCATTGGTGATAAGGATTTGTTGAACTGTTCCCCAGTCAGAAGGGAACTCTTGGTCGCTGGCATTCACTGCAACTGAACGACACCGATAATACGCAACTGTGTCTCGCGGTGCTTCGTAATCAACAACAGTCCCAACATGTGAAGCGTTCGGAGTTATGTTTTCGCCATCTCTAATTTCCGCATAAACCACGCCATCATCATCGGAGCGGTGAACATCATAATATTGCGAAACGTAGCCTGCTGGAACTGCGGCTCCAGTTAAAGTAAAAGAAGCCTTGCCTAAGTTCGCGTCCCATGCGACTGCCATCGTTGGAATAGTAGGTGCGGTGTAACTGATAGTGAATTGACTGAACGCATAATCGCTCCAGAAAGGCTCTCCGTTTACTGACTTTGCCGTGCGCACATAAGCGCGATAAAACCCAGCCAATAGTAGCGTTCCAACTACCGCCGTATTATCTGATGAAGCGATTTCACCAGAATCATAGGTTGCAGTAGAAGTTGTAGCACTAAATCCGCCAGCGCCATATTGCGCAGCAGTAAATACCTTAATTTGATAAAATGCTTGAGTTTCATTATCGGTATCAGAAAATGTCCAAGTAACATCAGGCGCGGTAGTTGAAGTTATTGTTCCTGTCGGGGCAGAAACGGATACAGTTGGTTGGGCTGAAATATCAACATCTATGTAAAGTTCATAGAACTTGCCTCTGTCGCCTGTTTCTTCATACTCAGTTATTTTTCCACGGAGTCCATTTATTGCCGTCTGCGACCACGCTTCACCATTAGGGGCAGAAGTGTAGTAAGGTCCAGTGAAAGTAGTTACGGAGTTTGTTCCTCGTATTGCCAATGCTGAGTGGAAATAGTTTTGATTTTCAACTCTCGCACCCAGATAAACATTTAATCTGCCTTCGTCCGTAGGTGTATCACATCTTGCCCGAATACGAACTTGCTTAACTCTTTGTGACGCTGAAATGGTAGTGGTTCCGAAATCAACTATTGCTGATGCTTGTCCAACAACTGATGAGGTTTTCTGTAGAAAGGTGGCATCGGTATCATCACTCAAAGTTGCGTGAATACTTCCTCCTCCACCAGTCAAGGTAAAAGAACCAGAACCAGAAGCAGTTGCGTTTGGTCGGACTGTTGTGACTGCCATTACTTACCTTTCCTAGCGCTGGTTGCTGCCTTCAGCGTAGCGCCAACAACTGCTTTGGTTTGTGAAGCGGTTGGAACGGACTTAGTGTTAATCGTTACATTAGCAACCGACTGCCCGCCAAATGGCATGTTCGCTTTAGATACAGTATTGGAGCCAGTCATTTTAGGTGCTATAACTGGTTGTCGCATCAGACCTCTTGGTGCTGATGGTCCGACTGCAACTGCTTTTGTTGCTTCTGGTCTGAAGTTAGGCATACTTGTTGATTTGACTAGATTAGCGCCTTGATTCTTTGCTTTATTAACACTTTCTTTTGCTAATTGAAGTTGCGTCTTTGATGTTGCTACTCCTGCTTTCGTAACCGCAATAACTTTTTGAGAAGCAGCAGTTGATTTACTTACCGCGCTCTTTGTCGCTTTAGCGGCACTTGCCGCAGCAGATGCGGCTTTGGAAGCACTTGCGGTTGATTTATCTCCGTCTCTATCTTTTTCCTCACCCTTACGCACTGCGGCAACATCAAATCCACCACCGCCGTCAAACTCAGGAACGTCAACATCCACCCCAATAGAGGCAGCAGCACTAGCCATGGCAGCAGCAATAGCAGCAGCAATACTTTGAGCAAGAGCAACCAAACGAGCCTTTTCCGCAAGTAATTGGTCGTACAATTCTTGGGCAAGGTCTTTAGCAACTTGTGTTCCTTTACCTTTTAGTAAATCAAGGGCTGTTGAAATACTATCTTTTATAGCAACTGCGGCGTTCTTTATTGATTCCAGATTCGTACCACCAAACGCACTCACCAATGAAGCAATAAGCCCAAGACCGCTGGTAAGTGCCTGTGGTGCTAAGAGTTTCATTATCGTGTCAATGTTTGCTCTAATTTGGTCGGCTGATGCGGTATATCTTGCTCTGTTATCTTCTCCGCTAAGTGTTGCTATCAACCCGTCCATAAAGGCTTGGGCATTGAGAAGCGACATCGGCTTCAAGGCTTCAATGGTTGTTCGGATTTTATTCACGATTAGTTGCGTTGCTGGACCAACTGTTTCGTTTGCTTGGCGAGTGAACTCTGCGGTTAGAGCATCAACCAAAGCCTTTGCGTTAGTGAACCCTGTGTTGCCTAGGATACTTAGTACATTGGAGATATTAGTTGTTATGTCGTTCATGACCGCGTCAATAAGTTCAAGTCCAAGCGTTGCGCCCAAAGCGAAGTTTTCAGCCATTCCAATAGCAGACTTGTAGAACTTATCGCCCATGTCGGTTGAAAACTGAGAAGCCGTAGCGTTAATATCTTTATAGAGTTTGTTGATAGTTGCTATCTGTTCAGTTCCAGCAAGAGCAAGTGCCGCCGCAGTTTCACCTGCGGCTTCTGGACCTGCGCCAAGAAGTTGTCTGATGTATTCCTGATTCAGCCCACTAGCGAGTAGTTTATTGATGTTTGAACTAAAGGAAACAATATTGGCTAACTTAGCCTGAAGGTTCTTGGTAATCATGTCTACTGCGTTAGTTGACTGTTTGGTTTGACTGATAACTAGACCCGTTGCTGTTTTAGTCACGGTATAAACTGCCGCACTATCCTTTTTGCTGATATCAATTAACGCTAAGGCGAAAGACTTCAATGACTTGTTTAGGTCTGCTGAGAATCCTTGTTGTTCATCCACTAAACTTTGCAAATCTGCCTGTGCTTTTTCTAGAACCTTGACGGCTTTCTGACGACGCTTTGCTAACTCAATGAGACCCACTGTCTGGGCTTCAAAGTAGCGAAGTAACATATCTCTGCCTTCATCTGGCATCTCTGTGAATCGCTTGGTGACTAGAGCCTTTATTTTGTCGTAGGAACTGATAATTGAATCGACACTGGCTTCCGCTCCCGCCATTGCTTTACGCAACTCCGATGGTTCACCGAAAGGAGTAGCGAGTAATTGAGCAATGCTGGCTTGTGCCTCTGCTCTCTCCTCTATGGCATTTTCTAAGTCCGTTAGTGCTTTCTTTATTTTTTCATTGACTTCTTCAATTTTTGCGGAGACCTTGGCATACTCTTCAACAAGAGGTGCGATTTTCTTTTTTACACCATCAAGAACTTTGAACAACTTATCTATTGCTTTTTGGCTTTTAAGCATTTTCGCCTTGGCTTCGAATACGCTAGTCAAGTTGTCTAACGCTTTACCTACGGCGTCCCGCGCCGCTTCAGCGCCATTTTCAAATGATGTAGCAAAGTCACCTTTTATGTATTCGTTGTATTTCTCTACGGCTTCTTTTAAGTTGCGTTTCATCTCTGCAAGTTTTTTGGCAGCGTCTTGTAATTTTTTAGTTTCTTTAGGGTCAATTACTGCCCCCTTCATGGACTCCCCTAATTTGCTGAGGTCGGGCATTGCGGGAGCAGAGGGCTTGGTTACTTCATCTTTTGTCTTTTTTGTTATCTTGGCGTACTTGTCTAAAGTGTTTGCGTAATCTTCAACTTTTTTAGCATTGTCATCGAAAAACTTCCCGACATTGTTGGTCATATTCTTCAAGCCTTCGTAGGCTTTTTTTGCGTCTGGGTTAATAAAGCCAAGAACTTTTAAGAACAATTTTGCAGGACCAGCCACAATATTTGCGAACGCCTCCGCCAAGAAACCGACTACGCGGATTAGAAAGCCGACTACCTTTAATCCAACCTTGCCTACTGCAATTATCATTTTACGGAAAGTTTCTGACCTATCCCACAACATCTTGAACCCAACACCCAAAGCAAGAACGGCGGCAATAATTATTCCTATAGGATTCGTCAAGAACGCTGTTTTAAGTAAATTCATCGCACCTGCAAAACCTTTAGTTGCTCCCGTTGTAGTGTAAGTCCAGAAGGCATACGCTTGCTGGGCTTTCTTTACAATTAACAATGCCTTATTGAACCCAAGTGTCGCTAACACTGCTAACTTTGTAACAACGATATAACTTCCAATTCCTACGACCAGCATAGTGAAAATTACTGCATACTTTTTTACAAAACTGCCAACTACGCCTAATACCTTAATAAAACCAATAACTGCTCCGACTGCTAATTTAAAAGCAGGTATCAAGAAGCCTGTAAATACAGGTTCAAGTACCGATATCACTGCCTCTCCGAAGGTGCGAAGTGAAGCAAGCAAGCCTCCAATAAAAGTCATAAACTTCTCAATGGACTCAGTATTACCAAACTTGGCTTGTAAGTTTTCAATAATAGGAACTAGGGTGCTGGATATAAACATTTGCATTTTCTGCATTACAGGTAGTAATGCCTGACCGAATGCTTGTTTTACGTTATTAATTGAGTTGGACAATTTCACCTGCGCGCCCGCCGCAGTTCCACCTGCAGTTTTAGCGAAGTCTTTGTATGTCGAGTTCAGAACTTGAACGATAGCGGCAGCGCGCTCGGATTCAGTTCCTGATTTAATTTTCTTTTTGGTTTCGGCATCTAGTACAAAACCAACAGCAGTCAAAGACGCAAACTGTCCATTCAACGCTTGGGCTAATCCGTTAGTCATTTGTCGGTACTGGTCTGCCGAAGCCGCCGCACCTTTTTCGGCGACAACGTAGTCCAAGATAGCAGGGGTCAACTCGGCGATAGTTCTGCCATGTAAATCAAAGGTTGCCAACTGTGACTGAACTGTAGTTATATTTGATTCCGTAACAACGGTAGAGGCTTCTAATGCCTTTGCCTGTTGATTCAGGATTTTTATGCCTTCTGCGTTTGCGCCGTTTGTGTTGTGAAGAAGTCTTGCTAGTCGGTCTTGTGCCGCCCCTGCTTCCGTAGCGGCGCGTACTGAATCCCTTAGCAATTTACCAGCAAAGAAACCAGCCGCAGTACCTGCTGCCAATAAACCTACTTTTAGTTTTTTCCCTAAAATATCAGAAGTTTTGGTAGCCGATTTTTCTAATCTATTTGTTGCTTCTTGGGCTTTTGCCATTTCGGCAATAAACTGTGATGAGTCGGCTTTTAGTCGCGCAAGTATTTCTACAACCGAAGCCATCTCATCTCACCTCTAACGTTTCTTTGCCGCCTGTTCCTGCTCCCAAATCCGCAACCGCTCTAGAGTTTCCCACTCCGCCAGTTCATCAGCAGAGATAGGGCGAAAGGCAGGACTGCCGTAAAGTAATTCAGCGACAGTCCGACCTAAACGCTCTGCTAACTCAAAGACGAATCTGCGGTAGCCGTTGCGGAGGAATCTTTTCCCTGCGCGTCAGCCGATTCCTGCGTAAATCCAGATAACCTCATACCAACTTGTGCCAAGCGGTCTAACGCTACGGCAGACTTAGTAAGAAGAACATCGCGGTCAGAAGGTTTGAATATCTGCTCGCCAGTATTATCATCAAACGATGTCGCTATAACAATTTCAGGGTAAACAAATTGGAGATTAACTTCTCCGCCTTGACCTACCGCTTTGTCCATAATACGCGTGCGCTCTGCGCCCGTCATACCACGAACTTCAATGGTTACCCCCCACTCGGGGACTTTCACTTTCTCGCTCGGAATATCTACTGATGCGAGGATTTGGTCTCTAATGGACACGATTTCTCCTTCTTGGGTCTCTGGGACTCGGTTATTTGGATTTATTTAGTTGTATTTTAAGCGTAAGCACCGCGAGTGACTGCACCTGTTATTTGGAACTCTGCTGAATAGGAAACAATGTCACCAATTCCTGCTGAGGTTTCATAAGAGGTCATTAGGCACTCACCTGTGTACTTTGTAAATGTAGATGTTGAACCTTCAGGACCATACTCAAAGGAAACTGAGTCTGACTGTCCTAGTATTGCTGCGAGGTGTGTATCTACTGTTGCGTCAAATGAACCTTCAACGCCAATGGTTTGGTTCTTGAAACCAACTACATAAGTGCGGTCTGCTGAGCCAAATGAGGTTGTCTCTAAAACTTCTGCTTCTCTTGGAAATGAAACAGAGTTGAGGGTATTGCTAATGTCGGTAAGTGTGCCAGCAGAGTTATCCACTTTGAATACTGCGGCTTTACCATGTCTGAATGTAGGCATTTTTTTATCTCCTTGAGAAAGCGATACTGAATGTGACGGAACCTGTACCTGCCGCAGGAGTAACTACTGCTCTCAAATAACGATTTACAGTAGTGCCTGTGGCAACTACTATTCGCTCTGAGGTCTTAGTTCCAATTGCGATAGTTGCAAAAGTGGTTAAATCAGCAAATGTTGAGTTATCAGCAGAGTGTTGAATTTTAGCCACTGTCGTTGTTGAGCGAGTATTAGCAGTAATGTGTAAATGAGCAACTCCGCCATTTGCCGATGAAGCCGAATTATCTACACTTGTGCCTGTTGAGGTAGCGCTTATGGCAGATTTACAACCTAGCCAAACACCATAATCTAACCCACCATTTGCCACCGCTTCGCCCGAAACGGCAACAACATCTGTAAGTGGACTGCTTAGTTCGTAAGATGTTGAGGCGGAGTCCACGAGAATTGCTCGACCCCCAACGCTAGTGCTATCTGATGAAGTACTAATAACTTTATTGGTTGTATTACCCAAGGCTGCTTCCAGTTCCTCATCTACTGCGTCAGCACTTCCATCAAATAACCCTTCGAATGATATAGAACCATCAGAGTGTCCGACTATGTAAGAGCGGTCAGATGAGCCAAATGTTGTTGTCTCAGGAGTCTCAATCGCGTTACTAACAGATATGCTATTTAAATAAGTGGTTAGTTCAATTTCATCAGCGAATAAAACTGTATTTTTACCATGGCGGAATGTAGGCATTATTTCTCCTCAACTGGGCGTTGGAATGGAGTTCCATCTTGAAGAAAACCATCGCCATCACCATCTGTGGCATTAGGGTCAAAAACAACTTTATCTTTTACTTCTTCAACTTTAGCGGTTTTACTTTTACCATCTGCGGATTCAATCAAGCCTTGGTCTAAAAGCCACTTCGCGGATTTTTCAGGAATGTCGGTAACTAACGCGCCTTCTTCGGCGCGCTTATCAGGTGGGTAATCTATACCCGTCAATACGCGGTACGTTGGCATTGTCTCCTCCTTTGGGCAGGAACAACCCCGAACGCTTGACCTCTTGGGTTCTACCACGTTGGGGTCTCTTGGACTCGGTAAACAAACTTTACCACTCTTTGTCAGTTATGCCACGCCACACACTAAAGGATTTGTAAATCTGCAATACGTTTCTTAGGATACATCGCGAATGTTAATATCCCTGCTTCAGCACGTTCGCCTTTCATTTGCTCCCACCATTGCGAACCGCCGTCTAAAGCAGGTGCTTGTAGCCATAAACAACCACCCCAATCTGCCATTCTAAAATGATGGTAGTGACCTGAAACTAGCACATCGCTATCGCCAACTAAGCGCCTTCCAAGCGATTGACCCTCTAGCCATCTTCTCAACTTCGCTTCGGGCGTCGCGCCGCTAACTTTAGCAACGTGCCCGTGTGTTATCCCTAAAATCCAACCCGCTACCTCCGCGGTAATTGAAAGTTGGTCGGTAGGTATAGCGAACTTGATGTGTCCGTAGACTTCGGGGTTGGCTTCAAAAATCTCTGCTACTTGTTCAACTATCGCTAAGTCATCATTGTCATTTAATGTTGTGAAAGATTTGCCACTTGAACTCCTGTTTTCTCCATGGTTTCCCCCAACTGCCATTACTGAAACTTCGGGGAAGTATCCACTCCAACGCACAAGCGCGTCCCGAAGTAAGCGGCGCGCTACCTTAACTTGGTCACGTCTGTCGAGTTCGACGCCGAAAGTTTGTTGTTGATAATGTCCTACACATCCTTCAACTGAGTCGCCTGTCCATAAAATTACCAATCTGCCAATAGGGCGTTTTAGTTTTCTTAGTTCTTTTATTCGGGCTTCAACTGCGTCGATACCTGCGAATATGCGGTGTAGTGTTCCTTTTAGTCCATCTCCATCTGGTTTAGCAATTTGCCAGTCAGCCAATACAACACATAAAGCACCATCACCTAAACTCTGAACTTTTACTTTAGGTTTATGTTTCTTTATCTCATTTTCTAACTCAGTCAAATCCTCCTTAGTGGGACTTTTTATTTCAACAACTCGCCCTTTCCATTGGCGATTCAGAGTTCCAAGTGGGTCACCCCAGACATTGAATAGCACAGGTTCAACCACTTTGAACTTAGCCGGGTCAAGTCCCCAAATACGAAGTATGGCTTCCCAGTTAGGTACTTCTTCAGCGGGAATAGCGGTTGTTGTGACTGTTCCTTCTTTTCCATTCCAACTAACTCCCGCTTTCCACTCTCCCTCGCGCTCGCGCGCGGCTGGAGTTTTAAGTTGACTCTCTGAAGTTTTAAGTAGTTTATCTAACTCATCTTCCATACTCACGGACAAGCACAGCCAGTTCCCGTCACTTTGCGACGGCGGTGTCTGCGTAAAACATCACCACTTACATAGTATCCATTTTTTTTAAGGAGTAAAGATAAATGAGAAGAAAGCACTGCTTCGTTTTCTAAAAGTTCTTGAAGTTTAATTCGTTCGGCTTCGGGTAAACTTTCTAAGATTTTGCGCACTGAGCAAAGTGCTCCGTTGTCTTGTTTTCTCACAACAAAAGAATTTAGTTCATCAAGCAACTTGCTGGTTTGTGGCTTTGCACCTTTGGCAGTTGAGTTTCCATGGTCGTGTAAGGTATTCGGCAAGGATTCTGTTACACCTCCAACATCTTGGCGTTTCGTCACGCTTCTCTCCTCTCGCGTACGGGTCTTTATTGGGCGTATCCAAGTCTACACATCCACAAGACAATCCACGTTGAAGACGACACGCGGTCTTTCGAGATTATCAGCGGAAAGCGTGTAAAGCGACCCAGTTGGTTCAGCGCGTAAAATAGTCACGCCTCCTACTGTGACGTTGATAATTCCAGCGACCAGAGTTCGTAATGTTTGTGCTAAATCACGTGCCGTTGGGTAATCATCGCGCGCCGCGCGAACTGCTACCTGCATATTCGGGCGGTCAATTTCTATGGCTGTTGCTCCGAAGGTCATAGTTGGCGCGCTTCCTTGTGTTTCATAAATTGCTACACAAAGGTCAGGAGTTTCTGGCATTTTGGCTAGAAATAAATTAGTTCCTAATGTGAGCGTAGCATTATTGTTATCAATGTAGGTTCCAAGACCTTCAAGTGCAGTAGGCATTTAAATACCAAGTCCTCTCCGAACATCTGCCAATAGTCTATCGCCCATACCGATTACTTGACGCTTGACGGGGTCTTCCAAATACTTTGCTTTAGTTCCTTCGTTGTGCCGTGCGTCTAAATCTTCGTGAACTATTAACGCGTATTCTGCCGCCGCCCCGCCGTATTTTATTTCGACTACTAAATCTGTACCCATCAAAAA
>Ga0172367_10007478_pt1 | contig 12500 bp, 11 predicted proteins | sample Lak10m_FD_114542 | JGI IMG/M metagenome (GOLD analysis project Ga0172367, IMG submission 114542) | Freshwater microbial communities from Kabuno Bay, South-Kivu, Congo - kab_022012_10m | ecosystem: Environmental > Aquatic > Freshwater > Lake | place: Democratic Republic of the Congo: South-Kivu...
GCGACTTTCCGTTGAATGACATGACGAACGTGGTGATGGAACCGCGTGACGCAAGGCTGCCTTCGTCGACGCTCCCCTGCACGCGCACGCGGCGCTCGCCGTCGCATCCGTCGCGCACGCCGATCTCGTCGACGTTGCAGTAGTAGTCGATCGACGACGTGAGGAACAATGCGACGATCGCGATTCCCGCTACGGCGGCGACACCCGCGATGACCGCCGGACCGATGCGGCGTTTGTGGCGCAGAGCCTCGGGTGTCGGGCGGGGCGTCAGGTCCATGAGGTCTCGTCCGCGCTCCCTAGATCCACGGCTTTGCCGAGTCGGGCACCTGTGATGCAAGGCGCTTGGCGCGCCGAATGGTTGCGAAGGCGAGTGCGGCGACCGAGCCGAGCGTCAGCAACCAACTGGTGAGGATGAAGCCGATGTCGTCCATCGTCACGCCCCCGCGCCGCTCGTCGAGGCAGCTTCGGCGCGGCGCGCGGCGATCGCGGCGTCGAGCCCGGTCGTGATGCGCGCGTCGGCGAGAGCTGCGAGTCGCTGGCGGTGCAGCACGAGCCAGACATAGATGAGACTGAACGCAACGACACCGGCAAACAGTGTGAAGAGCATCAGGCCGTCGAGTCGCACGTCGCCATCTGGGTTCAGCACGCTCGCCTCTTGGTGCAACGAGCGCCACAACACCACCGAGAAATGCACGAGCGGAATCTCGAGCACCGCGAGCAAGGCGAGCACCGCGCTGCGACGCGCGCGTCGCTGCGGGTCGGTGTCGATGTTGCGCACCGCGAGATACCCGACGTAGGTGACGAACAAGAACAGCGTGGTCGTAAGACGCGGATCCCACTGCCAGAAGGTTCCCCAGGTGAGCCGACCCCACAGGCTGCCGGTCACGAGCGCCATCGCCATGAAGAGCACGCCGACCTCTGCGGATGCGCCGGCGACGCGGTCGAACCCCAGCGTGCGGTGCCGGCGCGCGAGCGACAATCCAGAAGTGATCGCAGTGACGACGAAAGCGAGATATGCGACCCATGCGGTTGGCACGTGCACGTACATGATGCGCACCGATTCGCCTTGCACGGCGTCGGCTGGCGTGAGCCAGAACGCACTCACGGCGACGAACGCCGTGATCGCGAGCGCTGCGACCCCGATGAGGCGCGTGGCAGTCGTGGCGGTGCCAGCACCTGTGGCGGCTGTGTTCACGACTCAGCCTCCACGAGCGTGCCGAATGCAGCGGCACCCGCCGACACGAAGACCACCGCGAACACCGTGAGCAGAGCGACCCACGCCCAGCCCGCCGAGGCGTCAATGGTCTGGCTGCCGAGAGCGGCTTCGGTTGCCCGCGAAGCACCGATTAGAAGCGGCGCGGCAACGGGCATCGCAAGGAGGGGCAACAAGGAATCTTTCCCATTCATGTTCGCCACGGCAGCGCCATAGAGAGTACCGACGCTTGCCAACCCCAGCGACGCCGTCAGCATCGTCGTGACCAACAACACGATGTTTGACGCGCTGACGGTTGCGCCGTACAACACGATGGCACCGGCGACGAGCAGCACGGCGAGTGACAGCAATTGCACGAACGCAGCGATGATCTTGCCGAAGAATACCTGGGAGGGTTCGCCAGACGCGATGAGCAGGCCGTCGAGCGCCGCGTCGTCGGTCTCGATTGCGAATGCGCGTTGCACCACCAGCAGCGACGAAAACAGCATCGCCAGCCACACCAAACCGGCCGCTGCGCGCAAGATGAGCGGCTCGCTGTCGAGCGCCACCGCAAAGAGCACGAGCACCAGCAGCGCGAACGGGGCCACACGCACGAGCAGCATTCGCGAACGCCACTCGATCATCAGATCTTTCTTCGCCACCACGAACGCGCGCCTCATCTCGCACTACCGCCCTTCACGTCGGAGGCGACCGCGCCGCCGGCGAGGGTGATCGTGCGCGGCACAGTCCCTGCGTTCGGTGCTGCAGCGTTGACGACTTCGTGCGTGGTGTACACCACCGTTGCACCAGCGCGCGTCGCGTCGCGCAGTATTGCATCGAGCTCGACTCGCGCCGCCGAATCAAGACCGGCGTGCGGCTCATCGAGCAACCAAAGCCGCGCTCGACGCACCACCAGCGAGGCGAGCGCGGTGCGGCGCCGCTGACCCGCCGACAACGCCACCGCTCGCGTCGAGGCGACCCGAGTGTCGATGCCGAGCCGCGCGAGTGCTTCGTCAACGTCGTTGTCGCTGGCTCCGACGAGTCGTGCGGCGAATCGCACGTTTTCGCGGGCCGTCAGGTCGGCGTACAAACCGTTCTTGTGGCCGAGCAGACCCACGTGGCGTCGCATCGCCGACGAGTTCGTGGTGCTGCGGGCGCCGAGATCGACACCGAGCACGCGCATGGTGCCGCGCGCGACCGGTACGAGCCCGGCGCACGCGCGCAACAGCGTCGACTTTCCCGACCCGTTGGCACCGCGGAGCGCGACGAGTTCGCCTTCGCGCACCTCGAAGCTCACCCCGGCGAGCGCCGGAAATCCGCCAAGCACGACCACCGTGTCAACGAGGCTCAGCGCGGTGTCGTTCGTTGTCACAGCCTGCACCCGCGCGCGCCCAATCGCGTCCAGCCTAGATTGACTTTGCTCCCATGACGATTGGCGAACACGACCATGTCGCAGCAAAGCGCGACCGCATCGACCGATGGAACAAGATGGCGTCGCGCACGGGCTACGGCCTCTACGCCGTGTCGATCGCCACGTTTTTCGTCGGTTTGTCGGGCAGGTTCACCGGCGCGATGCATTTCGTGAGCGGTGCCGCGCTCGTGGTGGGCTCGGTGATCCTCGCACCGAGCATCGTGATCACCTACGGCATTCGAGCAGCACGCCGCGAAGACGCCGCCGAACGGGGCGCCAAATGAACGCTCGTCTTCCGGCCGCGCAACGCCGCACGCACATCATGCGCGCTGCTCTCGGGATATTTTCCGAGAAGGGCTTCCACTCAACGTCGATGAACGACGTCGCGCTTGCCGTCGGGGTCACCAAGCCGGTGCTGTACCAGCACTTCGACTCCAAGCGCGCGCTGTACCTTGCGTTGATCGACGAGTCTGCTGCCGACATGCTCGACGCCATCGGCAAAGCCACGAGCAATGCGCCCGACGGCAAATCCCAGACGCAAGCCGGTATCGTCGCGTACTTCGAGTGGGTCGCCACGCACCGCGAACAATTCGTGTTTCTGTTCGGCAGCGACGCGCGGCGCGACAGTGAATTCGCCGACGCAGTACGCGTGGTGGAAAACCGCGTCGCCGACGCCATCGCGCCGTTGATCGACGCCGGCCTCGACCCGCAGCACCAAAGACGTCTGGCCATGGCACTCGTCGGGATGTCAGAGGGCGTCAGCCGCCACCTCGTGCTAACGGGCGAGGCGTTTGACCCGCGCGTGGTCGGCTCGCAGCTCGCGAACTTTGCGTGGGCGGGGCTACGCGGCGTCGAGCCGCAACAGGCGGGCCGGCAATCTCGGCCGTCTCGTTAGTCGCACCGCGCCAACAATCACGTCAGTCTCGTCGCACCAGTCCGCGATAGCCGCGCACGAACCCGTGCTGCTCCAAGAGCGTTGCGATTGTTGCGATGTTCGGTGACTTGTCGTCGTGCGCAGCGCCGTTGATCTTGCGCACCTCGACGCTCGCCGTGCGACCGTCTTTCGCGAGACCACCGAGCGCCTCGGCGAGCACGGCGAAAAGTCCTGAGTCGAGCGTGCGCTCGAAGGTGACGAGGTGGTGGCTGCGCACGTCGAACCATCCGAGTGCGTGGCCGTGGTCCAGGAATACGAGTGCCCCGGCCGAGCGCACCGCACGACCGTCGGTGGCGGGCCACTCGAGAGTGGCACCGTAAGGCTGTGCCGGATCGGTGGCTGCGAGCACCACCACGCTGCGCGTCGCGTCGGCGGCTGCTGAAAGCGGCGGCTCTTTGCAGGCGCGCAGGCGATCGATGGCGCCGGGCACCGCGAACTGCGCGGCACCGAGCCCGTCGACGAAATATCCGCGGCGCACCGTGCCGCGCTCTTCGAGCGCCTTCAGCACCCCGTACACGCCCGCGAAACCGCCGCGCACTCCCTCGGCGAGCACGGCCTCGCGGGTGAGCACGCCATGGCGCTCGAGCAACTGCAGCGCGAGCGCGTGCACGGCTTGCGTCTGCGTGGTCGGCGACTCGACGAGTTGGGCGACCAGACTCCAACGGCCCTGTGCGGCGGGTGGGCCGACGCGCGACGCTGCAGCAGCACCGCGAGAGTGTCGCGGGCGCACGAGTCGAGCCGCCGTACGACGTGCACTGGGCCCCGGTGTAGAGCGTGCGCTCTTGCCGCTGCGCGCACCGTGCAAGACGGCACGCAGCGCGGTGAGCGAATCGTTGGTTACTTCACCCGCCCACACGAGATCCCACAGCGCAGCGAGCAACTCCGAGTCGGTGGCGCCACGCACGCTCGCCCGCAGTTGTCCCCAAAACGATGCACCGCGACTCGCGAGCGCCGTCCGCACTTGGTCGTGCACGCCACCCTGCGGCGCATCGGCGATCTCGAGTGCCGGAACCAGCGTGGCGAGTTGATCGGCGAAGAACAGCCGAATGCGTCCGTCGTTGCCGCCGAGTGCCCCGGCACCCACCCACACGACTTCGCCGCTGGTGCATAAGTCATCGAGCATCGCCGCGCGATAACCGCGCACGCGCAGCGGCAGCACATCGGTCTCGAGCGTCGATGCCACCACTGCCGCGCCTGACAGAGCGGTCACTGCTTCCACGAGCGCCTCGGTACCGTGCGTCGGTGCGTCGACGCCGTGCCAAGAAGCAAGGAACCTGGCGAACGTCTGCTGGTCTACCGGCTCTACTTCTTTGCGCAACTTGGCGAGCGAGCGGCGTCGCACGAGGCGCAGCACTTCGACGTCGCACCACTCGCGCTCGGTGCCAAACGGGCGGAACTCACCGCGCACGATTCGGCTCGCTGCCTCGAGTTGTGCAAGTGCGACTGCGGCGCGTTCGCTCGCAATGCCATACCGCGCGGCGACGTCGCGCGTGACGAACGGTGCGTGCGTACGCGCGTGGCGAGCGACGAGTTCGTTGAGTGGAGCATCGACCGGTTCGGTGAACGCAGCGGGCAGGCCGAGGGGCAGCGCGCAACCGAGCGCGTCGCGATAGCGCGCGGCATCTTCGGCGGCCACAAACCGCCGCTCCCCCGCCACCACGAGTTCGATCACGCGCCGTTGCGCGACGAGCTCGGCGACAAGCAGTGACGCATCGCCCTCGACGCGCAACGACAACTCGTCGAGCGTGAGGTCGCCGACTCTACGCAGCACATCGTGCACTTCGTCGGCGTTTCGCGCGCGGCGGTCGTCGGCGATGTGCTGCAGCTCGAGCTCGACGTCGGCGATCACCTCGGCATCGAGCAGCTCGCGCAGCTCTTCCGAGCCGAGCAGGTCGTCGAGCAAGTCACGGTCAAGCGCCAGGGCGGCAGCACGACGCTCAGCGAGCGGCGCGTCGCCTTCGTACATGTACGCCGCAATCCAGTTGAAAAGCAGACTCTGGGCGAACGGAGAAGCCTTCGGCGTGTCGACCGTGACGAGCCGGATGGCCCGCGAACGCAGCCGCGTGAGCACGTCGCGCAGCGCCGGCACGTCGAACACGTCTTGCAGGCATTCGCGACTGGTCTCGAGGAGCATAGGAAACGAGGGATACTTCGCCGCGACCGCGAGCAGGTCGGCGGCACGCTGGCGCTGTTGCCACAATGGCGTGCGCTGGTCGGGTCGGCGACGCGGCAGTAGCAGTGCGCGCGCCGCGCACTCGCGGAAGCGCGCCGCAAAGAGCGCCGTCTGCGGCACGGCGGCAACCAGCTCCTCGGTGATCTCATCGGGGTCGATGAGCAACTCCTCGACCGGCACACGGTCGATGGCCTCGGGCAGGCGCAGCACGATGCCGTCGTCGCCGTACATCGTCTCGACGGGGATACCGAGGCGCTCCATGAGGCGGTTCTCCAGGGCGATCGCCCACGGCGCGTGCACAGGCGTGCCAAACGGTGAATGGATGCAGATGCGCCAGTCGCCGATGTCGTCACGAAAGCGCTCGATCACGATGGTGCGGTCGTCGGGCAGCGTGCCCGTGGCCTCCACTTGCTCCGACACGTACGCAAGCAGGTTGCGCGACGCGAGCGGGTCGAGGCAGTGCTGCGTCTGCAGCGTCGATTCGGCAGCCGCCGGCGACTCCACTTGTTGTTCGCGGATGGTGCGCAAGAACTCCCCGACTGCACGGCCCAACTCGAGCGGCCGCCCGAGACGATCGCCGTGCCAATACGGCATCTTGCCCGGCTCGCCCGGGGCCGGGTTCACGATCACACGGTCGAACGACACATCTTCGATGCGCCACGTCGATGCGCCGAGGATGAACGTCTCCCCCGGCCTCGTTTCGTACACCATTTCTTCGTCGAGTTCACCGACCCGCGTGCCGTCGGGGAGGAACACGCCGAAGAGACCACGATCGGGAATCGTGCCGCCGTTGGTGACCGCCAGTCGTTGCGCACCATCGCGGGCGCGCAGTGTGTCGGCGATGCGATCCCACACGATGCGCGGCTTCAGGTCGCGGAATTCTTCGCTCGGGTAGCGACCAGCCAAAAGGTCGAGCACGTTGTTGCGCACTTCGTCAGAAAGTTCGGCGAAGTTCGCGCAGCGACGCACCATCGCGGTGAGCGCAGCGACGCTCGTGTCGGGATGCATGGCGACGTGCGCCACGATGTGCTGGGCGAGCACGTCGAGCGGGTTGCGCAAGTAGCGCGTCGACTCGATATCGGCATCGAGCATTCGCCGTGCGACGACGGCGACTTCGAGCAAATCGTGTCGGTGCTTGGGGAACACCTTGCCGCGGCTCGGCGACCCGACTGCGTGGCCGGCGCGTCCGATGCGCTGCAAGCCGCGGCTCACCGCGCCGGGCGACTCCACTTGAATGACGAGGTCGACGGCGCCCATGTCGATGCCGAGCTCGAGGCTGCTCGTGGCGACGATGGCGCGCAGTTGCCCGCGCTTCAGTTGGTCTTCGATCACAATTCGCTGCTCGCGCGCGAGCGACCCGTGGTGCGCCTTCACGAAATCGCCTGCGAATTCCGCCGCGACCGGTCCGGTTGTGCCCGCAGCGTCGCCGCCGGTGAGCCCGAGGTCGGCGGCAAGTTCGTTGAGTTGGGCAGCGAGACGCTCGGCGCCGCGCCGGGCGTTGCAGAAAATGATGGTGCTGCGATGCTGTTGCACCAGTTCGAGGATGCGCGGGGTGATGCTCGGCCAGATGCTCGTGCGGCGGTCCACTGCCGCCGCCGTCGCGGGCCCGCTGCGCAACTCGTGGGTGACCTTGCCGATCTCGCCCATGTCTTCGACCGGCACCACCACCTCAACCTCGAGCGTCTTACGCGCACCCGCATCGACGATCGAGACCGGTCGCGGCGCGCCGTCGCTGAACCCACCAAGGAACCGCGCGACTTCTTCGAGCGGCCGCTGCGTGGCAGAGAGCCCGATGCGCTGCGGAGGCCGCAGCGTGAGCTCTTCCAACCGCTCGAGTGACAACGCGAGGTGTGCGCCGCGCTTGGTGGCAGCGATGGCGTGAATTTCGTCGATGATCACCGTGTCAACGTTGGCGAGCGTGGAGCGCGCCGACGACGTGAGCATGAGATACAGGCTCTCCGGCGTGGTGATGAGAATGTCGGGCGGATTGCGCAGCATGCGCTGCCGGTCGCGCGCGCTCGTATCGCCGGTGCGCATCGCCACGAGCGGCTCGCGGAACTCGGCCCCGATGCGCTCGGCAGCATGACGAATGCCGACAATCGGAGCACGCAAGTTCTTCTCTACGTCGAATGCGAGCGCCCGCAGAGGCGACACATAGAGCACGCGGGTCGCCGATGCTTCGTTGGTGTCGCGCGTGACGAGCCGGTCGATTGCCACGAGGAATGCCGCAAGCGTCTTGCCGCTGCCCGTCGGCGCGGAAATCAGCGTGTGGTCACCAGCGAATATCTTGTTGAAGCCCTGCGCTTGTGCCGCAGTGGGTGCAGGAAACGACGCCGTGAACCACGCGCGGACGGCCTGTGAAAATCGCTGTACTACTTCGCTCTGGGCCACTGCCGAAGAGTACCTACTGCGTGTGCCGATGGATACGCTGAGCGCCATGCCTGCGCCAGGTGAGCACCATCCGGCGTTCGAGGAATACTGCGAGTGCATCTACGAGATGCGCGAAGACAACGCAAACATCATCCAGGCCCGCCTCGCCGACCGACTCGACGTGTCGCGCGCGTCGGTGTCGGAGATGGTGAAGCGTATGGAGTCGGCTGGCCTCGTCAGCATGGACTCGAGCCGCCTGCAACTCACCGCCGAGGGCGAGACCCTCGCCGCGCGCGTCGTGCGCCGCCACCGGCTCGCCGAGCGATTCCTCACCGACGTGCTCGGGCTCTCGTGGTCGAGCGCGCACCACGAGGCTTGCAAGTGGGAACACGTAATCACCGACGAGGTTGAGGCGGGTCTCGCCAGGCTGCTCGGCAATCCGTCGACGTGCCCGCACGGCAATCCGATTCCTGGCGCGGTACCCAGCAACACGGCGGTTGTGGCGCTCGACGACGTACCTGTCGGCTCACGATTCACGCTCGTTCGTATCCCGGAAGACGTCGAAGAAAGAGACGGCGAACTCGCCTCGCTCGAAGCGCACCAGATCGTGCCCGGCCGATCGTGCACGCTGAAGAGTCGCCACGATGGTTCGGTCAGCCTGGTCGTGCACGATGCCACCGACCGCGACGTCACGCTCACGGCGTTCGCGAGCTCGCGGCTGCTCGTCACGCTCTGAGCCGTGATGCGACAGGTTCGTCTTCTGCGTCACAGAGCTGCGCCACGATCGCTGGCCGCTGCATCGCTTGCACTCGTCGCGTGCCTACTCGTGTCGGGTTGCGCGACGGAAGTAATCGAGTCGAAACTCGCCACCACCACCATGGCGGAGGGCGTGACAGCCACCACCATGGTGTCGCTCGCCGGTGAAGACTTGCCCACACTCGTCGAGGTGATGCGTGACGAGACCGAAGCGTTGAGTCGTGCGTTGTTCACCGATGACAAAGCAGCAGCTCGCGCAAGCCTCGCGCGCATCGACGAAGCCTGGTCGTTCGCCGAGCCGATCATCGTTGCGCGTTTCGGCGAGCTCGCCGACCAACTCATCTACGACTTGCGCCGCGTGGTCGAATTAGCGCGCAGTGCCGTCACGCGCAATCGGCCGGCTGACGCCAACAAGGCGGTTGCGTTCTTGCGCCTCGCAATCGCGTCGCTCGAAGCTGCGCAGTAAGCCGCTGATCATTCGCGCAGCTCGCGCGGCAACTCGCGTGAGTGCACGACGGTCAAGCGTTGCGTCGAGCGCGTGAGCGCAACGTACACGCCGCGCGGTCCCACATCGGGCGACTCGTACATCGCCGTCGGCTCAACGACGATCACGCAGTCCATCTCGAGACCCTTCACCACCGACACGGGCACGATCGTGAGCCGTGCCTCGAGCGCCTTCTCACCCGCACGGCCGAATGCGAGGCCCGCTGTAGTGAGGGCTGCGGCGACGTCGTCGACCATGTCGTCGGGGCACACCACCGCAACACGGCCGTCGGCGATCGCCTTCGTGAGATCGGCCGCCTCGCTCGCGACCGTCGCCGCCACTCGCTCGGGCGTCGTCACCACGACGCGCGGCTCGCTCTCGCCTTCGCGTACCGCGGTCGGCGGCGTCTGGCCCGGTGCGGCGGTGGCGAGCAGGCGACCGGCGAACTCCATGATCTGGCGCGGAATGCGGTAACCGACCGACAACTCGGCCACGCGCGCGTCACGATTCTTGGGCAGCAGGTCAAGCACGTCGCGCCAGTCGCCGGGAGCGAACGGTCCGGTGGCTTGCGCGATGTCGCCGACCACGGTCATTGCGCCGTTGAGCGAGCGGCGCGACATCATCTGCAACTGCATCGGCGTGAGATCTTGCACTTCGTCGACGATGATGTGACCGTACTGCTCGGGTTCGTCGTCTTCGTCGACAACGCCGCCTTTGCGCGGTTTTGGCCCGAGTAGGTGGCGCGCCGTGTCGAGCAGCGCCACATCGGCGTCGCTGAACACTGCCGCGCTCAACGACTCGGCACGTGGACGATATAGCGACTCGATCTCTTCGTCGGTGAGGATGCCCGCACCGGCTTTGCGCAAGAGCGCCTTTGATCCGAAGAAGTCGTGCAGCAACTCGTCAGGTGCTAGCGACGGCCAGATGGCAAACATCAGGCTGCGGAACTCGCCGAACTCGCGCAGCTTCGCGCGTGCCTCGCCGAGCGAGAAGTCTTCTTTTTTCGATTCGTTGGCGAACAGCATGGCGACGATCTCGCCCTCCACGGTGCGGCACAACTCGTTGTGTCGTGGTGCACGCTTGCGCGCCTCGCGCACCACACGCAACACGCTCTTGGGTTGCAGTCGCAGCACACTGCCGCCGTAAGGCATCTGAAACGTCTCTGTGATCGAGCGTTGCCGCTGGGCAATCGCGCGCTCGAGCACTTCCAACATCCGTAGGTCGCCCTTCACGCGCTTGGCAAGCGGCGAGTCGACGGCGCCGAAACGCACGCCCGGCACGAGGTCGGCCAGCACCACCTCGCGCACGCCCGACTCGCCGAGCGACGGCAGCACACGCTCGATATAGCGCAAGAACACACGGTTGGGGCCGACGACGAGCACGCCCTGGTCAGCGAGCGGAAAGCGGTGCGTATAGAGAAGGTATGCCGCGCGGTGCAGCGCGACGACGGTCTTGCCGGTGCCGGGTCCGCCCTGCACGACGAGCACGCCCTTGTTCGGCGCGCGGATGATCACGTCTTGCTCGGCCTGGATGGTGGCGACGATGTCGCCCAGTTGACCGCTGCGGCCCTTGCGCAACGTCGCCAAAAGTGTGCTTTGGCCGCCGAGTTGCGGAACGTCGCTCAGACCGTCGTCGGGCCCGATGCCGAGGTGGCCCTGGCCGAAGAGTTCGTCTTCGATGGCAGTCAGCGTGCGGCCCTCGACCATGAAGTGACGGCGGCGCGCCAGCCCCATCGGCTCGCGACCAGTCGCGCGATAGAAGGACTCGGCAATCGGTGCGCGCCAGTCGACGACCAGCTGGTTGTTGTCGCCATCGTGCACCGCGAGCCGCCCGATGTGGAAGGCCTCGGGCTCGCCGCCCGCGTCGGCGGCCGGGTCGATGCGTCCGAATACCAATGCACCATCACCGATATCGATGTCGTTGAGCATCTGCACCAACTTCTCGTCGAAGTAGTTGCGCTCGACACGCTCTTGTGCGGTGCCGCCCACTTGACCGACCGTCATCTTGCGCATACGCAGGGCTTGCTCGCGCATTGCGACGAGGCTCTCGTGGGCACGGTCGATGTGCGCTTGTTCAGCGGGGAGATCGGGGTGGTCGAACATGTTTTTTGGGGTTTACGAAGGCTACCGAGCGAATATTTACGCACGACTTCGCATCTCTGTGCACACACCTGCCAGAGTCCGCTGTCGGGTTCCAAGTTGGTACCGCAGCGGGCCGCATAACCGTTGCACTACCGGCGGTGCCGTGTCGGCGCCGTCTCACAAAAAAGGAGCCCGTATGTCCCGTCATTCTCTGCGCAGCGCTGCCGCATCGCTGGCGTGCGCCATGCTCGCCACCTCCATGCTCGCAGCGTGCGGATCGTCGACGCCGTTGCAGTTCGGCGCCGACGGTTCGGGACAACTCGACCCCGAGACTGCCGAGAAGGTCTACGACCTCACCGTCGAAGCCATCAAAGAGCGCGCCGACGAGGTCAATGCTGGCATCGCCAACGGCGAGATTGCACCCGCAGACGACCTTTCTGCAGCAGAATCGATCGCGAACGTGCAGTCGTCGTTCGATGCGCTGCTGTCTAGGTGGACCTCGTGCTTCCACCGACCGGCGCGCTGCGAGGTGGAGTCGCTCACCGCCCCCGAGTCGCCCGAGCGCACCCGACTGCGCGAGTCGCTCGCCTACTACACCACCGAGCAGATCCGCACTCGCCCCGACGAGGGTCGTCTCGAGTGGGGCATCGAGTCGCTCACGATGTCCAGCGAAGATCGCGCACGTATCACCACCTGCGAATACGACACGCGCGTCTATTTCGACTCGAGCATGGCCGACACCGAGCTCGGCGACATCATCTTTGACACCACCATCTGGACTCGTCGCGTGGAGTGGACGATGTCGCGCGTCGACGGCGATTGGCGTCTCTTCTCGCGCCGCATCGATCGCCGCTCACCGGTCGCCCGCTTCTGCCAGCCATGACGAACGACGCAGAGCGACGTACCGTCGGTGCGCGGGAAATCATCACGCGAATCTTCTTCGCGCTCGCCATGCTCGTCGCGATTGTGGCGCCGCATGCGAGTCGCGCACGGGCGACCGAAGCCGGCATCGACGGCGAGCACATCTATGCCGGGGTGTCATACGATGCGCACAACACCTTCGAGCGCTGCAACTGGGTGCTTCCCGAAACCACCTACC